>Ga0123336_10002451_pt1 | contig 16079 bp, 10 predicted proteins | sample SSSSmetaG_FD_96466 | JGI IMG/M metagenome (GOLD analysis project Ga0123336, IMG submission 96466) | Glacier valley bacterial and archeal communities from Borup Fiord, Nunavut, Canada, to study Microbial Dark Matter (Phase II) - ​SSSS metaG | ecosystem: Environmental > Aquatic > Freshwater > Ice... | reverse complement strand
AGTCCGACCTCCCTGCGCTTTCCTCCGCCAACCGGTCCGGCAAAGAGGTGCTTGATGTCAGGATTGGTATCTCGAACGGATCCATCCTGAGCCAGAGTCATCGCTTCAGGCGCTGAAGGAAGTGTGCCTTTGTCTGTGGGCGGCCCCGACATTACCGGAATTTTGCGATTGCTTCCGGGTCGCGTAATGAACTTGACAACGATCTGCTTCGGATCGTATGCCGGGCTTTCTCTGGTCCAGGTAAATAGCTCTCCATTTTCAACTTTCACAACCACAGTATTCGCGGGCAGATCCATCACTCGTTCCGGGCGGTAACGGTTCGCGTAGTGGTGCTGCCATACTACGACTGCGACCACGACAACAGACATTGTGAGCCATAACGACAAGCGACGACGATCGGCGAACAATTTCATTGCAGTCTCCGGTTCGTATCACGCGATAATTCACGCTCTCGGCGTGCAGTCGCTGCTGCGAATCTCGACATAAATGCGAGGTCATTTCGGAAGTGGGTAGCGATAGAGCGTCTCCACCCGTTTACCGAGCAATCCAGCCGCGGAAAAGTCGGTCATATCCTCGCGTTCTTCCGTTGCAACGCAATAGGCGTACTCGCCATCGTAGGAACAATACCCGGAATGATCTGGTTCCTCGAACACCTTTTCCAGTGTAGGTTTCGCACCGGCCCGCAGCCTATATAATATATAACGGGAACGATTCGTTTCTCCAGCAGCTGGTTTACGCTCTTCTGCCATTGTCACATAGAGCCTGCCATTATAGACATCGAGATGCGTGATCGTACTGCCAACTGCAGCTGTCGGGGAAGTCGTTGGCAGCTGACGGAGACCAGTGCCGTCCAGGTTGACCTGCATCAGGCGCTTCTGAACGCGCGGTGAGGCAGCGCTTGCAGCTCGATCATCTTCGAGCCAGACGAATGATCCGTTCATTACCGCATACTCACTGGCGTTATGAGTATCGATCACAGGATGAGAGGGCAGCTCGGCGCTGAGGAAGGTAATACGATGGCTGAATCCCGCCTGCACCTTCGAGTCGGTCTCCGGGACAGGCGTACGGCATAAAATGCCCTCTGTCGAGGCAATGAGCTGTGTATCCTCACTGATTCTATCCAACAGTTTGCGTGGGACGCCGCCGGACAGAGGCGCTGTCATTATCGCGCATCGAGGCAGATCAGAGAGCGGAGTGGTCTGGTGATTGGCGGAAACGCGGATACGCACCTCATCGGGCGCATACTGAATCCAGTAGATCCAGCCTTTGACCACGGCGACTCCATGCTGAAAATCGAGGTCTGCACCCTGCAGAATTGTGCCGACAGGGATCGTCCGTAGTGGCGTCAGCGGTCCAGTGCCACCGGGGCACTGGCGGAGGATGAGCGTTACGCCCTGCGTAGTCTGTTTGACAGATTCGATATGGAAAGGGGGTATGGGAGGCGCAGTGAGTACAGAACTGCTGGGAGGTCCTCCACCGCCAGCTCCCGCCATCGGAAGCGTCAGATGGGCAGGCTTCTGTATAAAAGCCTGTACAATTCCTGTATCGGTTTTCCACAATGTAGTTTCATCGGCAGCTTCAACGGTATTCAGACCCACACTCTGTTCTTTTCCGCCGGTAACCGGAGCGACAAGCAGAGACATGATATCCGGGAAGGCATCACGTACCGATCCATCCTGGGCTGGATGCATGGCGGATTGCCCCGCAGAACGCATTCCATTCGCGCTGGCAGTTCGAGCAAGTACCGGTATTTTCCGTGTGCTGCCCGGTCGGCTGATGAGTTCCACTTCGACTTGCGCGACATTGATGCGCGCCATATAGATACGACCGTCTTTTACTTTCACGAATTTTGTGCCGGATGGAAGCTCGAGGACTGTTTCAGGTCGGTTATGATTCAGCCGACCGCGCAATACCAGTACAGCGACCAAAATCGCTACTGCTGCCCACCGGTAGGGGCGAAGACGATCAAACAGGGATTTCATAGTAACCTCCCAAAAGAAAAAATGACCTGAATAAAGAGAAAATGACCCAAATAAAATGTATGTGGAAGAACGACAGGTTGAAACCGCTTTCCTACGGGAGGTTACTATGAAATTGCGACTGCATAGTGGGGGAACGATGCAGTGAACTATTCCTTCTTCCTGCTGTTTAGTCCTGCATAGCTAGCGAAGAGTTCACACGATTTCAGCAGTAGCAAGTTGATTGTCGCTTTCAGTGTGACCTGTTCAAAACCAGGACAGCCTCGCGATGAAGCATCGCGAGGCTGCCCGGCTGCAGAAACCAATAAGAATGTACAGAATATCACCGGAGATGGCGTCCACCGGGATGAGGAGTTTGCCCGGGAGAAGAGATCAGATGGGAGAGAAGTGATACGCTCTAAGGCGCTGGCTCTGCAGTGCGGTCGATAACCGTGATCGTCGAGATCGGTATCGTTGCCGAGAGTGTGGCGGGTTCGAGCAGCATTTGTTTTGTATACAGAAAGTCGTCACGGTTATAATCGGACAGTTCGAAGTCTTTGCGGAGCACGATCGCGCCCGTCGGGCAGGCGTCCTGACAGTAGCCGCAGAAGATACAGCGCAGCATATTAATCTCGTACTTGGCCGCGTAGCGCTCGCCCGGCGAGAATCGTTTCTCATCCGTATTTTCTGCGGCTTCGACATAGATGCAGCGCGCCGGACAGGCGCCAGCACAAAGGCTGCAGCCGATACACTTTTCCAGATCGTTGTCGTAGCGCGTCAGGACGTGTCGCCACCGTGTGCGCGGAAACTGTTCGCGCATCTCTTCGGGATACTGAACGGTTTCCGTCGGCTTGATTTTGGTCTGCTGCTCTGCGTAGTGCTTGAAAGTGATCGCAAATCCGGTCGCCAGCGCTTTAGGCGCGTTGGCAGCATCGATCGCTTTGTCTTTTGCATTTTTGAACTTCGCAGCTATATCGTTCAGGTTATCCAGGAAGCCCATCTATTTCGCTCCTGCGGTCGGATGGCTTTCCGACCGTGTGAAGATGTTCCGAAGCTCTTTGAACTCGATCGTCGCGCCCGAGTTGCCGTTTCGAATTTTATCCTGCAGCTTGAGGATGCCATAGATGAGCGCGTCCGGGCTCGGCGGACAGCCGGGAACGTAGACATCGACCGGCACGATCTGATCAACGCCCTGCACGATCGCGTAGTTGTTGTAGACGCCGCCGGAAGAGGCGCACGCGCCCATAGCGATCACCCACTTCGGGTTCGGCATCTGGTCATAAATTTGTCGCAGCACCGGCGCCATCTTGGTCGAGACGCGCCCTGCCACGATCATCAGGTCCGCCTGACGCGGCGATGCGCGAAACACTTCCGACCCGAAGCGCGCGATATCGAAGCGTGACCCACCCGCCGCCATCATCTCGATCGCGCAGCAGGCGAGCCCGAACGTCAGGGGCCAGAGGCTGTTGCGTCGCGCCCAGTTGACGAGTTCATCCATCTGTGCCAGCACGAACGGCGATCCACCAGGTCCGAAAGTCGGCGTCGGTGTCGCGGAGTCATGCAGAGAAATCTCAGTTACAGAGCGTGCCATAGTTACGGCTCCTTGCTATCCCCAATTCAAAAACGTACCTGACAAAATCGTACCTGTCAATCCTCACTCACAGCGCCTCTTCCCAAAGTCTCGGGAGGAGTGAGAGAACCACTTCTCAAGAGGGCGAATAGTACACTCGGCAATATTCAATTATACGAAATTTCCGCTGATTGCGTTCATTTTCACAATCTATTGTAGCACATCGACCAAGCGGTACGAAATGGACTTTCCAGAAGCGAAACACCGATAATACAGAAAGTATTATCGGTGTTGATGTTCGATACGCTCAATTCTCGGTTTGTGGGCTTGCAACCGGCGGGAGTTGGAGGGGGCGAGGCTCGGGCTCCTCCGTCGAATGAAACCCTGCTTGCTTCCAGGCGCGTTTCGTTGCGGGATGTGTGCCGATCAGTTTCCAGATCATGCCGGTACGGTAATTTTCAATCGCCAGCATCGCCATGCCGAGGTCGATTCCGATCACATCTGGGTCGTACCAATTGCGATCGACATTGAAGGCATTGCTGAACCCGTAGCGTCCCCATGTTCGGTCACCATACTGCGCATACATTGCACTTCCAGCCCTCTTTGCGATATCGGGCGTGAACAGGATGGAAGCGATTGCACCTGTGGGTGATACGGTCCCATCCTCTTCTCCGGGAGCGCCGAAAGCAGTATAACCGTCCGGATAGTCGTTGGCATTCAAACCCCATATGTCCGGCGTATAGGTCTTGCGCTTTCCGATATGATCGATACAGAACTGCCGATTTATCTCCATCGCCTGCTGCGAACTGATCCAGTAGTCCCACCCCTGATCATCCCGCTGGCTCTTGAAATTATAATAGCCCTGCGGCATCTGGTGCATGAATATCGGACCGCCCGCGAGCGTTTCACGTCCTGCATAGGTCACGACATTTCGCTCCCACGCATCCCACGAGGAAACAGGAACCGGGTTATCTTTCGCGCCGAGGCCCAGCAGATAGATCAGCATCAGTTCACAGTAGCGATCCCAGTTGCTTGTAAGAAAACCGCCCTCTGGCTTCCATCCCATCGAAAGCGTCTTTTTGTCCGGGGCAGCGCCACCGTTGGTACGCATCCATGTCCAATCCAGACCATCATACAGCGCATTGCCCAGCTGCGCGACTCCCGTTTTCTTCCAGTACTGTGCAGCAGTCAGTGCGCCCGCCACGAGCAGCGAAGTGTCGATAGACGAAAGCTCACAGTTCCAGACGCGTTCGCCGGTGCGTTTGTCCAGAAAGTGATAGTACCAGCCGTGAACGTTCGGAACTTTATCGTGCAGAAAGCGAAGTGAGACCAGCGCGCGGTCGTACGCCTCCTGCTTCGCTATCCATTTGTGTTCGACGGCAATCGGCAGCGCCGACAGCATGTAGCCTGTGCTAGCGATGCTCGCGACCGTATAGTCGTCCTCTGTGCCCCGATTGTGGGCTCGGTCGTTGGTCAAGCCGGTTTTCGGATCGGTCTTCTCCCAGAAGAAGCGAAATGCGCGATGCTGCACTTCGGTCAGCAGTTGATCGGCGGACATTTTTGGCATCGGCTCTACGGGAAGCGCAGGCGGGGCGGGCGTAATTACTGCCTGATCCTGTCGTGCAACGTCGGCAGCATAACCCGGCAGAACAGCCATAACTCCAAGACCTAAAGTGGCAATGAAAGTGTACAAGATCGAAATGAGGGATCGAATGAGTTTATTTTTCATCAGAATGGAATCCAAAAGAATGGAATTCAAGTGCCCTGAGAGACCGGAAATTAATAAGTTCCCGAGCATGTGTAGGGGCGCTGCTTGCTGCGCCCGACAAAGTCTGTAAGGGCGCTGCTTGCTGCGCCCGACAAAGTCTGTAAGGGCGCTGCTTGCTGCGCCCTCTTCCCATCGGGAGTCACCTATCTACAGACCCTGAGAATGGTAACACCGCGCGTCAGTGCACCGCTGTCTGCCTACCCTTGCAGCAGCATATCGCAGAAGGCGCCGGCAACGTCTATCTTGCCGAAAATGTCGAGGAACAAAAACTGTCCCGTCGGATTGACTTCGAGAAAATAAATCTTTCCATCCGGCGTCTCTCGCAGATCGATCGCTCCGGTGTTGAGCTTCAGGCGCTGCCTCAGGGTTTGGAGTTTCATCTCGATGTCGGGAGGGAGATTTACGCTCTTGACCCCGTGGTTGTCGTCGAGCCGCCAGTCGTATTGTGCCCCGGGATGCTCGATTACGATCTCGCCGGCAAAGCACTGATTATCGACGACACTGACCCGGTATTCGCGCCCCAGCTCCAGATACTCCTGAAAAATCAACGGGGTGTACCGGACGCGCCACAGGTCTTTGAGATCGCCGTCTGTAAGCGGGCGCGTATCCATCATTCGCCAGGTCGTCCCCGTGAACGTTTTATAGATGACGCTTTTATTTTGCAGTTCGTAAAACGCGAGCGCCTCCTCGGGCGAATTGGTAATCAGCGTTGCCGGTATATTCAGACCGATCTCGCTGGCAAGCCGCAATTGATCCGCCTTGAAACTGGCTCTACGCTCCGCTTCGGGCAGATTGTAGATCGGCAGACCACTGGCGTAGATTGCGCCCCATAGCGCTTCGAAGCATTCCCTCGCGGCAAATGATTTTTCGTCTGCATCGGTGAACTCCGCAGCGACGATCGGGCGATGCGCGCGTCGGTTCCAGATCGAATGGTACTCGCTGAGGCGCCTGCCACCGAACTCCACTTCGGTCATGTTCGCGCCCGAATGGACCAGTTTTATGTCTATCGGGAATTTCGAGGTGTCGAGCAGATCGGCTTCTGCGCCGCGCTTGCGGAGCAGCGCCTGGATCGCGAGGGCGTGCCAGTCGTCCTCTTTGCAAAAAATAAGCACTCGCTTGGTCATGAGTGTATGAAAAAGTGTACGAAGAGCGGTCTACGCCGAAGCAGTGAAGAACCAAAAGACTGTAGTGGCATTGATAGAGATTTGATAATTCGGGGTCGGCTTCTCGTTGAGAGCCGGCCCCGTCCTCATCCAATTCAACTCAGACGTCGATCGGACCGAAGTCCTCGACGAAATCGTCGAGTTCATGACGGAACTTGGATCCAGTCGGCGAGCCTGTTCTGCCATCGCCATAGAGCTTCATGGTGTCGGGCGCGACGCCGATTTGCTCGAACCAGGCGATCTCACAGGCGCGGCGCATCTCGAGAGCGTGCGCGTCACTCACCACTTCGCTGGAGCGGCTTGCCCGTGTGCCAGCGAAACTGATGAGGTTCTTCTCAGCGTCCGTAACAATGGTTTCCATTTTCATGCTCCTTACTACGAGGTTTTGCGAACGGAGTTTGTCGGCTTCGGACATCGACAGTATTCTGAGAATCATACCATAAATTCACAATCCGACGACGGCAAGAACTAGCAAGAGGTGTATTCTCCCCCCCTCCTTACGAAGGAGGGGGCTGAGGGGTGGGACTCCTTACGAAGGATGGAGGTTGGGAGTGGTGAAATTTCCAAAGGCTTTCCCGCCCCCGGCATACCAGCGCGGGGGCGGGAAAAATATACCAATGTTCAGACTCGAGCGTAACTCGTCAGTCGTTGCCAGGGAAATTCTGTAGGGTAGTCTTGAGAGTATAGACCCAACTGTCTCCCTTCGCGTCCATCTCCGCCTGATTGAATCGCCACTCGTTAAGCCCGCCAACAGCGCCAGTGCCGCCAGTTTCGTTGAACGTGTCGATCAAATGACGATACTTGGCATGCCCATCCATGTAGGTAATATTGCAAGCCTTTTTGCTGTGTCCCGAGTTCCAGGAGGACGGGCCCGGCGTAATCGGGTTCCCAGCGCATCCGGCTGATAATGCTGGCTCACAGTAGCTCAGATAAGGACCAGCATCCGGAAATCGCCATGAGGTTTCCAGAATGATCAGCGAGTTAGAACAGTATTCGATGCCTGCAATCGCCTGCGGATAGGACGCTCCATGACCGAGTTGCCCGGTGAACCAGGGACCGTCCGGAAGCCACATTGAATAGCCGCCTGCAAATTTACCTTCCCCGCCCTGACCAGTCGCCTGTTGCGTAATCCAATCACCCTTTTGTGCGGTGGGATTACTCATACACTTGAAGATATCCTTGCTTTTGATGTAGGGGGAAATCGAGTTCTTCCAGGAGACCAGTACCCCGTCTTCGAAGACTGGTTTGCTAGTAGCATCGTAGGGCCAGCCGTCCAGATAGCGCATTGGAAACGTTTCATCATGATCCTGAACATACATACCGAGTCCGAGACCGATCTGCTTCATGTTGGAAAGACAGGCGGTTTTTCTCGCTGCGGCGCGCGCCTGAGCGAAAACCGGGAACAGAATGGCTGCCAGGATAGCGATAATTGCGATGACGACGAGCAATTCGATGAGTGTAAATCCAGATTTCTTGCTTCGATGCATTTTGAGCCTCCATCAATGGTAGTTGTATAAAAAATCAAACATTTAGTGCAGCACATATTCCCCGCTGGTTTAGCAAAGGGACATTCGTTGATTCCTCTTTTACGCTTGCTTACCGGGCGCTGCGTGCCCTTCTTCCTGACGCCTTTCCACTGCGACGATTGCCGCGGAAGGACGTATCGATCGCGCACCGCAGGAGCGGCGTACGACTAATTCTGGTACGACCCGGAACTGAGTCTGTTCCGGTGACTCGTTCCGTAATTTCGCAGTCAGCAGCCGCAGACTTCGCGCCGCCATATCATATACCGGCTGCCGAACGCTCGTCAGCGGCGGGTCGGTGTGGTCGCAGAGCGCAGTCGAATCGAATCCGACGATCGCAACATCATCAGGCACCGACAGTCCCTGTTTTCGCAGCGCCTGCATCGCCTGGATCGCGACATCGTCACTCCAGGCGAACAGCGCAGTCGGTCTCTGCGAGGCGGGTTGCGCGAAAAGGTCGGCGATTTCACCGAAGGATGCGTCGGGTCCACGGACTTCGAGGACAAACGTCGCTCTATCCTGAATGCCTGCGTGGGCGAGAGCCTGATGATAGCCCTGCTTCCTCTCCTGTGCGGCGACAGAATGCGGAGGACCGGTAAGATGAGCGATCCGCGTATGTCCGAGCGAAATCAAATGTTCCGTAGCGATTCTGCCCCCGATAAAATTATCGCAGTCCACATACCACGTGTGATCATCGTCCGTGTGTGTGAACATCAGCACGAGCGGCAGACCACGTTCCTGGAGCAGTTGCGGTAAAGGATCGTTCCTGTCACGAAGCAGGAGCGCACCATCCACACGACCATCGGTCAGATTGGCGACCTCCGCCTGCACCATGCTGCTATGTGTGTTCTGCCAGCTTGCAAGCGGGTTGCGGGTCTGTAGCAGGACGTCATACCCTTCAATGACGGCGGCATCGGTGACGCCATGCATCAGCTCATTCGTAAATCCCGACCAACCCGCGAAGAGCGACGGAAACTGCATCACGACCGCGATAGTGTGCGTCGAACTGTGCGCCAGACTGCGAGCGATCGCGTTGGGATGGTAGTCCAATTCTCGTACGGCAAGAAGAATACGCTGTTTGGTCTCGTCCGGAATACGCATCATTTCGTCGCGCCCATTGAGGACGTAGGAGACCGTGGCTTTCGACACGCCAGCCCGCTCCGCAACCTCACGCATCGTTATTCTCATATTCTGCAGAACTCCGCTCGCTTAACCGGTTAAGCCACTCTTTATAATATCACATCCTCGCATCATTGTCAATGATAAATGCACAATTTGTGCGATTGGTTGCATAGCCACCGGATTTACGGACGCATTACGGGCTTGAAAAGCGGTCGGATACCGACTCCGAAACAGCAGAGTCGATGTTGCATGACACGTTCCAAACAGATCGCTTAACGAACAGAACGAAAAATCCGTTCCCGAAATCAGGAGCGGATTGAATCGCATATTTTGGCACAGTACGCCCGAACTACGCCTTTTTGATGTAGCGCATCGGCGGACGCGCGTTACGCCCACGACCTTTCGGATCGAGATCGGCTAGATACAGCGCGGTCGCATAGACATCCCCGTGGTTGGGCGTCTGGGAACCGGCAGTGTCTTTGGAGCCCGGTTTGAGTTCGCCGGTGGTCTGATTGTAAGCGGGGTCCATCGAGCCGTCGGGCATCAGTGGAATCGGCATCAGGGTTTTCTCCCCTACCCCGCCGTACTGGCAGTTGCCTTTGACTTTGCCGCCCAGAAAAGCGGCGGACGTAACGCGCCAGTGCTGTGAAATGTCCTGATCGTCGATCATCTTCTGTTTGGCGGCATCCGGAATTTTCATCGTGCGAATCGATTCGACATCGCCTTTTATCGTGCGTCCGAACTCGGAGGTGAGCACGATCGTCGTCAGCTCAAAAAGGCTTTTGCCGGTCTTTTTGTACTGTGTATTTTTGAGCAATTCTACCAGTGTATTCAGGGGTTTCCAGAGTTGGCGGCTCATCATATCGGTCTGATCGGGCTGACCGCGCGGTGTTCGCTTCTCGCCTTCCCACAAGCCCTGACGCCCGAAGTGGCTGTCGAACTCGCGAATGTTGCGTGTCTCGATAAAGAAGGTGTTGGAGAGCCCGGCGCGCATCATTTCATACGTCATCATCGCCTGCACATTGACGGCGGGCGAGAACTTCGTGCGCGCTTTGTTATTGTTGATGCTGCTGTACGTAATCAGCTCATCCGCCGGTTTGATATCGAACTTCTGGCGCAGCGTCGGATCGGTAAACAGGCTGGAAAGCATATTCTTGTCGAGACTGCGTCCCGCATTCGACATATTCGCGTAGATGCTCAGCGCGGAATCATACGACTTGATGATCTCCATATCGCTGTCGCGCATCGAATGGGGATTCATATCGCCGAGGAACTTTTCGATATTGCGGTTGACGGTATCGTTCGAGGAAGCCTGCATTCTCGTCAGAAAGCTGCGCATATTCGCGGGTGTTCCCGCGTACGTCGTGTGCGCCCAGCTCGGTCCGAGGTTGGCGTAGTAGCCCTTGCGCCCGGTGTACTGCTGCTCGTTCAGTTCGCCGTCCGACAGCCAGTAGTGCCAGGACAGGTGGGGCAGCACATAGGGTCGTCCATACGCCTCGGCGAACGCCTGCGTTACGCTGCGCTCGTCATCTTCGCGATCCGCCTGCAGCGGCATATCGTATTCGCCCATATGGACTTTCAGCCGTTCGCCGGAGTGAAACTCGCCGGTGTCCATCGAACTGAGGATCGCCATATCCGGGAAAAGGTTTTTTCCCTCCTCCGCCAGGTACCCATAACGGATGTTCTCGTGTTTGTAGATGCCGTACTTCGCCTCGCCGAAATGCAGAACACGGTATGTCTCATCCGAGATTTTCTCCGGCGGGAGGCGGTGAATCACATTGTTCGGAGTGACGACCGGGCTGAACATATCGTAGCTTTCCCAGCCACCTTCGATGTACCAGAAGATCAGGAAGTGTGGATCGTCGCCCTCTTTCGCCATATCGCGCCCGACAGCCAGCGTCTTAGCGGTCTGTGGGGGCGCGCCATAGGCGTTGAAATAGGAGAGGAAACTCATCGCCGAGACGCCAGCCGTAGTCGCAGCAGCGCGACGCAGAAAGTCGCGCCGTCCGAAATGCGCCTCGTTACCGGGGTGCGGATGCGACAGCGGCGCGAGCGTAATGTCTTTGGAAACATCACAGGCGCGCGATTTTTTGTTGTCGTTCGGGTTCATATTCGGCTTCCTCATAACTCGATCCAGCGACTCCGAGGCTGTGCACAGTTAGCCTTTACCGATGCGCGATGGCTTTATTGTGTGCCTTGACCGGGAGTTTGGGATTGCTCGCAGGCGCTGCGGCGTTCACGCTCCCATTCAGATACTCATTGCTCGTCAGCAGTGCGCGGATCAGCCCCTTGATATTGTAGTTATTGGCTTTCTCGGTCTCCCAGAGGCGTTTGTACAGTCCGCGCTCGTCCTTATCATAGCGCATTTCACGCCCGAAGTAGAAGACGAAATGCGTCTGCATTATCGTTCGGATGAAACGCTCTTTGTTCTGCACCTGCGTCGCAAACGCCGCCATGCCATTCCCTTTATACGCGTAGGACGGCACGAGCTGGTGATCGCTGTCATCGATCTCCTGTCCGGATTTATCCTTCGCGCGGTAAACGCCATCGTCAGTCCATCGTGTGCGCTGATAGGCGAGCGGCGTCAGCAGCTTGTGGCAGGAGTAACAGACCGACGACGGGCTGGTCGTCGAGGCAGCAGCGATTCCGTTGCGTATCTTGACGACTTCCAGCGGCACTTCGAACACGTAGCCGAGAAACTTTTCGCAGACCTGTGCCGGGTAGTTGAAGTGCGGCAGTCCGGGCTTGCCTTTGATGAAGCCTTTCATCGTCAGCACTCCGCTCTTGCCGCAGTAATCCGGGCGCGCTTCCTTCTTCCAGTCTGTGTCGATCGAGTAATCCGCTGTCAGAATCTCTTTGAACGGGCGGTCATTGTAGGCGATCCAGCTCCACAAGCGTGCCGGTTCGTCGTCTTCGTCTGTGCCGTGGCTTTCGAGATAGAGGCGTATGCGCCGAAAATAGTAGTCGGCGAACTCTGTCGTCTTCATATATCCGTCGACCATCGATGCAATAGAGGAGCCGGAGTCGATTCTCGCAATCTCCTTGGCACTGGGCGTCCGACCGACCAGGTCCTGCGCAATCTTCACCAACTGCAGCCGGTGGCGAACCTTCGGGTCCTGGACAGCGGTCAGCGAGATCGGACGCGTGAACAGGAAATCGGGATGCTTCATCAGGGCGCGGCAGAGACCTTCCCAGGCTGCCTGATGCGGCGACATCGCTGGCGCGGCGAAATTCGGCTGTGGAGCGTGTGCATCTATGAGTTTGACATAGGCTCCGCCGACCTGCCGCCACGTGTACTGGAGTGGAGTCTGCTGCACGTTGTATGAGCCCGTCGCATCAAGCTTGATTGTGCCTCCGACATGCGCCCGATAGGGATACGCCACGTGTACGATAGGCGAGGATGCCTGCGCGTGGACGGTTATGGGAACGTCCGTCTCGTTCCGCACTTCGCCCGGATATCCGATTTCGGCGCGATAGAAAGCGTTGGGCTGCCACTTGTTCTGGCGTGTGTCCGGCGCGAAAAGCAAGGCGAGCTTGCCCTTCAGTTTCTCGTCACCCATATCGGTGACGATACGCGGGCCGACTGGCTTATAAAAAGTGTATTCATCCTTCTTATAGTCTTTCCATTGATCCTGTCCGCGCGCATCTTTCGCATAGACGAAAAAGGGAGCGCTGTCCGAATCCGATTTGCCTTTACCCTGACCAATTCCCTGACCGAGACTTTCCATTGGCGCGAACCGTACAGCATCCGCGACGACGTGGCTGCGTGTGCCCGTGTTGGAGATTTCAACGCCATCGCCGGGTCCGAATTTGAAGGCTGTTTTCAGATCGCGGAACGAGACTGTATCGTCCGTCTCGTCGATGTGAAAATGGGCTTCCCCTTTCGGAGGCAGCGCTTCGGACTCCGGGGTTGCCAGCCGAGGCTTGTCATGGGACTGCACTTCGACCAGTACGTTGTCTGCATTCGCACCACGGAAAATCTTACGTCGTCCCTTTTTGATCGGCGCCGCACCGCCTTTACGCCAGTGCAGCGTCAGGTCGTACTTGCCATCCAGGTCGATTTTCAGCGGGAATACCAGTGTGCTCGCGCCCTTATTCTGACCGTCGTCCTGATAGCAGGTGACGCCGTTATCGTAAGTCATCTGCCAGGCGCCCTGCGGCTGCACCGACGGATCGGCAACGGGTATCACGTGTGTTGGACCGTCCGGCAGCGGACCGCGCACTTCCAGACCGCTGACGATCACATTACCATGTGTGTTGGCATTGTAGATCGTTACTTTCTGAGTGACATCGTTTGCTTTAAAGGTAAACGGACCATCGAGCAGCTTCTGCGCCTCTTTCGATTTTGGGTCGGTCGACGTACTCTCAGTCTCATCCACCAGTGTTTGGGAAAGTCCATAGATATCGTTGACGACATGAACTCGAAATTCCTGGGCGGTCGATAAACCCTGCACATCTTTTGCCATCAGATCGAAGCGCAAATCGTAGTTTTGCGATGCGATATCGCTCTGCGCACTGTAGATGTCCTTAATAAAGCGGAACGAAGATGCCATCTCTTTGGAGGACGGATCCCGAAACAGCAGACGCTGATACAGGCGGCTGATTTCGCGTTTATATGCCGCATCGGGCACGATCATCTTCTGCGGATCGGGCAGCGCTTCCGGGCGTCCGGCGAACGGTCCGGTTGCCGTGAGGTAGGCGCGGGAGGCGACATCGCGGGAAAGCGCATCGACGCCCGAGAGGAACTGCGCTGTCGGTTTGGTGTTCTCATTGAAGCTGCGTACGAAATCTGCGCCGCCGAACTGCGCCAGATTCTCGATGAACAGGTCTTTGTCGTCGCGAGTCCAGTCGTCGCTGAATATCGCTTTGACTTTGCCGCGCAGTTGAGTGTAGGTGAGGAACGTATTGTCGGGTGTGCCGCTCGGACGTTTTCCCACATAGCTGACGTTGAGTTCTGTCGGGAACTGTTCGTCCATACTGGCCGCGCCTTTTTTACGTTTCGCATAGAGATCATTGACGAACTTGCGCAGAGTAGCGACATCGGTGTCGCTCCAGGCAGGCATCGGCTTCGGCGGCATGTGGGTGGTGGCGTCGGGGGAGATCACACGGGCGAGCAGTGAAGCGGGGTTTTCAGGATCGAAATGCCCGCTCACCAGCATCTGCTGAAAATTGGCTGCGGGGTCTTTGCCGATCAGCAGTTGCGAGGCGTTTTTCGAGCCATGGCAGCCGGTGCACGAACGCATCATGAGAGGCCACACTTCTGCGGAGAAACGCGTTCCGAATGCGGCTACGTCATCTGGTGTGTAAGCCGATGCTGTCGTCGGAGGCGAAAGCGCAGTCTTTTTGGGCTCCGTTACAGGTTTCAGTCCGCTTTTCGCTGCCACTTCTGCCCGGGTACGCGGACCAAAAGCGCAGGTGAAGAGGAGCAGACCCGTCAGTCCCGCGCTCAGCATTCGCAATGCGGTCTCTTTGTTTATTCGCCTGCTGTTCATTCGCTTACTGCCTGTCCGCTTCTTATTGATTTGCCTGCCATTATTCGACTGCTTCGGCTGCGCCTATTTGTATAGCCTGCGTTTCATGGAAAAAGATGGCTTCAGAAACATAGAAGGCCGACCCGAGTGAGTTCAGCTGATACGTTTAGTTTACATGTAAAGTACGAAACGCAGGAGAGACAATCATTCCGTTGAATAATGTTTCCTGATAACCCAGATCAATATCCACGCACTATCGCTGCACAAGCTGCCTTCTGCAGGCATGAAGTTAGAAGCGTGAACTGAAATCTAGTGTCGCGCGCACTTCATCCAGCAGCATCTGACCGTCCGTGCCTTTACCTGAATGGGAACGGATTTCCGTCGAAAAACTGAGGAACTTATCCGCGCTGATCTGGTGATCGTACGCGAGCCGCAGGCGATCAGAACGGTCATAGCGGTCGGCAAAACCATTTGCGTCGCGGCTGAGTTCCAGCGTGATCTTGCTGGTGTGGCTGAGCTGACCCTCGAGTCCGAGACCAAGCGAGCGGGTCATGATTTTAGTGCCTGTGTTGTCGCTGAGACGGTAGTAGAACTGCCCGGTCAGGTTCGAATGCAGAGTCTGCTTGAACGCGACATCCCCTGTCGTCAGCGGCTGCATTTCGCCCTTGTCGTCTTCCGGGAGCGTACCATAAGTATAAACGAAATGTGAGGTTTTCGATACCAGTGCATCCGCAGTAAAACGACGAATTTGCTTTTCTTTCCCTGTCACGAGCGTTCGTATTTTGTAGAGAAAGCTGCCATGAAACCAGCGCTTCGGATTCGGATCGGTCTTGAAGGAGTACAGCCGCGCGATCGTACTCTTTCCAAACTCTTTCGTGATACCATTATAGTCAACCAGAAATTCGCTTTTCCAGAGCGTCCAGGAAGCGTGACCCGTCATCGCCTCGTTCTGAAGCTTTCTTTTGTCATTGAGGGAAGCATAACCAGCTTTGATGCTGAGTTCCTTCAGCGGCCCGATGTTGACCGGTTTCGCATTGCCGATCGAAACATCGGAAACGCCCCGTGTGTTTTTACCGATATCATGCGCTTCGTCGAACTTTGCCGCGACGGTGACATTTTGGAATGGCTCGCCTTTCAACCCGATACTGACCGTTTTACGATCCTGATTGTCTGTCGTCTCCGTCTGCGAGGTTCCAAAAATCACAGCGAATTTCCTGGTCGCCTGCAGTTCGAAATCGAGCGACTCGGTCGCTTCCGAAACGTCTGATTTGCCCTTTTCGTCTTTGTTGGTCGGGTCTGCCGTTCGCTCTAGTTCCGACTTGCCGTAGTGAAATGTCAGCGTATCCGTCGGCTTGGCATGCAGATTGAAGTTGGTCGAATTTTGATACTTTCCGTCCTCGAAGTCGATTTGGCGCGTTTCATAATCGAGGCCTGCGCCCCGCTTATCGAGGGGTGTGCCGATCTGCATCTTCTCAATCTGCTGACGCTGCGATGTCTTGTCTTT
>Ga0123336_10002450_pt1 | contig 16081 bp, 17 predicted proteins | sample SSSSmetaG_FD_96466 | JGI IMG/M metagenome (GOLD analysis project Ga0123336, IMG submission 96466) | Glacier valley bacterial and archeal communities from Borup Fiord, Nunavut, Canada, to study Microbial Dark Matter (Phase II) - ​SSSS metaG | ecosystem: Environmental > Aquatic > Freshwater > Ice... | reverse complement strand
CGATCATCCCACCGACAAGCAGATCGTGGCTTATTCCCGAACGTATTTCGCAAAAGGGCCGCAAAGCCAGCCGACAGCCTGACGCGCTTCCTCGGCCTGGCCGAATCGGTGCCTGACGCGTATGCTCAGCGCACCGATGAAACGTACCGTGTGCCTCATGACCCTCTTGTGCGCTACCGCCGCCCAAGCCAAACCTGCGCCACCCGCCGGCCCGGTCCGCTTTCAAGAGCCGAGCTTCAGCGCCACCTTTCCGGCGCAGCCAAAACGAACCACTGCCGTCGAGAAAGACATGATCCGTGGCGCCGAGCCCATGGAGGTCCACAGCTTCGACGCGGGAGCCAACGGCGTGGTCGCGCAGGTCAGATACTTCGACATGCCCGGTCTGTGGAACAACGCTGACGCCTTCAAAAACTCGCAGAACCTCCTCAAGTTCGGGCTTCGCATGCAACTGCTGCAGCTCTGCACGGCGGCGATGCAACAATTGGGCGGCAGCCTCGAAAGCACGGAGAAAATCGCCCTCGGTGACGCCTTTGGCATGTCGTTTGGTGGCCCGCTCGAGCAACAGCTCAACGGCCAGGCCACCAACGCGCACGGCCGTGTGTATTTCCGTGGCGAACGCATCTTTGTCGTCACGGTCATCCACACCGCAGACGTCAAAGGCGCTTCCGCCGCCGCCGCCTTTCTGGAGTCCTTCGCCTTTGCTCCACCAGCGACAAAAAAGTAGTCAGGGTAGAGTCCGCCGATGCAGGTCGATGACGAAACCGTTCGGGCCCAGATGGCACGTCTTACCGACGACGAGCTGCGCATTGCGTTGACGACGGGTGCGGATAGTTACCATCCGGAGGCGCTGGTGCTTGCCGCGGAGGAGCTTCAGCGACGGGGACTGAGCGTGCCGACGCCGACTGAAGCCGCCGCGCTGGAGCTGCAGAAAGCGCGCGAGATCCCGGTCGGCTGGCTCAAGTTTTATACGTACGTCCGTCTTCCAGTCGAGATCCTCTTCTCGCTGTTCCCCTTCTTCAACGACTCCGGTATCGGCATGGCGCTGTTTATCTTGCTCACGCCACTGCGCGGCTTCGTCCTCGTCGGCCTGCACCGGCGCACGCTGTGGGGTTGGAAGCTGAACTGGGTCTATCTCGCCACCACCGTCCTGTTGCTGGCCTGGACCGGCCCGTCGCTGCTCAGTCAGGCGCTAGGTATCCCATTTTGGGCGCTGGTCTGGGGATTCCCGAACTATTTCTACTTCAAGCGACGCCGGCATCTTTTTCATTGAGCGACGCGCGCCTGTTCCCATCCTGCTGCTGAGCTATGATTGCCAAATGATCGAGGTCATCTACGCCAGCCGCGCCACCAAGCCCTTTACGCCCAGCGACCTCGACGCACTCTTGTTGAAGGCCCGACAGAGGAACGAGCAGGACAATATCTCTGGGCTGTTGCTCTACGACCACGGGTCGTTTTTGCAGGTCTTGGAAGGCGATGACGCCGTGGTGGATGCGACGGTCGCACGGATTCGTACTGACCCTCGGCACGGCAACATCCTGCTTTTGAAACGGGGGCCCATCGACAAACGTAGCTTCGGCGAATGGCGCATGGGTTTCTTGGAGGCGTCGGCTGCGTCCAAGCAGATGCTGACGGGTTTCAGCGACTTTCTGCGTGGCGGCGTGACCGGACTGCAAGCGGATTCAAGCGCGGTCGGCCGGATCTTGACCGCGTTTCGGGACGGCAGTTACACTCAGCTATTCGTTAGTAGGGTGACGCAATTCTGCCGATCAGCACTTGATCGTCGACGGAAGCCGCCTATGTAAAAAGGGGTGCTTCATCACGTCTATTTGTCGCCGGGCATGTTCGGCTTCACCCGTCTGGCTGCGTTCGACTATTTCGGTCATGTCGAGCGGGCGCTGGTGAGGCGTTTCGCCGACGCGGGCGTGGAGCTCTCGACGCATGTGTCAGGGGTGCTGCCTACCGCTTCGGTCCGCAGGCGCGCTGAGCGGCTGGCCGAGCTCGTCACCGATACAGCGACGGGAAGCGGGCCCATTCACCTGCTCGGGCATTCCACGGGTGGGCTCGATGCGCGGCTGGTGGCGTCGCCGGCCGCCAAGCTTGAAACCGCACCGCGCTGGCTGTCCCGTCTCCACACGGTGACCACCATGAACACGCCGCACTACGGCACACCGCTGGCGGCCTTTTTCGCCACCGCCAAAGGGCAACGCGTGTTGTATGCGCTGTCGGCCTTCACGGTGATCGGTCTCTCTCTCGGTGCGCGACCACTCGCCGTCGCCAGCGTGCTCATGGGCATCATTGGCCGGGGCGATCGCACGCTTGGGCTCACGTTGCCCATTCTCGATCGGTCGGTGGACTCGTTGATCGGCCTCGTCGACGACGCGCGCAGTCCCGAAGTGCGCGCGTTCCTCAAGGCCATCAAGGAAGATCAGGGCGCCATGCTGCAGCTCAGCCCCGAGGCCATGGACCTCATGCTGGCCGGGTTCGAAGATCGCCCGGGTGTGTTCTATCAATCCACCGCGTCCATGTCGCCGATGCCGTCGCTGCGCAGCTGGATTGGCACCATTGGGCATCCGTGGCGCGCGTTGTCGCTGGCGCTGTTCACCACGCTGCACGGGATCACGGCGGGCCTCGACGAACGCTATCCGTGTGGTCCCCCGTCGAGTGCGCTCGACACCTTGCTGGGCGAGACGCCGGATGCGCATGCCAACGATGGCTGTGTACCGCTGCGCGCCCAGGTCTGGGGCACCTTGGTGTGGGCCGGTCTCGGCGACCACCTCGACGTGCTTGGCCACTACCACGACGAGACTCCCGAGGAGCGCCTCGCGCTACGTCACCACGACTGGCTCACTAGCGGCTCACACTTCAACGACGCCAGCTTCGCGACGCTGATGGATCGCGTGGCCAACGGGATGTTGACGCACGCCTGACGGTACGGCAACGCATCGGAAACATCATCGGCTGGTCCATCGTCAGCACCATTCACGTCGGCACGCGGGGCAAAGACGCTGGGTCTTGCTGGTAAAACGCTCGCAACTCGGCGTAGAGCAGAGGGTGCTTGGCGCGAAGCCGGTGCGGGGTGTCGAAGAAAGACTCGGTCACCACCGCAAAAAACTCGGCGGGATTCGTCGCGCCGTATTGATCGATATCGGTTCGATGGTGATGCGCCTTGTCGCGTACCAGTTGCTCGAACTCCTGGCCGAGAACCCGCGCCCAGACGGCGTACATGGACCGACGCGGCAGGCTGGGCACGCCATCGGCGTCGCCACTCTCCTGATCGAGCTGATGGGCAAACTCGTGGAACACCACGTTGTGGCCGGGATGCAGATCGTGCGCACCCGAGAGCACGCTGTCCCAGGCCAGCACCACGATGTCGCGCTTCCACGATTCACCAAGCCGGGCCTCGGGCTCGTCGGAGACCAGCCCCGCAGCGTTGCGCCCGCCCGGCACGACATACGTCGAAGGATAGACCAGCACCGAGACCAGCTGGCCGTAGTAGTCGGTGTCGCGATGGAGCAGGAGCACGCAGGCCTGGGCGGCGATGGTGACCCGCACCTCGTCGGTCACCTCGAGGCCCCCGCAGCCCTCGAATTGTTTCTCCGCCAGGAAGATTTGGATCGCGCCACGAAGCTCTTCTTGATCGGCGAGCGGCAGGCGCGCCACATAGGCCACGTTTTTGTCGAGGATGGCGGCCCATTGGGCCGGGAAAGCGCGCCGACGGATCTTGTTGCGTCGCCATCGTCGCCACCAGTGAAACACCCCGCACGCTTATCACGCCCCAGGCCGACTATCCCGGATTTCATCGTTCACGCAGATAAGATGCCTCGCCGGCACGCAGCAACCGGCGAGGCCATCGACTCCGACGCCTAAAGAAAGGCGTCGGCGAATGACGCACCGTTTATTTGAGGCAGGCGCTGATTTCTTTCTGGGTCTTTGCGGCAATCATGCAGTCGAGGATCGGGTCGGTATAGCCGCCCTTGCCCGCGACACAGTTGCTGACTTCCTTGGGCGTCTTTTTGAGGTGCGCCAGCTTCTGGAAGTTGTCGAGGCCCGCGTCACACTTGCCACGGTCGGCCGCAAGCACGGGGGAGGAGATCGAAACGAGGGCCAGGAACGCAAGCGTAGCTTTCATAAATCACCTTTCGTAGAAACATGGAGTCGGGGACATTCCCAACCTCTCCTAGTTCCGACCCGCCGCAGAAAGTCGCAGAACATTCTGATTTATCTCGTAAATACTTGAAATAATAAGAAGTTGTCCGTAGGCACTTCATGCACGCCGAGCTTCGTGGCAACGCCCAACACCGCCGCTACGCAGGTGTTCGTCTTCGAGATCAGACCTCAGCGAGTGGGGTTACGGCGTGACCTTGGGCTCGGGCGGCGGCGGGGTGAGACGATGCCATTCCACTTTGCGGGTGATGACCATCACCACCGCCAGGATGCCGAAGAGCAGGAACGCGCCGAGGACCAGCGCCATGTCCTCCGATTGCAACAGGACATAGAGCGCGCCATACAACAATGAGAGCGCCGCGGTAAAGCCCGCCGCACGCGCCACGCTGCGCAAGACGAAGCTGACATAGAAGCCGAGCAGGGCGACGCAACTGCCGGCAGCGACGGCGTAGGCCCGTGAAAAAGCGACGTGCTCGGCCAGCGCCGTCAACAGCAAGAAGAACATGGCCAGCGCAATGCCGACGAGCCCGTACTGCACCGGGTGAATGGCCAGCTTCTTCATCAGCTCGAATAACTGGAAAAACGCAAAGGTGAACAGCACGAACAGAAAGCCGTATTTGGCCGCGCGCTCCGTCTCCAGATAGACATTGACCGGCTCGATGAACGACACGCCCATCAGCGAAATCTGCGTGCACTTGCCGCGCAGACACTCGTCCATCATGTCTTCGATGCCCGACGCCAGATGGGTGGTGCGCCAGACAGCGTCGAAGCCGCCGGGGGTGATGGTGCGCGACTCGGGCAAGAACTGACCAAAGAAGCTCGGATGCGGCCACTCCGATTTCATGGCGATGGACGTTTGCTTGCCGACGGGGACGTAGTCGATGTGCTCGGTGCCCTGCAGATTCAGATCGAGGTCGAAGGTGTAGCTGTGCGCGCCGGCCAGGCGACCGAGCGGCGCATGGACGCCGGTGCGAATGGCGGTGCTCTGCGTGCCGCCTTTGAGTGCGATCTCACGGCCGTCCCACTTGAACAGCGGCGTGCCGCGGATGCCGCGTGGGTCGCTGATGCCGATCAGCACATAAGGCTCATACCATTCGTACGAGACGCTCGGCGCCGTCGGTAGGCCAAAGTTTTCCGGCACCGCGAACGATCCGTTGATGGTCTGCTGGGCGTTGTAGAGCAGCACGTTGTAGATCCCGCGGTGACGCATCTCGGTCCCGACGCGCGCCTTGACCGCCAGCACCTCGGGCAGAAAGTGCGCCTGGCCGTTTTCGTAGGTCGGTAACAGCGTCGTCTTTTTGGTCTTCTCGTCGTAGCTGGGCACCATGGTCTTGCGACGGTAAGGCACCACCAAGATGGGCCCGGTCAGCGTCTGCGAGCCGACGCCGGTCGCCTGGATCTCGCGCAGCACACCCGCCGACACGTTCTGGCGCTCGGCGACCACGCTCTGGATGGCGCTCAGCGGAATGATGAGGATCAAGGCCAAGCCCGCGGTCACCAACATCTTGAGGAACAACGCCAAACGCATTCGCTTCTCCTGTGCGGCCGTGAAATGCGGCCTACCTCGAAGCTAGCGGGCGTGTGTGAAGCGAAGACGAAGCCTAGATGCGTGTTGTGTGAATCATGCGTGAAGCGTCAGCACGGCCACCACGCCACCTTCCGGCGCATTGGCCACGGTCAGGCTCCCACCGTGTAACGCCGCGACTTCTTTGACGAATGGCAGGCCGAGCCCGGTGCTCTTGTGCTGCGTGTCGGGCCGCGGCAAGGAAAAGAAGCGCTCGAAGATGCGGTCCTTGGCGAACGTGGGGATCTCGCTGCCGGTGTTGTGGATGCGCAAGGCGCCGTCGTAAGACAGCGTGATGGTGCCGCCCTCGGGCGTAAAAGCGATGGCGTTGTCGAGGAGGTTGGACACCGCCTGGCGGAGCAAGAAGGGATCACCAGAGATCATCGTCGCTGGGACGTGGTTGTCGATCACCACCGGCGACACTTTGGCCCCCACCAGCTCAGCCACCATGGCGCCGAGCTCGACGGGCTCACGCCGCTCCAGATCGCGTCGGTGCTCGAGCTTGGCCAGCGCCAGCATGCGGTCGATCACCTGACCGAGCCGCTCCGACTCGAAGCGAATGTTGGCCAGAAAACGCGCGCGGTCGGCGGGCGGGACGTCTTCACCGAGGAGCTCGGCCGCGCCCTGGATGGCGGCCACCGGGCTCTTGAGCTCGTGGGTGAGCGCATGCACATAGTCCTCGACATAGGCTTTGCCGTCGAGCTCTAGGCGCATCTCGCTCACCGCGCGCGCCAGGGTGGACAGCTCTTTGCCGACGCGGGGCGGCGGGACGCGCTTGCCGCGGCTCAGGTCGCGCGCATAGGCGACGATCTTGGTGATGGAGCGCGACAGCCACAGCGAAAACCCAAAGCCGACCAGCAGCGACAGCGCCGCCAAGATGGCCCCGGCGCGCAACAGCTTGGCCCGTCCCTCGTCGAGAAACGGCTGCAGGCTGAGGTTGGGCTTGGCCACGGTGACGACGCCGATGATGTCGCCCTGATCTTTGATCGGCGCCGCCACGTGCATCACCGTGCTCAGCTCGTTTTGCGGATCGCTGCGTGTCGAACGCGCGCCGTAGCCTCCGCGCAGGGTGCGGGCGACATCGTTCCAGTGCGAGTAGTCGGCGCCGACGTCTTTGCCGTCGGAGTCGTAGATGACGATGCCGCGCGCGTCGGTGACATAGATGCGGTAGTTGACCCCGGCCTTGGTGAAGCCGGAGATGTGCGCGTCGAGACGGCGATGGGCATAGGCGTCGACGGCGCGTTTCCAGGGTCCGTCGGCGATGGTGCCGGCCTTGACCTCGTCCTTGACGATCTCGGCCAAGAGATTCGCGGTGTCGACCAGCGTCTCCTCGGTGCTGCGACGCACGCCCGGCTTGAGCTCGGTCACGAACAAGTTGATCAGAAAGAAGACGCCGAGGGCAATGATGGCCATGTAGCCGATGAACAGCCGTAAGCCGAGCCTCATGCTGGCTCGAAGCTGTAGCCGAGGCCGCGGTGGGTGCGGATGGGATCTTCCTCGGCGCACAGCGCGCGCAGCTTGGCGCGCAGCGACTTGACGTGCGCGTCGACGGTGCGGTCGAGGCTGGTCTGCGCCGAGTCCCACACGCGCTCGAGCAGCTCGGCGCGCGAAAACACGCGCTGGGGATGCGCGACCAGGAATTTCAGCAACAGATATTCGTAACGGGTCAGCTCGAGGAGCGTGCCGTGGTAGCTGATGCGGGCGCGTTTCTCGTCGACGGCGAGCGTGGTTTGCTCGGCGGCTGGCACAGACACACGCCGGGCGCGCTTCAAGATGACCTTGACCCGTGCCACGAGCTCCCGCGGCGAGAACGGCTTGGTCACATAGTCGTCGCCGCCGATCTCGAGCCCCACCACCCGATCGATCTCCTCCGCACGCGCGGTCAAAAACACGATCGGCACCTCGGAAAACTGGCGAATCTCTTTGCAGCGCTCGAAGCCACTGCCGTCGGGCAGACCGACATCGAGCACCACCAAGGCAAATTCCTCGTCGCGCAGCGCGGCCACGCCCTCCAACCCCAGCGCCTTCCACTCCACCGCGAATCCCTCGGTGCGCAGCGCGTACAGGATGTTGTCGGCAATCGACCGTTCATCTTCGATCACCAGCACGCGACCCTGATCCACCACCGGGCCACGCTATCACAGCCACCTCGGCATCACCATCGTCGCCCGCGCGACCGTTCGATCAGGCCGCGGGGATCGTGACGGTAAAGCGGGTGCCGCCCTCCGCCGTGGATTCGACGACCACGGTGCCTTTGTGCGCGAGGGCAATCTCCGACACGATGTACAGACCCAAGCCCACGCTGCGCGAGCCGAGCTTCACTTGCTGCTGACCACGCCGGAGCGGCTCGAAAATGTGCGGCAGAAGAGCGGGCGGAATGGGCGTTCCCCAGTTGTGCACGCTGATCGACGCCAGCTGCGCATCTGCCCGTGACGTCACCGTGACCGGCCGCTCGGGCAGACCATACGTGAGCGCGTTGCTGACGAGGTTCGTCAAGACTTGCGTCAACCGATCAGGGTCGGCTTTGATCTTGGTTTCACCGTGGTGATGGTGCTCGATCATGCGGCCGGCGTTGGCCAGATGCAGCTCTGCGACGCTGTCGTCGAGCAACGCCGGCAAGTCGAGCTCCACTGGCGTCACATGAAGGCCTCCGCCCAGGCGCGATTGCGTGAAGTCCAGCAAGTCGCCAATGAGCCGTGTGGCGCGCGTGCCCGCCGAGGCGATACGCGACAGGATCCGCCGTTGCTCGGGTTTGATGTCGGTGCTGGCCAGTAGATTGCTCCCCATCGAAATGACCGATAGCGGCGTGCGCAAGTCGTGACTGACGATCCCGACCAGCTGCTCGGCGACGGTGGCCCGCTGCTCGAGCGCACTTTGAAGACCGGCACGCGCCAGCGCCAGCTGCTCTTGTGCCGCACGTTCACTCTCGAGCAGCGTCTCGGCGCGGCGGCGCGCGTTCAGGAGCTCGCGCTCGTAGGTGCGACGGTCGGCTGCAGCGAACACCGCCAGATCGTGCTGCCCTTCGCGAACCACCGCATTCACCAGCGCCGGCAACGCACGCCCGTCTTTGTGCACGAGCTCCAGCTGCACCTCAGCGACGGTGCCTTGCAATTGCAACAGCGGTAGCCAGTGGGTCTGGTGGAAGATCTTGCCGCCCATCGTCAGGAGATCCTGGATGCGTTTGCGCCCGATCAGCTCGTCGTCACGATAGGCGAGCCAAGCGCAAAACGTCCGATTGACGTGGGTGATCTCCCCGCTGGCAGTCGTCGACAGCAGACCGCAGGGGGCGTGATCGTAACGGTGCATTCCATCCTCTATGGGAGGAAGGTCTTCATTGCCGCAGCGATAGCGGTCGGGTTGCTGAGGTGCGGGCAGTGGCCCACGTTCTCGATCAACGCGAGTGTGGCGTTCGGCAGGGTCGCCTTCAGATAGTCGCCCACTTGGCGTGGCGCAATGATGTCGTCGGAGCACTGCAAGATGAGCGTGCGGGCTGTGAGCTTTGGCACGTCGGCGCGGTTGTCGGATAAGAAGGTGGTCCGCGCGAAATGCTTGGCGATCTCTGGATCGGTGGCGCAAAAGCTGTTGGTGAGCTCGGCGCGCAGCGCTGGCTGGTCGGGCGCACCCATGATGGTCGGCGCCATGGCGCTGGCCCAACCGAGATAGTTGGAATCGAGAGTCTCCAACATCGATTCGATATCCGCCCGCGTAAAGCCGCCAATGTAATCGTCTTGGTTGATGTAGCAGGGCGACGGCCCAATCATGACATGCGAATCGAACAGCTCCGGCTGGGCCACCCCCGCGAGCAAGCCGATCATCGCGCTCACCGAGTGGCCGACGAAAACGGCGGGGCCCGTCGCACATTCTTGCAGGATGGCGTTCACGTCTTCGGCGTGTCCGCGCAGCGAGCCGTATTTCTTGCGATCATAGGTCGACAAATCGGACTTACCGCAGCCCAAGAGATCGTAAAGGACAATCCGGTATTCGTTCTCGAACTGCGGGGTCAAAAAGCGCCACATGTTTTGGTCGCAACCGTATCCGTGGGCGAACAGCATGGTCTTGTCGCCCGTCCCGAGGACCTTCACGTTGTGGCGTGTTTTGGCGCTCATGGACGAAGCCTACCAAAGCGGGAGCAAAGGACAATCGCCAAGGAGACCGTCAGCCACGGTGACGTCACGCAAATTCGCTCACGGGAGGCGTCCATGATAGCTCTGGCGTGCGCCTGTCGTGACCAACGGTAGTAACCAACGGTAGTAACCAACGATAGTAAGCAACGATAGTGACCAACGAAAACCCAATCCGCGTGGGCCGTCCTTTGGACGACGGAGCGTTTGGCGAGATTCGCCGCGCGATGCAGTTGTCTCATCACAAGTGGGATGTGCAGGTCGGTGACTTGTCGTCGCTGGCGCCGTTTCCCCTCCTCATGAGCCGGCCAAGCTGGCAGGTCTTGGCTCGGCTGGCGGAGCGACTCACCGTCGAGACGCTGGCTGTCGAGCGCGCGCTTTTTGCGCGACCGGATCTGTATTCGCAGATCGCTTTGCCACGCCCCTTGCACCGCTTGTTCGCGCAACACGCGGCCACGGCAGCGGCAGCCCGCGTGATGCGCTTCGATTTTCACTACACGCCGGACGGCTGGCGGATCTCGGAGGTCAACAGCGACGTGCCAGGCGGCTTCACCGAGGCCACCAACTTTGCGCGCCTCGTCGCCACACTGGTTCCGGGCACGAGCCCACCAGGCGATCCCACCCATGCGCTCGTCGAGTCTCTGGCGAACATCGCGGGCGACCGAGGCGTGGTCGCCTTGATGAACGCACCCGGACACATGGAGGACCACCAGGTGGTTGCGCATCTTGCGGCCGCACTGCGACGGCGCGGATTGCAGGCGCACCTGATCTCGCCGCATCATCTGCGTTGGAAAGACGGGCATGCCCAGGTGGAGACGGCCTGGTGTGCCGGCCAGGTCGATGCCATCGTTCGTTTCTACCAAGCGGAGTGGCTCGCGCGGTTACCGCGGCGTCATTGGAGCCCGCTCTTCGTCGGTGGGCAGACCCCAGTGGCCAACCCGGGGATCGCCGCGCTGACCGAGAGCAAGCGCCTTCCGTTGGTCTGGGACGCGCTCGGCACGGCGGTGCCAACCTGGCGGCAATTGCTTCCCGAGACCCGTCCGATTGAGGCCGTGCCGTGGCGCAGCGACGGTGGGTGGCTCATCAAGTCGGCTTACAGCAACACGGGCGATACCGTCTCGATCCGCGAAGCGATGAGCAAAACGGCGTGGGCGCGCCGCGTCTGGTCTGCGCGCCTTCGGCCCAGCCAGTGGGTCGCGCAGCGTCGATTTACCATTTCGCCCATCGCCCACCTGGGTGGGGTGCTGCGGCCGTGTATCGGCGTCTACACCGTCGACGGGAAGTGCGCCGGTGCGTATGCGAGGCTGGCACGCGGGCCGGTGGTTGATTTTTCTGCCTGCGATGCGGCACTGCTGATATGTGACGAAGCGTGAAACGCGAAGACATTCACCGCGCCTGGGCGCCGGAGACCGAGCCGTGGGCCCGGTGGGTCAAACCTGTGGTGTTCGCTGCGATCGACGAGGATGCGCAGCCAACCGTATCGCCTGAGACAGCCAAGGGGCTGCGTCAGTCGGTGTTGGAGTCGTTGGCGGCAGTGCCCGGGCAGCCCTATCGCCAAGATCGAAGTCTTCGCGACGTGGCGCTGGTCATCGATCTGCCGGGTGCGGCCGGCGTGCTGGCCGGCCTCGATTTTGTCAGCGACGGGTTCCGCCCCATCCCGCTCTACAACGCCGTGCCCGATGCGTTTGCCGTCGTCGACCTCACGCCGATCATGGCGGCGCTGGTCAACGGCGCAGCGCGCGTGGCCGACATGTCCGTTGGGGCGCTGCCCGCCTTTTTGCTGGATGCGAACCGGATGGTCGAGAGCGCCACGCCGGGCAATTTCGACAATCGATCGATATGTCGCGCCACGGATTTTCCATCCGCCGAGACGCTGTGGCAAGCGGGGATTCGGCGTGCCGTGTTGATCCACACTGGTGCGACGAGGCCAGCCGCCGATCTGGAGCCAGTCTTGTGCGACTGGCAGGCCAAAGGCATCACTCTGTGGTTCAAACGTGCCGATCTGGATGAGGCCGCCGTGCCCCGCACGCTGCGCCGGCGATTCTGGCTGGTGCGTGCCGCCCACGCCTTCCAGCACGCCCTTCTCAATCGACGAGCGGACGACACGTACGGAATGGTCGTGCCGTCTTCGAGCTCGTAGGCGGCCTTGCTCGCGCTGGTGACCGGAGCGACCGGCCTCGTTGGTGGGGCCTTTGCCGCGCATCTCATCGACACCGTCCCACGTTGCGAGCTTTTGCTGCCGGTGCGATCAGGGAAAAGCCCCATCGATCGCGTGTATGCGTCGCTGCGCCGTTTTACTGCGGCCCCTCTCGAGGACCGCGTGCGCGTTTGCGAGTCCTTGCAACCTCTCGAGCGCGTGACCCATGTGGTTCACTGTGCCGTCGATACCAGCGAACACAGCCGCGCCGTAAATGTAGATGGAACGCTCGCGCTGGCGAGAGCGACGCTCGCGTCTCGGCAACTGGAACGCTTCCTATACGTCGGCAGCGCCTGGTCGTGTGGCCGATCGGGGGAGGTCCACGAAATCGATACACCGTCGGAGAGCCCGCTGTTCCCGTACCTCGCCGACAAGCTTCTTGCCGAACGCATGCTTGGCTCTCTCGAAGGACTGCCTCTGCAGATCGTCCGCCCGTCACTGGTCATGGGTCACACGCTGCTCGGCTGTGAACCCTCCGCGAGTCTGTTCTGGGTGCTGCGCTTGATCCAGAAGCTGGCGCACCTGCCGTGGCACCGGGCACAACGGCTAGACGTGGTCCCGCTGGATTGGCTGTGCGAAGCGCTGGCGTGTCTTCTGTTCTCCCGGTCGACGCAAGGCGCCTTGCATCTCTCCGCCGGCACGGCGAGCGCGTCTTGGGCTCAGATCGAGGCGAGTCTGGCCCATGGCCGTCCTTGGATTGCGGCGCCGATGGACCTGGACGCGTGGTCTTCCGTCGCTGTCGCCAAAGTGAAAGGTCTTTCGCCCATGCAGGCGACCCTCCTGCGCTGCCTCCGCTTTTTTGCGGGAGATACCGTGTTCAACAACGAGCGGATGCTCGCGTCGGGGGTGACACCTCCGCCATCCGTGCCTTCATATCTCGCCGCGTGCCTCCGCGACGACCGAAGCCTCATGCAGCAAGCACGCGACGACGCATAGATCGCGTGAAGCTACTTGGCTCGAGCCAGGCCACGAGGCGGCCGGTGTCTGCGATCGTCCGGACCATGGCGGTGATCTTCGGACGTTCTGCCTCATGGCCGTGAAATACTTCGGCCGCGGGTAGCCACAGCGGAGAGCCCGACAGCGCCAACAGCGTCGGCAGATACGAGCGAGGACCGGTTGCAGCTCGGTGTGCGAAAGCAGGCGCAACAACCCCAGCGCCGCGCGGGCGCGCACCGACGGTGAAAGATAATAGGAGTCGATGACCAAATGTTTGAGGAAGACCCAGCGCGCCATCTGGCCGAGCGTCGGATGCTCGAGAAGGCGCATGACGGGCTCGAGCCGGGTTGGGTCCACCTGCGCTCCCCGCGTCGTTGCGTGGGCCCACAGCCAGCCACCGAGGAGCTCGCCCGCGCGATCGGCATGTGCACGGCGTCGTTGACGACATTGCTCCGCGTGGTGAGGCTCGAAAATCCGCGGCCGTCAACCGTCGCGCGGCATCGTCTCGTTCGACGCGACGGCTGCCAGACCCAGCACCAGTACCAGCTGAGCGACGATAACGCGCGGCTGGTAGACCACTCTCATCGTCGCCAGGCTCTCGTGCTGTTGTAGGCTGTACATGATGCGCTCGCGAGTATGTCGCAAATTGCAATCCGCGTGAGGTCGCGTGTGGCGCTCATCGAAGACAACGCCGAGATTCGTGCGCTGTGCGTAGCGGTGCTCGAGGATGCCGGCTTCGACTGCGACGCCTACGATTCTGCGCGAGCGAGCCTGGTCGCGGCGCAAGGTGGCTCGCTTGCGGGCATCGTTCTCGTGGATCTGGAGCTGCCGGGCGAATCGAGCTTCGACGCGATCCGGGCTTTACGCGCGTTGGCTCCGGCGAGCGTGTTCATCGCGCTCACGGCGCATGCCGGCGACGACTGGCTGTTCCCGGCGCTGAAGGTGGGCTGCGCGGGCTATGTGCTGAAGTCGGAGGCGGTGCATCGCCTGGGGGAGGTGCTGCGCGAGATCGCCGGCGGGGGCACGCCACTGAGCCCGCCTGTCGCACGCCGTCTGGTGACGTCGTTTCAAGCCCACACCGACGATCCGCTAGGCTTGTCCGCCCGCGAGCTCGAGCTGGCGCGGAGCGGTCTGCTGCCCTGACTCGCGTCATTTTGACGCGCGTCAAACTACCATGGGTGAGGTCCATTGGGGCGTAAGCTCTCGCCATGATCCTCATTCCGATTTCGGTCGTGGTCGTGCTGTTGTTGCTGTCGGGGCTTGGGGTGGCGCAGGAATACGAGCGCGGGATTGTGTTTCGGCTCGGTCGTTATATGGGGCTGCGGGGACCGGGGTTGTACTGGATCGTGCCACTCGGCATCGAGCGGTCGGTCACCATCGACATTCGCACGCGCACCGTGTCTGCGGAGCAACAAGAGAGCATCACGCGCGACAGCGTGACCATCAAGGTCAACGCCGTGGTGTGGTATCGCGTCGTCGACGCGGCCAAGTCGGTGATTGCCGTGACCGACGCTCCGGCGGCCGTGTATCAGCTGGCCTTGACCAGCCTTCGCAACATCATCGGCCAGCATGACCTCGACGAAGTCTTGCAGGAGCGCGACAAGATCAACGGCCTCTTGGGCCAGAGCATCAGCAGCTCGACGGCAGCGTGGGGCATCGCGATCGAACGGTTCGAGATGAAGGATGTCGAGCTCCCGGAAGCGATGCAGCAAGTGATGGCCATGCAGGCGGAGGCCATTCGCGAAAAGCGCGCGCGCATCATCAAGGCCGAGGCCGAGCTCGAGGCGTCGGTCAAGCTGTCCGCGGCCGCCGAGCAGATGCTGAACAACCCGGCGGCGCTCGAGCTGCGTCGCATGCAGATGATTTCCGAGGTCGGCGCGGAGAACAACAGCACCACCGTGATCATGATTCCGTCGGATTTCGTGACGCTGTCGAAGACGCTGAGCGATTTCATGCGCGAGCGCGCCAAGTAGGCATCAGGCCGAGAGTGCCGATTTGCGGTGCTTTTCATGGCCGTAGGTTTTAGCGAACTCTTCGTGTAATTTCCGGGCATGCGCATTTGGGTCGTGACGTTGTTGGTGCTCTTTAGTTGCAACGACAAGTCGGCCAGTGCGCCTGGGCCGGCTCGACCCTCAGCGACGCCTCCGGCCAGCACGCAGGCCCGGTTGTCGTCGGGGCCGGCCATGCAAACGCGCCTGCGACGATTGTACCGGCTGGGTCTCGATCGGCGCGTGGTGGCCGCCGCCACCGATCTGGCGCGCCTCGCTGGACGCGCTGTCGAGGTCAAGGCCACCTGGGATGAAGACCGGCTCAAGATCACTGCCGGCGCTGACGTCGTAGGCACGCTCCCCGAGCGGCCCACCTTTGCCGACGAGCTGGCCTTACTCGAAGCCTGGGCCAAGAAGCTCGGCGCCAGCGGGATCGCGGCACCATTCCGACAGGGCGCGGTCATGGTCTCCGTCGACGACGCCTTGCATTTGGCCGACACCGCTGGCACGCAGCTCAGCGGACCCTCACGGCCCATGGCCATCCGCGACGGCTTGCGAGCGTTCTCGTCGCTGGCGCTGGCATTGCCAGACTCGATGGGCGTCGCCGATGTCATCGCCGGTCGTGCGCTGGCGCTCCTGGCGCTGGCGCGGGCTTCCGGCGGCGCCGATCCGGTCGACGAAGTGCTCGTGGCTTGGGCACTCGGATCCACCGACCACGCGCGGACCGTGGCACGTACGCTGACTCCCGATCATCCGGTCGCGCTGTTCGCGCTTGGCGGGCTCGCCCGACTACCAGCCAGCGACGACACCCGTTGGCTGCAGTTGCGTGCATTGCTCGACGAGCACGATCGCATCGGGGCGCGATCTTTCCTGGCTACGCAGCCAGCGAGCTTTGGTACGGAGCTGCACACGCTTGCCGCCCGGCTGCAGATCGGCGCCTTCGTAGACATAGCCGACGTGGCCTATGCTGCACCGACGCTGCTGCGACTGCACGCCGAACGCGAGGCTGGCGTTTCCGAAGCCACGCTCAAGCTCAAGGCAGCCGCCCAACGTGGCCTTCGCGCTGCGCTCGGCATTCCGGCGCAGCCGGGTTTCGCCGGATTCTCCGCTG
>Ga0123336_10002449_pt1 | contig 16083 bp, 15 predicted proteins | sample SSSSmetaG_FD_96466 | JGI IMG/M metagenome (GOLD analysis project Ga0123336, IMG submission 96466) | Glacier valley bacterial and archeal communities from Borup Fiord, Nunavut, Canada, to study Microbial Dark Matter (Phase II) - ​SSSS metaG | ecosystem: Environmental > Aquatic > Freshwater > Ice... | reverse complement strand
CGACGATGTCGATGTCGTCGTCGACCACCGGATAGACCCAGACGCTGGCGAAGCTCGTGTGCCGCCGCGCCGCCGAGTCGTACGGGCTGATCCGGACGAGGCGGTGGACGCCGCTCTCGGTCTTCGCCCAGCCGTACGCACCGGCGCCCTTCAGGAGTAGCGTCGCCGACTTGATCCCCGCCTGCTCGCCGGCGTGGAAATCCATCAGCTCGACCTTGAAGCCGCGCTTCTCGCCCCAGCGCGTATACATCCGCTGGAGCATGCCGGCCCAGTCCTGGCTCTCGGTCCCGCCCGCGCCCGAATTGACCTCGATATAGCTGTCGTTGTTGTCGGCCTCGCCGGCGAGCAGCGCCGCGACCTTGTCGGTTTCGGCCTTCGCGGCGAGCGCTCCCAATGCAGCGACGCCGTCGTCGGCCATCGCGGCATCGCCCTCGGCCTCGGCCATCTCGATCAGTTCGGAGGTGTCGGCGAGCTCGCTCTCGATCGCGCGCGTCGCCGAGATCGCCTCATCGAGGCGGCGGCGCTCCTGCATCACCGCTTGCGCCGCCTTGGGGTCGTTCCACAGGCTCGGGTCCTCGACCCGCGCGTTCAGTTCGTCGAGACGGCGGAGGGCGCGATCCCAGTCAAAGAAACCTCCTCAGCAGGTCGAGCGCCTGCTGGATTTTATCGACATGGGCCTGGCCCTCGGCACGCATTGGTCAATTCTCCGGGTGAAGCGCGGACTTAGGGACCGTAGGGGGTCATGTCCATGGCGGGGTAGCGCGACAGCGTCGGGGAGGCCCGTCAATATATCCCGCCGCTCTTGCGCAGGAAATCCGAATCCGACCGGACGACGATGCGGCCTTGTTCGGCGACCGGATCGCGGACGAGGCGACCGCTTCGACGCGGCTCGCTTTCGGGCTTGAACGCCTCCCAGATGATCGACGCCTTGATCTCGGAATCGTCGGGGGTGCCGCCATAGACGCGCTTGCCCGACCGGCGTTCGACCTTGATCATGCGGATGCCCGGCGCGACCTGGAACGGAGTCTTCGGCATGTCCTTCATGGCGACGGCGGCGAAGTCGTGGAACACCGGCACCGCGATCGTCGAGCCCTGCGCGCCGCCGCCGAGGTTTCGGGGCTTGTCGTAGCCGAGGTACAGCCCGCCGATCAGGTCGGCGGTGCCGCCGACGAACCAGACGTTGGTCGGGCCGTTGGTCGTGCCGGTCTTGCCCGCCATCGGACGGTCGAAATCGCGCAGGCGGACCGCCGTGCCGCGCGTCACGACGCCCTCCATCAGGTGGACGATCTGATACGCGGTGCGCGGGTCGATCGCCTGCTTGGGCACGCCGCCGGGGCGCGGCATCGGTTCGCCGGCATAATCGGGGGTGTTGCAGCCGTCGCACTGGCGCTCGTCGGCGCGCCAGATGACCTTGCCGTCGCGGTCCTGGACGAAGTCGATTAGCGACGGCGTCATTTTGCGCCCGCCGTTGAACAGCTGGGAATAGGCGTTGACCATCCGCCCGACCGTCGTATCGCCCGCCCCGAGCGCGATCGCCAGCACCGCCGGATAGTCGCCGACGCCGAGCGCCTTCGCCTGCGCCACGACCTTGTCCATGCCGGTGTTGTACGCGACGCGCACCGTCATCAGGTTGCGCGACTGCTCCAGCCCCCAGCGCAGCGTCTGCGCCCCGGCATAGCCGCCGCCGAAGTTCTTGAAGCATTTGGTGCCGAGCGACTTCGTCTGGAACACGCAATACGGCGCATCGACGACGATCGACGACGGAGTGAAGCCGTTGTCCATCGCGGTCGCGTAGACGATCGGCTTGAAGGTCGACCCTGGCTGGCGCAGCGCCTGCGTCGCGCGGTTGAAGCTCGATGCGCGCGCGTCGAAGCCGCCGACCATCGCCAGCACGCGCCCCGAATGCGGGTCCTCGGCGACGAAGCCCCCGGAAATCGCCGGAATCTGGCGTAACGCGTACGACCGCCCCGACTTCGCCACCGGCACGACGTCGCCCGCCTTGAGCAGCCGCGCGGCGGGGACGTTACCCAGCGTGCTGACCGCGCTCGACGCGAGCAGCGTGCCGGTCGTGCCGTCGGTAAAGCCGATGCGGAAGTTTTCGTCGTCGCGTCCGAGCACGACCGCCGGATACCAGTCGGCATAACCCGTGCCGAGGTGGACGTCCTGCAGCCGCTGCGGCCAGCCCTCCCCCGCGTCGATGTGCGCGGGCGCGCCGTGCCAGCCCTTGCCGCGGTCGTAACGGACCAGGCCATCTCGAAGGGCTTTTTCCGCCGCCGCCTGCAATGCCGGGTCGAGCGAGGTGCGGACCCACAGACCGCCGCCATAGACGCTGTTGCGTCCGTCGCCGGGCTTCTCGCCGAACCTGGCGATCAGCGTCCGGCGGACGTCCTCAAGGAAATAATCGCCGGTATCGACCCTTGGCGGTGACCGGTTCGCTACCGCGTCGATCGGCCTGGCCGCCGCCGCCGCCGCCTCGGCCTTCGTAATAAAGCCGTTCGCCGCCATCTGGCCGAGCACGTACGCGCGCCGCGCCAGCGCGCGTTCGACGTGGACGGTCGGCGAGTAGGTCGACGGCGCCTTCGGCAGGATCGCGAGATACGCGTCCTCGGCGAGGTCGAGGTCGGCGACCGACTTGCCGAAATACGACTGCGCCGCCGCCTCGACGCCGTAGCTGTTCCGCCCGAGGAAAATCTGGTTGAGGTAGAGTTCGAGGATCTGCTGCTTGGTGAATGCCGCCTCGATCCGCCGCGCGAGGATCGCCTCCTTGAGCTTGCGGACGTAGCTGACCTCGCCGTTGAGCAACAGGTTCTTCGCCACCTGCTGGGTGATCGTAGATGCGCCGACCGGGCGTCTCGACGATCCAAGGTTGGTCCACGCCGCGCGGAGGATGCCGGCGAAATCGATTCCGCCGTGTTCGAAGAAGCCCTTGTCCTCCGCCGAGATATACGCCTGGACGAGCCGCGGCGGCAGTTCGTCGTAACCGAGGTACAGACGCCGTTCGCGGCTGAAACTCGTCAGGATCGTGCCGTCGTTGCCGCGCACCGTCGACGGCAGCGGCGCTGCATATTCGGCGAGCTTCGCCGCATCGGGCAGCCCGGTCGTCGCCCATACGTAAAGACCGGCGGCAGCGGCCGCGCCGAGAAGGATGATCCCGCCGAAAACGATCGCGGCGGTGCGGAGGCGGCGGGCCATGGTCATGCGGCGGGGTGTAGCATAACGGCCGGATGGCGAAAGCTTGCTTGCCACTCGTCGATTCATAATCCACAATAAAGGTCTTGTGTCGGGAAACTTTACACTTTTCCCCAGCTTGCGGACACCCGGGGGGGATAAGCCATTGATGTTGAGCATTGCTGATCGGCGTATGGGGATTGGCATGTTTCGTGCAGGGCAGTTGGTCCGTAATTGTGCGTATGGAAATTTATATGTTGTTTAAGACCGTTGCCGCCGTCGCGTTGACCATTGCTTCGGTCGGTGCCCATGCCGCTGTCGTTCCGTTTCTCGAAAATCCCTCGACGGGTTGGCTCGACGGGACGATGACGCACAATCTCAGCGAATATTACGACGACGGCTTCTACAACACCGGCGACGGCCCGACGAAGGCGTTCAACGGCTATGGCCAGAACGGCTTGTCGATCCTGTTCGACACCGACGTGACGCTGGATTCATTGACGCTGGGTAATTGCTATCGTTGTTCGGTCAGCGCCGCGCCGACGGCCAAGACCCTCACGGTAACGCTTTTCGGAGGCAGAGGCGGACTGCTGGCGAGCCAGACGATCGTCCCCACGGACGCCATGTCCCTGCTGACCTTCGGCACCCCCGGCGTCCGCACGGCGACGTTCACCTTCACCGGCGGCGTCTATGATTATTTCGCCGATCGCCGCACGGTTGCCTTCTACAGCCTGGTCGACGTCAAATATTCGAGCAAGACCGACCTCGGCGATCCGGTCGAGACACCCGTATCTTCGATTCCCGACGCAGCGACATGGCTGATGATGATCGCCGGCTTCGGCCTCGTCGGGTCCGGGATGCGTCGCCACCGGACCGCGCACCCCGCCTGAGGGGTCCGACGCCAATCAGCCGTCGCGGACGGCGGCCACCGCCGCGTCCGGTGCCCGCAACGCCCCGCCCCGTTCGAGCGGCAGACCGATCAGCCGCGCATATTCGCTCTCGGCCAGGCCGTAACCCTCGCCCGCATAGTCGCGCAGCTTGGCGCGGTCGCGAATGGCGATCGTCCCCCGCGACGTCGCGATCAGCCCGGCCTCGGCGAGCGTGCCGAGCGCGACGGTAACGCCACCGCGACGGACATTGAGCATCATCGCCAGGAATTCGTGGGTCAGGCCGATCTCGTCGCCGCCTGCGCGGTCGTGCGCCATCAACAGCCAGCGCGCCAGACGCTGCGGGATCGTCAGCCCGGCAGCGGCGATCGAGCTCGACAGCTGCACCATCATCGCCTGAACATAGCGCAGCAGGTGCCGCCGCAGCGTCGGACTGGCGTCGAACGCGACCCCGAGCGCCTCCGGCGACAGGCTGAGCGCCGTTCCGCCGCCGACCTGGACATACGCCTCGTACGGCGAGTTGTCGGTGCCGAGGACGGTCGCGGTTTCCGACATGCCCTCGCGCCCGAAGATGCCGACCTCAACCTGCTTGCCGCCCGGCGTCACCGCAACGATCGACACCAGCCCGTCTTCGGGAAAATACACCCGCGTGATCGCGCGATGCGCGATATGCAGTTGCAGCCCGACCGGCAGCGGGATCCGCGTCAGATCGGGGGCAAGGAGCGAAAAGTCCTGCGGCGACAGGCCTTGGAGCAGGAGGTTGCCCATCGACGACTGGGTGATCTTCATATCGGGCACCTTCGCCGCAAAGTGTGCGCCTTCGTACGAAGATTGGATAGCGTAATCGAGGCCGGGGGCCGGCCCCGCCTCATTCGGCCGCCATCAGCCCTTCGGGTTCGCGCCAGGTCAGCACCGGCCTCCGCGCTGCGGCCGTCTCGTCGAGGCGACGCCGCGGCGCGAGGTACGGCGATTCCTTGAACGTCGCCGCCGGTTCGACGAGCATTCGCTCGGCGATCGAGCGCATCGCGCCGATCAGCTGGTCGAGGTTCGCCTTGCTCTCGGTCTCGGTCGGCTCGACGAGCATCGCGCCGTGGACGACGAGCGGGAAATACATCGTCATCGGGTGGAACCCCTCGTCGATCATCGCCTTGGCGAGGTCGAGCGTCGTCAGCCCGGTTCCCTCGAGGAAGTCGTCGCTGAACAACGCCTCGTGCATGCACGGGCCCGAGGCGGCGAACGGCGCGGTGTAGATGTCGTCGAGGCTGCGCAGGATGTAGTTGGCGTTGAGCACCGCGTCCTCGGCGACCTGCCGCAGCCCGTCCGCCCCGTGGCTGAGGATATAGCTCAGCGCGCGGACGAACATCCCCATCTGGCCGTGGAACGCGACCATCCGCCCGAAGCTGTGGTCGTGGTCGGTCGAGGCGAGCGCCTGCGCTTCCTCGACCAGCTCATAGGTGTCGCGGACCTTGCGGACGAAGGGCAGCGGCGCGAAGGGCGCGAGTGCCGCCGAGAAGACCACCGGCCCCGACCCCGGACCGCCGCCGCCGTGCGGGGTCGAAAAGGTCTTGTGGAGATTGATGTGCATCGCGTCGATGCCGAGGTCGCCGGGCCGCACCCGCCCGACGATCGCGTTGAAGTTCGCGCCGTCGCAATAGACGTACGCGCCCGCGGCATGAACCGCATCGCAGATCGCGATCATGTCGGGTTCGAACAGCCCGCAGGTGTTGGGATTGGTGATCATCACCGCGGCGATGTCGGGACCGAGGCGGGCGATCAGCGCGGCGAGATCGACCCGGCCGCGCGCGTCGGCGGGGATGTTTTCGACCGCATAGCCGCAGAAGGCGGCCGTCGCCGGATTGGTGCCGTGCGCACTTTCGGGGACGAGCACGATGCGCCGTGCACCGCGTGCCTGTGCGGTTAATGGGGCGGTGGCGTGCACGTCGTGGGGAGGCTCGTGCGCTGCGTCGTGCGCTGCATCGTGCGCGGCGCGGATCGCCAGCATACCGCACAGCTCGCCGTGCGCCCCGGCCTTCGGCGACATCGCCACCTCGGGCATATTCGTCAGCTTTTTCAGCCAAGTAGCCAGCTCGTCGATCAGCTTGAGCGCGCCCTGGACGGTCGCCACCGGCTGCAGCGGATGGATATCGGCAAACCCCGGCAACCGCGCCATCTTCTCGTTGAGCCGCGGATTATGCTTCATCGTGCACGAACCAAGTGGGAATATTCCCATGTCGATTGCATAGTTTTGGCGGCTGAGGCGGGTGAAGTGCCGGACGACATCGGGTTCGGCGAGACCCGGCAGACCGATCTCGCGATGGCGTTCGAGGCCACCGAGCCGCGTCGAAACTGCAGGGATATCAGGGAGATCGACCCCGCAACGGTCGGTCGCGCCCTTCTCGAAAACGAGCGGCTCCTCAAGCAGCAGCGCGCGATTACCCGTGTATGTGGTCATGCCAGCACCTCGTCGAGAGCGTCTTCGAAAGCATCCATGTCGGCGTCGGTCGCGGTCTCGGTCACCGCGACGACCAGCCCGCGTTCGAGGTCGTGGACCCCGGGGAACAGCCGGCCGAGCGACACGCCCGCAAGCACGCCCTTGTCGGCCAGCTGGCGCACGATCGGACGTGCCTCAACCGGCAGGCGGAGGGTGAACTCGTTGAAAAAGTTCGTCGTTACGACTTCGACACCGGGAATGCGGCCGAGCCGGTCGGCCATCTGGACCGCGCGCGCATGGTTGATCGCGGCGAGCTTGCGCAGGCCGCTCTCACCAAGCAGGCTCATGTGCACGGTAAAGGCGAGCGCGCATAGCCCGGAGTTCGTGCAGATGTTCGACGTCGCCTTCTCGCGGCGGATGTGCTGCTCGCGGGTCGATAAGGTTAAAACGAAGCCGCGCCGCCCGTCGGCGTCGACCGTCTCGCCGCACAGTCGCCCCGGCATCATCCGGACATGCTTGTCCCGGCACGCGAACAACCCGAGATACGGTCCGCCAAAATTGAGACCATTGCCGATCGATTGCCCCTCGGCGACGACGATGTCGGCCCCCATCTCACCCGGCGACTTGATCAGCCCGAGCGAAATCACCTCGGTTACAACGACGATCAGCAGCGCGCCGACGGCGTGGCATGCGGCCGCGAGCGGGGCAAGATCGGCGATCTGGCCGAAGATGTTGGGGTTCTGGACAACGACGCAGCTGGTATCGCCGTCGACTGCCGCCGCAAGTTCGGCGAGGTCGTCGTTAGCCGTGAAGTCGGGGGTGCGGGTGACCAGCTCGTCATCGGTGAAACGGGTCAAGGTCTTAAGAACGCCGACATAATGCGGGTGCACGCCGCTCGACACCCGTGCGACCTTCCGGCGGGTAACACGCCGCGCCATGAACACCGCCTCGGTCATCGCGGTCGAGCCATCGTACATCGACGCGTTGGCGACCTCCATCCCAAGCAGCCGCGCGACCTGTGTCTGAAATTCGAACAGAACCTGCAGCGTCCCTTGCGCGATCTCGGGCTGGTACGGCGTGTAGCTCGTCAGGAACTCGCCGCGCTGGATAATATGGTCGACGCTGGCGGGAACGTGATGCTTGTACGCGCCGCAGCCGAGGAAGAACGGCCCGGCACTCGCGGTCATATTCCTCGCTGCCATCGCACCGAGGTGCCGCTCGACCTGCATCTCGGGCATATGATGCGACAGGCCGGCGATCGGCGCATCGAGCCGCGCCGCCTCGGGCACGTCGGCGAACAACGCGTCGATGTCGGGCGCATCGATCACACGGAGCATGTCGCGCCGGTCGGCGTCGGTATGGGGAAGGTAGCGCATCGGTCCTACTCCGGCTTGTGCGCGGCAAAGCGCAGGCGAACATAATCGGCGATCCAGTTGCCGGCGGCGTCGGCGAGGATCGGGCGAAGCATCGCCCGGGCATCCTCGATGACCTGCCCGCGCTTGTCCGGCGGCACCCCAGCGGCATCGATGAAGCCACCACGAAAGGTCTGTAGCCATGCACTCATGCCACTGGCGATAGGCGTGGGGCGTGGGATGATGACGCAGCTGTCGACCCCAAACCCGCCCGCTCCGAGCGCTGCCGCAAACGCTTCGGCGGTGGGATAGTAATTCTCCTCGACCGACGGCACCCGGTAGCCCCGCGCGACCAGGACGGCGCGGATCGCGACGCGGATCGCGGCGATATTGCCGTGACCGCCGAACTCTCCGACGAAGCGCCCGCCAGGCCGAAGCGCGCGGAACACCCCGGCGACGACCGGCGCAGGCTCGCCCATCCAATGCAGCGCGGCGTTGGTGAAGACCGCGTCGAAGTCGGCATCGAACACGAGCCGACGCCCGTCGCCGACCCGGGCATCAAGGCCCTTTTCGACCGCGCTCGCGACCATCGCCGGGTCGGCATCGACGCCGGTCACGGTCGCGCCGGCGGCGACGAGCTTTTCGGTCAGGACCCCATCACCACAGCCGAGGTCGAGGATTCGCTCCCCCGTTATCGGCGCAAGCAGATCGAGCACCGCCCCGCCGAGCGCGGGGACGAAGCCGGCATGCGCGGCATAAGAGGCGGGGTCCCACGCCATGGCTACAGGCTCGCGACGAACGTCTTGTACGCAGCCTCATCCATGAGCGTGGCGAGCTCCGTCGGGTCGGACAGCGTCAGCTTGAAGAACCACCCGGCGGTCTCGGGCGCGGTATTGACTAGCGCCGGGTCCTCTGTAAGCGCGGCGTTCGCCTCGGTTACCGCGCCCGATACCGGGGTAAAGACGTCCGATGCCGCCTTGACAGATTCGACGACGGCGGCGGCGGTCCCCTTGGTCACGGTCGTGCCCGAAGCGGGGATTTCGACGAACACGACGTCGCCGAGCTGACCCTGTGCATAATCGGTTACACCGACGGTCCCGTTGTCTCCTTCGACCGAAACCCACTCGTGATCGGTGGTGAAATACAAGGTCATTTCGCGGCTCCATGGCGGACGTAGGACTTGGGAAAGAAGGGCATCGGCACGACGGTGGCGTCGAGCAACCGACCACGAACGTCGACCTGGAGCGCAGTGCCATCGGCAGCGAGCGCGATCGGCACGTACGCCATTGCGATCGGCGAACCGAGCGCGGGGCCGAAACCGCCGCTGGTGACCGCCCCGACCGATGCGCCGTCGACGACGACATTCGCACCCTCCCGCACTGGCTGGCGGCCGTCGATCCGAAGCCCGACGCGCTTGCGCGTCACACCGTTCAACAGCTGATCGAGCACGATCGATGCACCGAGGAAGCCACCCTCTGCCTTGCGGCGCTTCGAAATCGCGAATCCAAGGTTCGCCTCGATCGGGGTGATATCGGGGGCGAGGTCGTGACCGTACAGCGGCAGGCCAGCCTCGAGCCGAAGCGAATCGCGTGCGCCCAGCCCGATAGGCTTGACCTCGGGCTGCGCGAGCAACACGCGGGCAAGCGCCTCGACCGCCGTTGCCGACATCGAAATCTCGAAGCCATCCTCGCCCGTGTACCCTGAACGGCTGATCCACAGCGGAAGGCCGTCGTAGTCGAACGCCGCGGCGCGCATGAAGCTCAGCTCGGCGACCCCGGGAATAAGCCGATCGAGCGCCTCTACCGCCTTGGGGCCTTGAAGCGCGAGCAACGCCAGGTCTTCGCGGTGACTGACGATAAGCTTGTTCAGCGCAAGATGCATGATGTCGGCAGTCTTGGTTGAACCGTTGACGACGAGATAGAGGTCGCCTGGGCGCCGGGTGACCATCAGGTCGTCGAGGATCCCGCCACCTGGATTGAGCAGCATCGAGTATCTTAGACAACCGTCGCGCAGCCCGGTGATATCACCCGGCAAGACCTTTTCGAGCGCAATGTCGGCGTCGAGCGGCAACGTCAGCTGACCCATGTGACTGACGTCGAACAGTCCGGCGCTTGTTCGCGTCCATTGATGCTCGGCGATGATGCCGTCGTACTGAATCGGCATCGCATAGCCAGCGAACGTCACCATCCGACCACCGAATTCACGGTGGAGCGCGTCGAGGGGCAGAAGGGCGGCAAGTTCGTCCATGCGGCAGCTCGCGACAGAGTTCAGCCGGTGACGCTACCGACCGCACCCCCACCTGTCACTTGCACCTGAGAGCTTTGACCGGGCGGACCCGGCTTACCCCTTCGGTGGAACACGCCCGAAGACGCGTCCGCTTTCCAGATTGTCGCTAACGCACCCGCGCGGTCCGGGGGCCTGAGAGATTCCGGGGGCGGTTGCTCCTTCGGCGGTGGCTCGTCGCCACACTCTCCCGCGCGCGTGCCGGACCCAAGCCCGACGACAATCTAGGTGTGCCGCAACGTACTGCGGCGCACAACCCTTATTCGGCTGACCTACTTTGCCGCATTATATGCCAGCGCGTCGTCGCTCAGCTGGAAACCGACCAGCACCTCAAAGGTCGTCGCCCGAACCGCCGCCTTGACCTCGGGATCGGCGAGCGGATCGGTTGCGGCATCGAGATCGCCCGGCTTGCGGTTGCGATTGATCTTCTTCTGCATCGCCTCGCCCAGCGTCGCCGCGGCGCGCGAGACGTCCGCATGCGCCGCCGCCGACGCCTGCGCACGAAGCTGCCCGTCGGCGAAATTCACGGTCACCGCGCCAAGCTGCTTCGACACCAGAAGGTTGCCGCCCTGCACGATGCTGATGAAGAACGGCAAGGACACCGACCGCGCGCCCGCCGCCGCATTCCGGCGCGCGAGAAGATCGAAGCTGATCGCGGTGCCAAGCCGGTCGGCGGCATCGTCGCACACACCTCGGACGTTGGTGATCGTCGCGACGAGATCGATGTCGCTCGCAGCGGTGCCGCCGTTATTGAAAATCGTCATATCACCGGTGTAATTCGGCACGGCGACCGCAGGACACGCAGACCGTTTTACGAGCAACTGGTTTTTCTGGCACCCCGCGAGCAGGACGAAGGCGATGACGCCGGCAGCACGCAGTCTGGACAAATCGAAACCCTTCGCGACGAATGACCGTATCATAGAAACCACGTTCCGCGTGCACAAGTTATGGTGCGCCGTCGGGTGATGGCGTAAAGGGTCTGCGCTAATGAACATCGTGCCATCGTCCGCGCGGCTCCCGCCGCTACGCGTCGTCATCGCGGCCCCGCGAGGGTTCTGCGCCGGGGTCGATCGCGCGGTAACGATCGTCGAGCGGGCGATCGAGCGCTTCGGTGCCCCCGTGTATGTTCGGCATGAGATCGTGCACAATGCCCATGTCGTCGACGCATTGAAGCGTCAGGGGGCGATCTTCGTCGAGGAATTGAACGAGGTTCCCGACGGCGTACCGGTCGTGTTCTCGGCCCACGGCGTACCCAAGGCGGTTCCGGCCGAAGCGGCAGCACGAGGCCTCAACTATCTCGACGCCACCTGCCCCCTCGTTTCGAAGGTCCATCGCCAGGCTGAGCGTCTCGTCGAGGCCGGTCGCCACATCCTGTTCATTGGCCATTGCGGCCATCCCGAAGTAATCGGCACCTTTGGTCAGGTTCCACCCGGAACGATGACCCTGATCGAGACGATCGCTGACGCGGCGACAGTCGTGGTCGCCGATCCTGGATACCTCGGCTTTCTGACGCAGACGACCCTCTCGGTCGACGACACCGCGGCAATCGTCGCTGAGCTCCAGCGCCGCTTTCCGACGATCGTGGGGCCGAAGGGCGAGGACATCTGCTATGCGACATCGAACCGCCAGGCGGCGGTCAAGGCGATCGCGGCCGATTGCGACCTGGTTCTGGTCATCGGCGCGGTCAATTCATCGAACTCGCAACGGCTACGTGAAGTCGCCGAACGGTCGGGAGCGCGCGCATTCCTGATCCCTAGCGCCGCCGACCTCGACTGGACATGGTTTGACGGGGTCTCGACCGTCGGCGTCACCGCGGGCGCGTCGGCTCCGGAGCTTCTGGTTCAGGAACTGATGACCTTGCTCGCGACGCGCTTCGCGACGACGGTGACCGAAGTCACCAGCGCGGTCGAGGACGTCGTCTTCAAGCTGCCCCGGGCATTGAATGCTTGAAGCGGCCCTGCCGCGAGGGTGTTGTTAGTGGCGGTCTTCACCCCGGTGTCGGCCGAGGCGCTGGCCGGTTTCCTCGACCGATACGATGTCGGGATCGCGACGAGCTTCAAGGGGATCGCCGAGGGCGTCCAGAACTCGAATTTCCTGCTCGATACGGATCGCGGGACGCGCTTTTTCCTAACGTTGTACGAGGATCGGGTGGATGCCGACGACCTGCCCTACTTCCTCGCGCTGACGACGCACCTGGCGGACAAAGGCCTGCCGGTCCCGCGTCCGATCGCCGATCGCGGCGATCGGACGCTGCAGATGCTGTGCGGGCGCCCCGCCTGCCTTATCGAATTCGTTCCCGGCGTGTCGATCACCGTTCCCTCGCCCGCCGATGCGTTCGCGACCGCGGCGGCGATGGGCGCGATGCACCGGGCGCTGGTGGACTTCACGCTGGTTCGCGATAACGAACACGGTCCGGCTGGCTGGCGGCGGCTGGCGGGAGCGATCGGCGACCGTTTCGGCGCGGTGGCGCCGGGCCTGTCGACGATCGTCGATGATGAACTAGGCATGCTCGCCGCGCGCTGGCCCGATGCGCTCGACCGCTCGACGATCCACGCCGATCTGTTCGCCGATAATGTCCTGCTGCTCGGCGGCGCGGTCAGCGGGCTGATCGACTTCTACTTCGCGTGCACCGACATCCGCGCCTACGATCTCGCGGTTATGCACGCGGCGTGGTGCTTCTCGCCCGATGGACAACGCTACCAGCCGGCGATCGCGGCGGCGTTGTTCGCCGGCTACCGCAGCGCGTACCCGTTGACCGACGCCGAGGTCGCGGCGTTCGCGGTCCTGTGTCGAGGGGCGTCACTCCGCTTCACGCTCAGCCGCGCCTATGACTGGATCACGACTCCGGCCGATGCGCTGGTGACGAAGAAAGACCCGATGGCGTTCGCCCGGCGGCTGATTTGGTACCGCGGCGCGACGACCGCCGAGCTGTTCGGCGCGTGAGCGAAACGCAGGCCGTCGTCATCGCCACCGACGGCGCGTGCAAGGGCAATCCCGGGCGCGGCGGCTGGGGGGCGATCCTGCGCATGGGCACTGTCGAGCGCGAACTGATGGGGGCGGAAATTCTCACTACGAACAACAGGATGGAGCTGACGGCGGCGATCCGGGCGTTGGAGGCGTTGAACCGCCCGTGCCGCGTCGTCCTGACCACCGACAGCGCGTATGTCCGCGACGGCATCATGAAGTGGGTGCACGGCTGGCAGAAGCGCGGCTGGCGGACCGCCGACGGCAGCGCGGTCAAGAATGTCGATCTGTGGCAGGCACTTATCGCCGCCGCCAAGCCGCATCAGGTCGACTGGCGCTGGGTCAAGGGCCATTCGGGCGACCCCGACAACGAGCGCGCCGACGCGCTCGCCAATGCCGCGATCGCCGCCGCGAGGACCAAGACCACCGTTTCTTAGCGCGCGCCCGGCGGCCGCACCACTGCACGCACGGCGTAGCGCCCGTTCGCGTCGGGCCCCGACGACTGTTCGCACAGCTTGACCGCGCGCCCGCGATACGGGATTCGTTGCGCTGCCGAACCCCGACAAAGGCTTCCGACGATGCGCGCGACGACCCTGCTTACCGCCCTGCTGCTGACTACGCCTGCACTGGCCCAGACCGATTATTCGAAGGTCGAGATGAAGCCGCAGCCGCTCGCCCCCGGCATTACCGCGCTGTTCGGGTCGGGCGGCAACATCGGCGTCGCGACCGGCCCCGACGCGACGATCCTCGTCGACGACGAGTTCGCCGAGCTGACCCCGAAGATCGTCGCCGCCGCCAGGGCGCTGTCGCCGACCCCGATCAAGTTCATCATCAACACCCACTGGCACGGCGACCACACCGGCGGGAACGCCAACTTCGGCACGGCGGGGGCGATCATCGTCGCGCAGGACAACGTCCGGACGCGGATGGCGAGCACGCAGTTCATCGCCTTCGTCAAGCAGACCGTCCCCGCCGCACCCGCCGTCGCGCTGCCGGTGGTGACCTTCGGCGACGGCGTCACGCTCCACCTGAACGGCGAGGACATCCGCGCGGTCCATGTCGCCCCGGCGCACACCGACGGCGATGCGATCGTCGTGTTCACCAAGGCGAACGTGGTCCACATGGGCGACACGTATCTGAGCGCGTCGTATCCGATCATCGACATCTCGTCGGGCGGGGCGGTGGCGGGCATCGTCGCCGCCGCCGACCGCGGGCTCGCGCTCGGCAACGCCGCGACGAAGTACATCCCCGGCCACGGCCCGGTTACCGGCCCGGCCGAACTCCGCGCCTATCGCGACATGGTCGCCGACATCGTCGCCAAGGTCCGCGCCGGGATCGCGGCGGGAAAGTCGGTCGACGCGGTCGTCGCCGACCACCCGACCGCGGCGTACGACGCGAAATGGGGCACCGGTTTCATGAAGCCCGACGTCTTCGTCCAGATCGTCTACGCGAGCCTGAAGGGCAAATAAGCGGCCGGGTCGACCGGCCCGGGTGGCAGCCCGAGCAGCAGCCGCGCAGCGAGGTCGCCCGCCGCCGGCGCGGTCTGGATGCCGAACCCGCCCTGCCCGACGCACCAGAAGAAGCCCGGCACGGCGGCGTCGAAGCCGTAAACCGGGTTGCGGTCGGGCGAGAAGGTCCTGAGGCCCGCCCAGCTGCGATCGACCCGGCGGACGCGCGCCGTCGTCGCCGCCTCGAAGCGGTCGATCGCGACGGCGATATCGAGTTCCTCGGGCGCGGCGTCGCGGGCGACGTCGGCGATCTCGTCGTGCGGCGACAGCCACAGGCGGCCCGAATCGGGCTTGAAGTAGAAGCTGCCCGCCGCATCGAACACCACCGGCAGGTCGGCGGGGGCCGGGGGGTCGATGTCGAGGACGACCATCGTCCGCCGCAGCGGGGTCAGGCCGAGCGGCGCGACCCCGGCGAGCGCGGCGAGATGATCGCCCCACGCCCCGGCAGCGTCGACGACGATGGCCGCGGTGAAGTCGCCCGCGGTCGTGGCGATGTGCCAGGGGTTGGGCGAGGGAGCAAGGCCGGGTCGCCACGCAGGCCTCCCCTCCCCTTTAGGGGAGGGGTCGGGGGTGGGGGTGTCGCCGCGGACACCGAGCGCGTGGCAAGACCCTACCCCCGGGCCGGCTTTGCCGTCTCTCGCCCCTCCCCTAAAGGGGAGGGGAGGCCCGTCTGCAAAATCCATCCCCTCCACCCGCGCGCTGCACACCACCACCACCCCCGCCCGCCGCGCGCCGCCCAGAAACCCCGCGTGCAGCGCCGCGACGTCGATATCGTGACAATCGGGTTCGAGCAGCCCGGCGCGCTCCCACCCGCCGCCGACGATCGGATAGCGTGCCGCCATCCCCGCCGCGTCGACCGCCAGCGTCGCCACGCCGAAACCGTCGAAATCGGCGGCGAGCGCGGCAAGCGCGGCGTCCGCGCCGGGCGCGGCGATGTGGAGCGCCCCGCGCGGGGTCAGCAGCGGCGTCGCGGCGAACCCCGGCGGGGGTGCATCGAAGAAGGCGCGGCTCGCCGCCGACAACGGCACGACCCCCGCGCCGCCGTAGGTCGGCTCCCAGAACGCCGCCGAGCGCCCGGTGGTGTGATAGCCCGGCGTGTCTCGGCCTCGAGCAGGACGATCGACCCCGCGCCGTGCCGCGTCAGGAAATAGGCGAGGCTCGCGCCCGCGATCCCTGCGCCGACGATGGCGATATCAAAGTGCGCGGTCATGCGAGGAAGCCGTCGATGCGCGCGAGGACGGGGTCGCGAAAGCGGTCGGCCTCGCGCAGCAATTCGTGCGCCGCCCCCACGATATTCTCGACCCGTGCGTGCGCCAGCCGCCGCGCGAACCGCGCCGTCGCCGCGCTGTCGACGAGCCGGTCGTTCGCCGCCGCCAGGATCAGCAGCGGCGTCGTCACCGCTTCGAGCACGCCGGGCGGTCAGCGCGTCGAGCGAGGCGAAGGCGGCGGCGAGCCAGCCGTTGGTCACCCCGCCGATGCCTAGACCGGGG
>Ga0123336_10002448_pt1 | contig 16087 bp, 10 predicted proteins | sample SSSSmetaG_FD_96466 | JGI IMG/M metagenome (GOLD analysis project Ga0123336, IMG submission 96466) | Glacier valley bacterial and archeal communities from Borup Fiord, Nunavut, Canada, to study Microbial Dark Matter (Phase II) - ​SSSS metaG | ecosystem: Environmental > Aquatic > Freshwater > Ice... | reverse complement strand
TATTTTAACTCCCGCAAAGCTAATGATTATCAGCAATAATACTATGGAGCCAACAACTAAATCACCTTTTTTCATTTTATTGAACATATTGGTATACCTTACTCTCATCATCAAATGTGAATTTATCTTTAAGACCGCTAGTTACATATACCTTTTTATCTTCAGTAATAAAAACTGCATTAACGCCCTTCAAGCTTTCTACTAACTGCCTTCCTTTATCCAAACCCAGTACAAATACTGATGTAGAAAGTGCATCACCATCAGTTGACGAATCAGTAACAATAGTTGAATCAACAACAATTGTTACCCCTATTAAATCACTTTTTGAAGGAGATCCAGTCTTTGGGTCCAGAATATGGTGATATCTAACTCCATCTTTCTCAAAAAATCTTTCATAATCTCCTGAAGAAACTATTGCAGTATCTTTAACAGCAAGCTTTCCAATAATTTTACCATTAACATCTCTAGGATTCTGTACACCGATATTCCATAGAGCGCCATCTGGCTTCGTACCTAATACTACAACATTACCACCTAGATTTATAAAGCCTGACGTAATCTCATTTTCTTTATAGATTCTTATTGCCTCATTTCCTGCATAGCCCTTAGCTATACCTCCCAAATCCACTATCTGACCTTTCATTGGAAGCATAGCAGTATTATTCATAGTATCTATCAAAAGGGTTTTATAATCTACCAATTTAAGTAATTCATTTATCTTATCACTAGATGGTATCTTTGGGTTATCAGTAAAAATCCCCCATTCCTTGACCAAAGGACCAATTGTAACATCAAAGGCTCCTTGGCTAAGTTCACCATATTCCTTTGATTTATTTAAGAGAAACATAACTGAAGGTGACACTGGCACAGGATTTAAGCCAGCCGCATCATTTAGTGGATTAATTTCTCCACCGGGAGTGTTAATTGTCATAGAAGCTTCAATTTCCTTCATCCTATCTATGACTAGATCGCCAGCCTTTTTAGCATTCTTACCATAAACTTTCTGATTAATAACAGTTCCCATATAAAAGCTCTCAGGTGAATATGGAGCAGCTTGGCTGGAACAGCCAAAAAGTGAAATAGAAAAAATGAGGAGTAAAATTAAGGTTAATTTATTCTTCATATAAAGTGCTCTCCAAACTTAGTTTCCAAATAAAATATATAATAAGTATTTTATTACAAACATATGCAATATAAATTCAAATGTAATTATAATACGAAGTCTAAATTCAATCAAGGGATATTGATATTTTTTTGTCATTGTCTTAATTTTACATGATAATTTCTACCTTTTCTGAAAATATCTAGAAGCCCCCAAACGCAGTCTGTACTATCATTTCGGTCATTTATCAATATTGCTTTTGATCATTGTTAAAGTATTGACAATGATTATCAATTATGCTATTGTCATATTAAAGTTCTTATGTTAATGTCTAAAAAGGAGTAATAATATGAAGAATAGGGTAATTATTTTTGGAGCTGGCTATGCAGGCATAGAAACTGCACTTTCACTTCATAAGAAAAAAAAACAGGATGATAATTTAGAAATAACTATCATTGATAAAAACTCTTATCATACCCTTTTAACAGAACTTCACGAGGTAGCTGGGAATAGGATAGATGATAAGGGTGTAATTGTCCCTTTAAGGGATATTTTTAAGTATACAGATGTTAAGGTTGTGAAGGACGAGGTTTCTACGATAAACTTTGAAGAAAAAGTAGTCATCTCTCCTACTGATAAATATGAATATGACTATTTGGTAATTGCTGCTGGTAGCGAACCAAACTATTATGGAATTAATGGTTTAAAAGAACATAGTTTCAGCCTTTGGTCCTATGATGACGCTATCAAAATTAGAGAGCAAATTAAGGAATGTTTTATTAAAGCTTCTCAAGAAAATGACAAAATAAAAAGACAGATATTATTAACATTCACTGTTGGTGGTGCAGGATTTACAGGAGTTGAAACCATAGGAGAGATTGCTCAATGGTCCAAAGTTCTTTGTGACGAATACGATATTGACCATAATGAAGTAAAATTAATTCTTATTGAAGCACTTCCTAAGATTTTAAGCGTACTGGAAGACAATAAAAATATAGAAAAATCCATGAAATATCTCACAGAAAAACTTCAGGTCAACGTTATGCTTAATGCAGCAGTCACAAACGTAAGTGAAGGTAAGGTTGAGCTAAAAAGCGGTGAAATAATAAATACTAATACATTTATTTGGACAGCTGGAGTTAAAGCATCATGTATTACTGATGAAATAGATGTAGATAAGGTTAAAGCCTGTAGAATAAATGTAAATGAATATGCTGAGACCCAATATCCAAATGTATATGCAATAGGCGATATTTCTGCTTTTGTAACAGGCGGACACACATTGCCTGCTCTTGTTGAAGCAGCTCTGCAAACTGGTAAGGGAGCTGCAGTAAATATCTTAAGCACTATCCGTGGCAAAGAGAAAAAGAAGTTAGAACCTGAACTTCACGGAGTTATGGTTTGTATAGGAAGCATGTTTGCTGTTTCAGAATTAATGGGTAAAACACTTCCATCTTGGATTTCAATAATTATGAAATATTTAGTAAATATACATTATTTATTTGGTATTGGTGGATTTGATCTTGTATTTACTTACCTTAAACATGAGGTACTTCACAAACGTCATAGGAAAATGCTTATTGAAGAACATTACTCTCAGCCAACTAGAACAATGTGGCTTGTACCTATAAGATTGTTTCTGGGTTATGCTTGGTTGATGGAAGGTTTAGCAAAGCTTAATGAAGGCTGGCTTAAGACTGCAATGCTTGCAGGAAGAGCCACAGATACTGATTCAAGCGCTTCAGTTACTGAGACAGGCACAAAGGCCTTTAGAATTATTGCTGATCATACTCCAGGCTGGTATGCTTGGATTGCTGAAAAATTAGTAATACCTAATCCTATGCTTTTCCAGACTCTTATTGTACTAACTGAGATTGGAATAGGTTTAGCCTTAATATCAGGTACTTTTACATTCCTTGCGGGCCTTGTTGCTCTAGGATTAAACTTTAACTTCCTACTTTCAACTGGTTTGTATGAAACTTCTTGGTGGTATATCCCAGCAGCGATATGTATGCTTGGCGGAGCCGGCAGAGCATTCGGTGTAGACCATTATCTAATGCCATATTTAATGAAGCAGTGGAGATACTTTGTTAGAAATAAACGTATAAGTTTGTTTTTAAGATAAAATAATTATTAAGATTCTTCGTACTATCAAAATGACAGTACACATAAGTTTGAACATAAAAAATAACTGATAGCTTAAAAGCTATCAGTTATTTTTTATGTAAGTTATTCTTCTTCATTTAAAGTTCCAGCCTCAGGTTCACGTTGGGTATCTCCTAATATCTCCATTTTGGAGATAGATATTTCATAGGCTATTTTATTAACAATCTCACCATTTTCAAACTTCTTTTGGTATTCCCTGCTCTGTATCCTACCCCAAACCTTCACGTTTCTACCAATCTCAAGATTTTCTGAATACCTTGCATTTCTACCCCAGGCTATGGATGGTATATAGTCTGATTTATTATATGGCCTGTTTACAGCTATAAGCAAATCAGTAATTTCCCTTCCAAAAGGAGTAGTCCTATAAATTGGTCTTTTACAAATGTATCCATTAAGATATATTTGATTTGGGTTTTTTATATGAGCTTCATCTTCAACAAAGTTTATTTCCCGCGCGAACACGGTTAATATAAGCCTGTTGCCTTCTCCAGTAAAACTGTTATAAGAGCGAAATTGCCCTTCGACCTCAATAAATTTACCAATTTCAAGTTTTTGCTTTGTTATTAGCCTCTCAGACACCGTAACAGGTATCTTATCATAGCTATCACTTAATCTCGGGACATCAACCATAAAGTAGTAAAAACCCTCTCCATAAACCTCGTGGCTAAACTGTAAGTTGGAGACTATTTTACCGCAAATGGTCACAACGTTGTTCTCTATTATGTTACCGACCATCCGACCCCCCACACTCCTCTCAATCCTCTGTACCTTTCTCTCTTCCTACTTCAATATGTATTCAAAAGGCTAAATATTTAGACTAATAAATGTTAAATATAATTAAGGGAGTTCATATATAAATCATAAAAAAATTAAGAAGAAAACGGCATTCGTCAAGGAAATGATGCAATTAACAGCAAATATTATTATATTACATAATTTACTACTTGTGAATACTTTTTTAATTAAAAGCCATGTTTATAGATGAAATAAGGTAATTCTAGGTCAGAAGTCTATTCCTAATACTATTCCAAAAGCAATTATAGCCAGCATCTCATAATCGCCTGCATTAACATTAGTTCTTTTAAGTTTATATTCTTGAGGTTCTAATACTCTTTTTGTAATATCAATAATTGGTCTCTGAAGACTGCATAGAAAAAAGTCCTCAGCAAGACTGTCACCAACACTTGAGGCTGTTATGCTAGCCTTTGAGTTAAAGCCGTAGGTTACTAGATGCAATGCTTTTCCCTCAAAGAGTTTTGATCCAATCATGAAATCTGAGTTGATTATAATTGAACCCGAATTATTTAAATGGTCAATAATATTAGAGTATAAGCCCATATTTGATTCAATAAGGTGAATATTTTTGTCATGCATACAAAATAATAAAATATCAAACTCAATATTTATTGGCTTTCTAAAATTAGCAAAATCCTCCTGAATATAAATTATAGCCAAGTCGAAATCGTTCTTCGAGAGTTCTTTTAGATAAGAAGAAAGAGCCCTCTCACCTTCTTCAATAAAGCTACAAAGCTCTATTGCGGAATACTTTAATGCCTTGTCGGATAAAATGGAGCCAATACTCTTTGAAATAATATTATTGTTTTTAGACCCAATTACTCCTGCAACAATCATAATAAGCCCTCCATGACAATAACTGTAGGTTTATCATGCTTAAAATGAGTTGTTTTTATACAAGAAATGATTCTCAGTTTATAACATTTAAACGATTGCTTTCCTTCCAACAATTATTGGCCAGTTGTCTTCACCTTTTAAAGACTTACCTTGAGTTACTTGAACATTTTTATCCAAAATGGTATTTACCAAAATTGCATTATCTTCAATTATAGACCCTTGCATAATAATGCTATTCTTGACTACGGCTCCTTTATTAACCGTAACGCCCCTAAAAAGAATGCTATTTTGAACGATTCCTTCTATGATACAGCCATCACCAACAATAGAATTAGTGACCTCGGCTTCGTAATTGTATTTTGCAGGGGTCTCATCCTTAACCTTCGTAAATATCTTTCCACCAGTTTTAAATAATTCTTCTCTGATTTCCGGATTAAGCAACTCCATATTTGTTCGATAGTATAATTGCACAGAGCACATACTTCTCCAGTATCCATTGAATTTATAGCCATACACCTTAAGAGAATTGATTTTCTTTATCAAAATATCCTTAACAAAGTCGTAGTCTCCATGAGCTACACATTCCTCAAGTAGACTTATTAATAAAGACTTCTTCATAATATAAATTCCTATTGAAGCATTGTTAGACAGCGGATGAAGTGGCTTTTCTTGAAAATCTGTAAGCCTTTCATCACTATCCTTTTGAATAATACCTAACCTTTTAAGATCATCAGGTTCAAAATCAGTCATTTCTCTGTATACAATTGTAATGTCAGCATCCTTTTGCATATGGAAATCAAACATATCCGTATAATCCATTTTATATATACAATTTCCCCCCTGGGCAATAATAGCATATTCTTCATCTGATCTTCTGAGGAAAGATAAATTATTGTATAAAGCATCAGCACTGCCCCTATACCAGCTATTACTTTCAGGTGATATAAAAGGAGGAAATATGAATAAACCTTTTGTTCTCCTGTCTAAATCCCACTCCTTACCCGAGCCAAGGTGATCCATAAGGGAACGGAAATTATATTGAGTTATAACTCCTACGCTTACTACACCTGAATTCACCATGTTTGAAAGGACAAAATCTATAGCTCTATATTTACCTCCAATTGGCATAGCCGCAGATGACCTATTTATAGAAAGTTCACCAAGGTTGTTACTATTGCCACCAGTAAGAATTATTCCTAATATATTATTCATCCCTCAACACCACCCTTGAAAATACTTTTGCCAGACTCTACTTCGAGAGTGACAAAGTCAGCTTCTGTCACCTGCATATCAATCATTACATTTTTACCTATCACTGCATATGCAGGTATATTGGCATATTCTCCAACAACTGTAATACCCGAATTATATATTGCAGGTCTGTATTCGTTTGGCACTTCTTGCCCTATTCCTATCTTAGCATTTTCACCAACGACAACCTTCTCGTCGAGAATAGTCTTTTTAATATAGCTCCCTTTTTTAACTACTGAGTTAGACATGATGATTGAGTCTTCTACCACTGCGTTCTCACCAATATATACACCTGGAAAAATAACAGAATTACTAACTTTTCCATAAACCATACAACCTTCAGCAACTATAGATGTTTTAATGCTACCATTTGTTCCGACATAATGTGCAGGCTGAACAGGATTCGGTGTATAAACCCTCCATCCAGGATCGAAAAGGTTAAAATTAGGGATTCGTTTGATTAAGTCCATATTGGATTCCCAATATGCCTGTATTGTTCCTACATCCCTCCAGTAGCCTTCAAATCGGTATGCCCACATACTAAGTCCGTCGTTTAACATGCGAGGGATTATGTTTTTTCCAAAATCATTATTAGAATCCTGATATGCATTATCTCTTATTAAATACTCTCGTAGTACCTTCCAACTAAAAATATAAACGCCCATGGAAGCAAGGTTACTTTTTGGCTTTTCAGGTTTCTCTTCAAATTCATAAATACTTCCCTCTTCAGTAGCATTCATAATTCCATATCTTGAAGCCTCCTCTATGGGTACTTCAATTACAGAAATTGTGGCATCGGCTTTCTTTTCCTTGTGAAAGGCAAGCATTTTTGAGTAATTCATTTTATAAATATGATCACCAGATAAAATAACAACATATTCAGGGTCAATTTTATCAACATATTGAATGTTTTGATAAACAGCGTTAGCAGTGCCCTTATACCACTCACCTTTTTCATTTTTTAGATATGGTGCCAAAATTGTTAGTCCGCCATTTAGCCTATCCATATCCCATGGTTTTCCTATACCAATATGATTATTAAGTTTTAGAGGCTGGTACTGCGTTAAAACACCGACTGTATGAATTCCAGAATTTATACAGTTACTAAGTGAAAAGTCAATTATTCTATACTTTCCACCATACAATACTGCAGGCTTTGCAATTTCCTTTGTTAAAACACCAAGTCTGCTGCCCTGCCCACCAGCTAAAAGAAGTCCTATTACTTCATGTTTTTTCATGCAATCATCCCCTGTAGTTATTTTTAAATTATATAATTATTAATTATATTCTCTCTTTATTAATCAATAACCTTTTTTTGAAAGATTTTGTACTTATTTGAATATTTAAGTATTGAGTTGACTACTGCTTTTATTACTAAAAATTTATACCTATATTTACCTTTAAATCAGTAAAGAAATCAAAAAGTACATAAGATAAGTAAAAACAATATTGAATACCACCCTCAAAAAAGACTATAATTATTAAGGAAATCTTAAATAGCCTATATAATTGACTGTACACTTTGGTTTTAATATATAAGTAGAAATAAAACAAAGTTTTCTGTATAGTATATAATAGATATTCAAGACTTTTTATTTATCTGTTTGTTACACCTTGGAGGAAATAATGGAAAAGTACGAATTACATGAGTCGGTGATCCGAAAAATTGCTGATAGTGAAATTATATATAAAAGAGGAATTCGCTATTATAATCAAGGTAGAGTTTTTGACCTTAATTTTGATCCCACAAGCTCAGAAATACAAGCTCTAGTAGAGGGTTCACAACCATATAATGTACATATACATTTGGATGAACACGGGAAGATTTCCGACTACTCCTGTAACTGTCTTCATTCACATGTTACTAACTGTGGCTGTAAACATATAGTTGCAGTGTTAAAGGAAGCTCAGAGAATTTTTTCTGTCCGGGGTAATTTTGTATCCACCAATAAAAGTAGTGTTCCCCTACTAAATATGCTGGCCTCTCTTTCAACAGTAAGTGACTTCACAACCGCCTCACAATTAGTTAGAATTGAGCCAATCTTATATTTTGATAATGTTCCATTTTCTAAAACCTTCTCATTAGAATTAAAGGTTGGGACGGTTAGAACTTATGTAGTTAAAGACATGAAGTTATTTATAAGAAGCATTAGAGAAAAAAAGGAGCTTACATTTGGAAAGGGATTTTCCTACAATCCACTCATTCATTGCTTTAGAGATAGCGAAAAGAAGCTCATTGAATTACTAGATGAGCTCTACGATAATGACGATGCAATAGTTTCTTCCTCATACAGTAGCGACAATGGAAGCTTTTTTAAGGGAAAGAAGGTGTTCCTTCCTATACCCTACCTTAAAAAAGCTCTTGGAGTCCTGATGAACTTAAGATATACTTTTAACTTTTTTGATACAATTATCGAAAATCCTAAAATTATACAGGGGGACTTCAAACCTCAATTTTCATTAGATAAAAAGTCGGGGAGAATTAGTTTTAGTTGTAATGATTATGATGTATTTCTCTTAACTCACCAAGGTGATATCATACTTCAAGACGATACGATATTTATTACCACTACCAATTTCTCTAAGTTTTTTATACCTGTTTATGAAGCCTTTCGTCAATCTAGCAACTCCTCCTTAGATATTGCTATGAAGGACTTGCCACGGTTTTTATCCGAGGCCTTCCCAATAATTGAGACTATTGGAGACATAAAAGTTGAGGAGTCACTCAAAGAAAGTATCATAAAAGAACCCTTGTCTACGAAAATATTCCTTGATCAGGATGGTGAAGGAATCACAGCTAGAGTTGAATACCATTATGGCAACTTACTTATTAATCCTTTCAGCCCCATTATATATGAAAACCACGAAAGTCTTTTAATTCTTAGAGATTTTACTTCTGAAAGGAAAGTTCAGATAATTTTTGAATCCTATAGTTTTAAAGTAGAAAAAGATAGGATTACCCTTTCTAAAGATGATGAAATATTTGATTTTATTTATAATGCTATTCCATCACTATTACAATTTACTGAAGTTTTCTATTCTGAAAGCTTTAAAAGTATAAAATTGACTTCTTCACCTTCATTTAAAGGGAGTGTAAGGCTTTTACATGGCTCCATGCTAGAGATGGAGATTGGTTTTGAAGGTATAGACAGAGATGAATTACTTAGCATCCTAGACTCTTATAGAGAAAAAAAGAAATTTTATAGACTTAAAACTGGTGCCTTTTTACCTTTAGATAACCTGCAACTATCTACATTTTCTAAAATAGCTGACAGGCTTTCTCTTTCAGAAAGAGACCTTTTAAGCAGTAGTGTGACTCTCCCTATGTACAGAGCCGTGTATCTTGACAGCCTTATTAGGGAAATGGCACCTCTTGCTTTTGAAAGAAACCTTGCCTTTAAGGAAATGGTGCAAAATATTAAAGAGCCAAAAGATATGGAATTTACTATTCCCGAGTCATTAAAAAGCATATTAAGAGATTACCAAAAAACAGGCTTTAAATGGCTTAAAACATTATCTTCATATAATCTTGGAGGAATACTTGCCGATGATATGGGACTTGGAAAAACCCTGGAGGTACTAGCATTTGTTTTGTCAGAAAAAGATAGAACCTCTAAGCCCACACTTGTGGTTGCACCAACTTCCCTAGTATATAACTGGCGAGATGAAGCGCTAAAATTTTCTCCTGAATTAAAAGTGGTTGTTGTATCTGGTAATATATCAGAGAGAATATCCCTATTAAGTCAGTCCGAAGGTGCGGACATTATTGTGACATCTTACGCATTACTTAGAAGAGATATTGAGCAATATGATGAATTTGATTTTGAGTATTGTTTTATTGACGAGGCGCAACATATTAAAAATCCTGCAACTTTGAACGCCAAATCAGTGAAACAGATTAATGCCCGCTGCTACTTTGCTTTAACGGGAACACCTGTAGAAAATGCTCTGACTGAGCTCTGGTCAATTTTTGATTTTATTATGCCAGGTTACCTTATGTCCCTGGCAGATTTCGGTTCCCAGTTTGTACTTCCTGTAATTAAATATGAAGATAAAGAGGCCTTAAAAGATTTGTCCCTTTTAATAAAGCCCTTTGTTCTTAGAAGAATGAAGAGGGATGTTCTTAAAGAGCTTCCTGAAAAGATAGAAACTAAAATCAGCGCTCCTTTGACTAGTGAACAAGAAAAGTTATACCAAGCCTATCTTGAAAAAGCAAGGACGCAAGTTAAAACTGAGATCGCTACAAATGGATATTCTAGAAGTCAAATTAAAATACTCGCGATTTTAACAAGATTACGTCAATTGTGTTGCCATCCATCCCTTTTCATAGAGAATTATGAGGGCTCAAGTGGAAAAATGGAGTTACTTATGGAACTTTTAGAAGATTCCCTTGATAGTGGTCATAGATGTCTAATATTCTCTCAGTTTACTGGAATGCTTAAGATAATTGCTCAAGAACTTGAGAAAAAGGAAGTTGAATTTTTCTATCTTGATGGAAGCACGAAGTCCGAAGTAAGAATTGACTTGGTTAATAGCTTCAATAAAGGAGAAAGGTCAGTGTTTCTAATTTCTCTTAAAGCAGGAGGTACTGGTCTTAACTTAACAGGGGCAGACACTGTTATTCACTACGATCCATGGTGGAATCCAGCTGTTGAAGATCAAGCCTCTGACCGTGCATATAGAATAGGCCAGGAAAATATAGTACATGTTATAAAACTAATTTCTGAAGGAACTATTGAAGATAAGATTTTTAAGCTCCAGCAAAAGAAGAGAGATTTGATAGATATGCTAATTCAGCCTGGAGAGACCTTTATCAGCAAACTTTCTGAAGATCAGCTCAAGGCAATTTTGGATATATAGTTGTTTTGGAGTTTAGAAAGAGATTCTTCACTGCGATCAGAATGACAATACTAGTGTCATTCTGATCGTCAGCGAAGAATCTCTTTGCATATAATTTTTATTTTACTATAGCCCAATTATTCTTATTTTAGAAATACTGGCTGAATCTGCTTTCCTTGAAATGCCTCCAATATTGTAGGCAATATTAACTCTGTTTTAGCCACTAATGAATTTGTCTTTTTAATTGGGTCGTCCTGTTCATACGGCACCATATATATACCCTTAGTGTTCATTACTACTGCAATGTTTTTAGCATTTGCCGACAGTCCGTCATTAGTTGCAATACTAAGGACAACAGGCTTAAGGTTTCTCAAATGTGCCTTTACAGCCATAGTCACCGGAGTATCAGTTATAGCATTTGCAATCTTTGCAATTGTATTACCAGTACATGGTGCCACCAAAATTATGTCTAAAAAGGATTTTGGTCCAATTGGCTCAGCATCTACTATGGTATTAATTATAGTCTTTCCTGTTATCTCAACAATTCTCTGCTTCCAATACTCTGCTCTCCCAAATCTGGTATCATAAAGATCTACTGAGTATGATATAATCGGAAAAACTTCAGCACCTTCATTAATAAGTTTCTTCATCTCAGGGAGAACCTTTTCTAGTGTGCAAAATGATCCCGTCAGGGCAAATCCAATCTTTTTTCCTTCTAGCAACATGAGCTACACCCCCAAATCGTTAACAATGTTGTATACCGTTTCTTTAATAAATAGTCCTGCACTTACAGGTGCAACCTTTCCAGGGAGGGATAATGCCCATATTGTTTTAAGCCCAAGTTGTTTAGCTGATTCAAAATCAACCCCGGCGGAATAAGGATTTGGATAAGACCTTTTTATTTACATATTTTTTTCATCTTCATAGCATGGAAAGACTGTACTGCACGAGAGTGAATGGCTTGTAACTCATAAATAATTCTAACTATTCTGAAACAAATTAGTATCAAAAAGTATTTTTGAAATTAAATATAATATCGATTTTTTTATCATTAAATATTCTAACTTTACCTACTAATAATAAAAGAGCGTTGCGTTCAATTTTGTTGAAATCTAAAAACTGCATTATTCTTTGTTCTTGATACAGTAAACTACTTTGATTATCTATTTTTTCTCTCAATTCTTCTAACTTGTATTCCACTTCTTTGTCTTCTTCAATTAGTCTTTGCTGCATTTCTAAGAATTGTTTCTCCAATAAAACGCCTTGTACTTTGTCTTTATATAGATTAAGCTGAACATCTCTGTGAAATTGACCCTTTTTGATGAGCTTATCAAATTGCTTCAAAAGTAATTCTCTATCACTATTTTCTTCGATTATGTGATTTACGACCTTTTTAATCTCTAATTCCTTTGCAAGTTCTCTTAAGTTATCTCGGATAACCTTTTCAACATAATTCTCTCTAATACAGTGGGATGTACATAGCCCAAGCTTTCCATACCTTCTCCAAGTCGAGCATGCCAAATACGTTCTTTCGGGACTTTCCTTTATAAAGGTCATAGGTGCACCACAGTCACCACAAAAAATAATTCCTGATAATAAATGCCGATAATGGGCGCTATCTTTTCTAAGATAACTTCTCGTTGACAATATTTTTTGCACTGCTTCATAATCTTCTTTTACTATTATGCCTTCATGAGTATTTGGTACTATTATCCAATCCTTTTCGGTTAAATTAATTTTTTTGTCTACCTTGTAACTTATTTTCCTTGATCGATTCTGAGTTAAATTACCTATGTATGTCTCATTTGTAAGAATTCTACGAATTATCACATCATTCCATAAACCTTTAAAACGCTTTTGGGTAGGGAGTTTCTGCTTAGACTGTGAAGGTGTAGGGACATTCTCATTTGTTAGTCTTTTAGCGATCCCAATAAAGCTAGTTTCTTCAAGATACAGTTTGAATATTTCTCTTACTATAGGCGCTGTATCCTCATCAATAATCAGATGTCCATTATCATTAGGATCTTTTTTGTATCCATATGGGGCAAATGAGCCAATAAACTTTCCGTTTTTCTTTTTAGTTGTCAATGCTGTCCGTACCTTTTTTGATATATCTTTAGCATACATGTCATTTATAACAGATCTAAATGGACTCATGTCATTGTTTCCACTATCTTCAATTGATGTGTCAATCCCGTCATTTACAGCAATAAAGCGTACTCCCTTTGATGGAAAATATTTTTCAAGAAAATATCCAGTCTGTATGTAATCTCGACCTAATCTAGAAAGATCTTTTGTAATAACGGTATTAATTTTTCCAGTATCTATATCTGAGATTAACCTTTTAAAATCCGGACGTTCAAAATTAGTTCCACTGTAGCCATCATCAATATAGATCTCAGAAACTTTACAATTCAATTTTTCTACATATTCAGTGAGAAAATCTCTTTGGTTTTTTATGCTTTCAGATTCAATTTTTTTATCATCATCCTCTTTAGAAAGGCGAAGGTACAATGCTATTGCTTCATTATACATTTTGTTTCACCTTCTTCAGTGGAATTAATCAGTATTTTGAATATCTGCTCCAAAATGCTACTGAAGCTCTTACCTTTGTCGTCAAAAACCAGGGTAACACTATCCGAAATATATTTCATTAAAATCACCTCGTAACATACTATTCGAGGCTTTTGTCCATATTTCTTAAATAATTTATTTATAGGTTATTCACTTGGCTCAGAATGACATGGTTTGTTTCAGAATGACAAAGTCACTTTACAGAAAAATGGCTATGAGTAATTTACTCATAGCCATTTTTATAAAATTCAATTAAAGATAAATGTTATTCCTTAACGCTCATAATAGGTGTACCCACGAAGGCCATTATCATATGCTTTTACTATTTCTCGCCTATCACTTACGCTGATCTTACCCTCATGAATAGCTTCCTCTGCAGTTTGTCTAAAACGCACTAGCATGTGTTTCGGATCAAATTCAACATAGGATAGTACATCCGCCACGCTATCCCCATGAATCTCTTTTACAAGGTCATAGGTACCATCTTGGTTAATCCTTACACTGACAACATTTGTATCTCCAAACAGGTTGTGAAGGTCACCAAGAGTTTCCTGGTAAGCACCAACCAGAAAAACGCCAAGATAGTAGTCTTCACCGACTTTCAGTTCGTGTAAAGGCAATGTGTTTTTGACATCATGGAGATCAATGAAACGATCAATCTTCCCATCACAGTCACAAGTTATATCAGCAATGACAGCACTGCGCTTAGGCAATTCTAATAAGCGATGCAATGGCATGATTGGAAACAATTGATCAATCGCCCAGCTATCCGGAATAGATTGAAATACCGAGAAATTACAGTAATATATATCTGCAATTGCACTCTCAATGTCCTCCAAATCAGGCGGTGCATTTTTAAGTTTAACCTTTTCCTTTGCAATCTGATTTATTGTATTCCAGAATATTTTTTCTGAAAACGCTCTTTCACGAAGACTAATCCCTCCATGTTTAAACATGTCACGAATTTCATCCCTGTAGTAAAGCGCATCATTATAGCACTCTTGAATATTTTTTTGTGAAATACTCTTATTAACGTCAAATAAATTCTTGATTTGTTCTGGGGCATTCTCATTAAGTTTATCGGGAATATCATGCTCTTCAAAATTCTCCACATCCAACACATCGAACAACAATACCGAATAATATGCTACAGTAGTTCGTCCCGACTCAGTAACTATTACAGGGTGTGAAATATTACTAGAGTCAAGCGTAGTCATTACAGCTTCCACTATGTCTGTGCAGTACTCCTCCACACTATAATTACGGCTGTTGACATAATTAGTGTTTGAACCATCATAGTCAACCGCAAGCCCACCACCTAAATCCAGAAAACCCATTGGTGCACCTTCGTTAACAAGTTCCGCGTATACACGAGTTGCTTCTAATACAGCTGAACGAATATCCCGGATATTGGGTATCTGTGATCCAAGATGATAGTGAAGCAATTTTAAACAATCCAACATATTCTTTTCCTTCAAGGTGTCAACCATCGTTATCAACTGAGACATATTCAAACCGAAAATGCTACGGTCGCCACCAGATTCAGTCCAATGACCTCCAGCTTTTGCAGAAAGTTTTATCCTAATACCTATATTAGGTTTTACTCCTAAAGCCTTTGAACGGTCTAGCACTATGTCAAGTTCACCTGGAATTTCAATAACAAAAAAACATTTGAAGCCCATTTTTACAGCATACAAGCCTAAATCAATGAATTCTTCGTCTTTATAGCCATTGCATATCAAGCAGGCTTCTTTGTCTTTCATGAGAGACAGTGCAGCTATTAATTCTGCTTTACTACCTACTTCCAATCCGTGATGATAGCGTTGACCAAATCTTGTCACCTCTTCAACTACTTGTTGTTGCTGATTGACTTTAATAGGATAAACACCACGATAAACACCCTTGTAGTTTAGCTTTTTCATAGCTTCGCCAAAGGATTCGTTTATGAAAGATATCTGCGAGTCCAGCAGGTTTTCAAAGCGTAGCAATACTGGCATATCTAGTCCACGTTCTCGAACACCTGAAATTATATTCATGATACTTATTGCATTTGTATTATTACCCTTGTTAGGGTTTACAAGCACCTCTCCCTCGTCAGAGATTGAGAAATAGCCGTCGCCCCAGTTTTTAATACCATATAGTTCTTCTGACTTTTCTTTAGTCCATCTACCTAACACTTCTGTTTTATTCATTGTAATTATCCTTCCATTCAGAGAATCAATTATTACCATATTGTAAAAAGAGTTTCTTTCAGCAAAAACATCTACCTTTGTGATAACAAATTCTTATATTTCTTGTCCAATTTCAATTAGAGCAATTGGGATTTTCAGAATTTGAAATGCTTAGGTACATAACTTTCCAAGACTCTTTGAATTAACAGTTAAAAAATAAGTTACAAAGCAAAAGATAACATATTAGTATCAAAATTGTCAATATCCAATATATACTTAAAGGCTTTTAGACCTTTCAATTTCAAAGATTACGATCACTTTATCTCTTCGTACCTAACAACAGCTTGTATTC
>Ga0123336_10002447_pt1 | contig 16092 bp, 12 predicted proteins | sample SSSSmetaG_FD_96466 | JGI IMG/M metagenome (GOLD analysis project Ga0123336, IMG submission 96466) | Glacier valley bacterial and archeal communities from Borup Fiord, Nunavut, Canada, to study Microbial Dark Matter (Phase II) - ​SSSS metaG | ecosystem: Environmental > Aquatic > Freshwater > Ice... | reverse complement strand
TTGCCCGCGGTCTCACCGATGGTCTCGCCTGCCCGCCCAGCCAGGTCTTGCACCCGGTCAGCCGCGCCACCAGCTACCTCTTGCACGCGGTTGGCGGCATCGCCTGCCACGCTACCAACACGGGTCGCCACATCACCAGCGGTCGAGCCGACCTTATCGGCCACATCGCCAGCAGTAGTCTTGATCCGGGTGCCAATATCGCCCGCACCGTGGATCAGGTCGCGGCGGGTCTCCTCGCCTCGTTGTGGGGCAAGCACCAGGGCGATACCCGCCCCAATAGCCGCACCGAGAGCCAGACCGAGGATAAAGCTAGAGTCGTTGTCGTTCTCGTTTGCCATGTTACAGATACACTCCTCTCAACTTGATTGCATGAGCGGCTGGCTGTCTGCCAACTCGCCTATTTACCCTGGTTGTTGGTACTAGAAGGCTTTTGGCCGCGGCGGAACAAAGTCTGCACCATAGCGCGCACGCCCGCTGCTGCCCCTGCCACCTTGATGATCGGGGTAGCCACCCCTTCACTAACGAAGACTGCCGTCCCCTTGACCGTGCGGGCTGCGTCGGTCGCATTCTCAATCAGCGGCACCACGTTGTCCTTCAAAGTCAGGGCGATGAACAGGAGCGTAGCCAGCACGCCAATGCCCAGCAGAGTGCTGATGCAAGAGAAGGCAGCGAGGATGATCACTGAGAACTGCATCCACTCGGTCAAACCCCACTTGAAGATCAGCGTAACACCCGCAAAAATGGCGATGAGGACGACCAGAACTGCGATCCCGATCCCGATTGCTTTACCCATGTTGGTGGCTACTCCTTGAACGTTTATGTAGTAGCTCTGCTGCTCTAACAGCTACAAAGCCGGGCTATTGTATCACGCCAGCAACCGTCTGGCAAGCAGGAGGGCAACAAGTGCGCCTAGCAATCCCTGGATCAACTGCACCCCGCCGAGCGACACCCACTGCATCTGCAAGATGCTTGCCAACGCGGTAGCAAGATAGAAACCGAGAATGGCAGCCAGCAGGTAAAGCACAAGCTGGCCGTAGCCCCGCCCCACGAAGAAGTGAAAGAGGAGAGCGCAGACCGCTGGGGGGATCAGGTAGATCACTAGTGATGGTTCTAGCTGCATCTTAGCGGATCGTACCGCCGCCGAGGACACGCTCGCCCTCATAGAAGACGACCGCCTGACCGCTGGTGATCGCCCGCTGTGGCACATCGAACTGCACGTGGGCCGTGTCGCCAGGCGCAGGACTGATGGTGGCTGCAACTTCGGGGGCGCGATAGCGGATACGCACGCTGGCGCGGAAGGGGCTGCTGGGGGTGGCGGTGGTGGTGAAGCTAACTGCATCGGCATCCAGGCTCTCCTGGTACAAGGCCTCCTCCGGGCCGACAGTCAGCGTATTACTCAGCGTGTCAATATCTACCACGAACAAAGCCGCCGCCCTACCGCTCAGGCCCAGGCCACGCCGCTGGCCGACGGTGTAGTAGGGGAGGCCGCTGTGCTGGCCGAGCAGGGTGCCAGCGGTGTCGTAGATCGGGCCAGGCACGACAGCCGAGCGGTCGCCATGCTTGTCGAGGAAGGCACGGTAGTTGCCGCTGGGGATAAAGCAGATGTCCATGCTCTCTGGCTTGTTGGCAGTGAGCAGGCCGTACTTCGCGGCCAACTCGCGCACCAGCGGCTTCGGGTAGTCGCCAATCGGCAGCATGGTCTGGCGCAGGGTCGGCTGGTCGAGCATATAGAGAGCGTAAGACTGATCCTTGTTCGGGTCGTTGGCCTTCAGCAACTCCGCCTCACCAGCAGCGTTACGCGTCACACGGGCGTAGTGACCGGTAGCCAGATAGTCGCCACCAATAGCCATTGCCTTCCGCATCAAGAAGTTGAACTTCATGTAGCGGTTGCAGGCCACGCAGGGGTTGGGCGTGCGCCCGACCGCGTACTCGGCGGCGAAGTAGTCGATCACCGACTCCTGAAACTCCTTCTCAAAGTTCAGCACGTAGAACGGCACATCCAGGCGGGCGCAAACGGCACGGGCATCGTTGGCTGCGTCAATCGAGCAGCACTGCTTGTTCAGCATCCCAATCCCACCCGCGCTGACGTTCAGCCCTGTGCTATCGTCGTCATAGCTAGAGAGGCGCATATGTACGCCCACCACATCGTAGCCCTGCTCCTTGAGCAAAGCCACTGCCAGGCTGCTATCCACCCCGCCGCTCATCGCCACTACCACCGTCTCTGCCACGGCTCTCACCCCCATCTGCTAAAACCACAAACGCCTCATAGACAAGTTAATATACCAAATTGTGGGGGGTAGTTGCCAATTTGTGTTCGGTTGCTGGGGGGTGCTGGGGGCGGGGGCTGCACGCTGGGCGGTTGGCGAGGCGGAGGCAGGTAGGGAGCGGCCCACCTACCTGCCCAAAAGGAGGAGGCAAAGATCAGCATTGCGGTGGGTGTGGCAGGGGCATGGATGGCATAACATTTGCAGGGCTAGAGCGGGAACCTGTCACCCGATCCGCCGTGCTGGGCAAAGAAGTTGAGGTGTTGAAGATGGCTACTTCCCTGACCATATCCACCGAGCAGCAGCCTGTGCTGTCTCGCACGCTTGCGGTTACTCCTGTCGCCTTGCAGAAGCAGCCACGCGTGCTACTGACCGCCAGCATCGCCCTGGGTGGTTTGTTCACCCTCTGCGGCACTGCATTCACCGCCCTCTCTGCACTCGCTGCCTACCGCCTCACCCACCCTACCACCTGTATGTTCCATCATCTACACACCACCAGCCGCCGCAACGCCCGCAAGAACTGGACGAAGCCACCCCGCATCGTGCGCTTTCGCAGCGGGGATAGCCTGCGCCTCTTTGGTCGCTACTTCGCGGGGACGAAGGGTGATGCGATCATCATCTGCCACGGCTTCACCGCCTGCCAGGAGGAGTTGATGGAGGTCGCCGCCCGCCTACAAGCTCTCGGCCACAGCGTGCTGCTGTTCGACTTCCGCAATCATGGCCGCAGTGCCGCCAGCAAGCGCGGTAGCTCCATCGGCTACCACGAGCGGCAGGATGTGTGCGCGGCAGTGCAGTACCTCAAGCGGCGCAAGGGGGTTGACCCGCATCGCATCGGCGTGATCGGCCTGAGCATGGGCGCAGCCACCGCCCTGTTCGCCGCCGCCGAGTGTGATGATATCCGCGCTGTTGTTGCCGACAGCCCCTATGCCAGTCTGCACGACACCTTCTACTACGGCTTCCGCAGCTTCTACAGCGGCATGGGAGCTAACCTGGTCGCTACCCCGCTGCTGCGCTTCTCCGAGATGTTCTCTGGCATCAACGCCAAGAAGATTCGCCCGATAGACATAGTAAGCAAGATCGCCCCCCGCCCGATCATGTTCATCCACGGCCTGGCCGACGAGGTGATCCGTTCCGCCGACTCGATCCAGATGTACGACTCCTACGCTGGGCCGAAGGAGCAATGGCTGGTAGACGGCGCGCACCACGTTGAGGCGGGGATGCTCTATCCAGAGGAATATCTCCAGCGGGTGGACAAGTTCTTCAATAACTATCTGACAGTTGTCTCTGCCCCTACCATTACCCCTTGCGCTAAGAACGTCATGTAGCAGAGTCGTCATGTTCGGCAAGCAGGTGGAAACTATGTAGCTAGCTGCGGCCCTGGTGTGATCTCTGCGCTACTGCTGTAGACAACCAGTGTGCCAACCGTGCGGAAGCCGAGCCGCTCATAAACATGGACACCCATATCCGACGATTGCAGGATTGCGTAGCGGTAGCCACGAGCAATAGCGGTCTGCAAGGCTGTTGCTACCACTGCACTAGCCGCACCAGCGCACACAACCACCCGCCCTGCGGCTAGCCAGCCAACTGGTAGGGCCAGACCTCAGCGACCAAGGGGACGAGTCGGTACCTTTTTCCCATTGCCCAAGAGGGTGGATGGACGGTATAATAAGTTGAGGGCTGCAATTGGCCCGTGTTTGGTGCGCAAAAGGAGTCTAAGATGAAGCAGACAAACAAGCAGCGAGCGATGAAGCAACTACGCCACAAGGGGCAAGGGTTGGTGGAGTACGCCCTGATCCTCACCCTGGTCGCGCTGGTGGCGATGGCCGCAGTTGCGCTGGTGGGCAGCAAGGTGCAGAATGCCTTCAGCAACGCCGCCAATGGCCTAAATAGCTGAAGCCAGTTCGGGCAAGCTGATCAAAGTCCACAGCGATCTTGCCGCTGCCAGCCGAATCCGCTATAATGTCACTAGACATAATCAGCATGGACGAGGCAGCAATGCAGCGACGGTCAGCTACTAATTACGCCAACCCCCTTAGCCCCCTCAAGCCACAATTGGGCGTGCCGCCAATGCTGGCTGCCTTTGATGCCCGCCCCTACCTGCTAGTAATCCTTGTGCTGGCCGCCGTTGTGCGCCTGATTGCCCTCAATGCGCCGCTGCTCGACTCTGGTTCGGCAGCGCAGGCCACCGCTGCCAGCATAGCCCGCAACAGCTACCGGGCAGGCTTCAATCTCTTTCAGCCAGTAGTAGATTGGAGCGATCAGCCCATCATTAGCGGCCTACCACTCTACCACTGGTTGGTTGCCCTGCTCTACGGCCCCTTGCAGGTGAACGAGTGGCTAGGCCGCACCGTCAGCGTGGTTGCCAGCATTTGCGCCGTCCTGCTCCTCTACCGCATCGTCAACCGCTTGAGTGGGTCGCTAACTGGTCTCTACGCCGCGCTGTTTCTCTCTATCTCACCACTGGCCGTCTATCTTGGGCGCAGCTTCCTGCCTTCGGCCACGAACATGGCCCTCGCGCTGGCTGCTATTCACTTCTTCCTGCGCTGGGCCGATGCTGCCGACGGCTCCGCCAGCCTGCGCGCCCGCTCCTTCTTCGCTGGCCTCGCCACTCTCTGCGCCGCACTCGCAGTGCTGGCCGACGCTGGCTATCTGCTGCTGATCTTTCCCCTCGGCTATCTGGCTGCCATGCGGCTACGCGAACTGGGCGACCGCCAGCGGCGCAGCTACGGCCTGACCCTTGCCGCCTACCTTGCCATCGTTGGCCTGCTCGGCTGGCGGTGGTACAGTGGCGGTGGGGGGACAGCGATCAACCTCGACCCTGCTGCATTGCCTGGCGTGCTTGGCGCAACCTTGAGCGGGGTGCTAACCCTACCAGGGCTGTTCCTGCTGGTGGTAGGGCTGGTACGGCACGCCCGCCGCCCCTACCGCTGGTTCTTCCACGTCTGGCTGGCCGCAGACCTGCTCTACCTGCTGCTCGGTGATCTAGCCCTGAACGGTGAACGGCTACTGCTGTTCGCGCCCCCAGCAGCGGCGGTGGTCGGCATGGGAGCCGCGCAACTGGCCGCCTGGCTGCAACTGCTGCTTGACTACCTGGCTAGCGACCGCGACGAAGCACAGTTCGCGCCGGGGCAGGTATCGCCCGCCCTGGCCGTGGCGGTGCTGGCGATCTACCTACTGATCGCCCCTGTCAGCTATGCCCAGATCAAGCCGCTCTATGACTACGCGGCCAATGCCCCACTGCTAGAGGTTGCAGCCCAAGTGCGGGCAACCGCAACGGCTAGCGAGCGCATCGTAGTGACCAGTGCGAACTACCGCCAGATTTTCTACTATGCCGACCGCCGCGGCTGGGTAATACCCAGTGCTAGCCTGGCGAACTTTGCCCCACAGACGATCCAGCAGGTGAGCGGCGGGCGGGCTAGCTTCCTAGTGACCAACGTAGGCGACCCGCGCCTGCCAGCAGACTTCTTCAAGAACCTGATCACCAGCTTCAAGCTAGTGCGGGCCGACCGCCTCTTTGCCCTATTCGATTTGCGGCAGGCTGGCGACCCCAGCGCGATCTTCTTCGCCCAGACGGGGGTGAGCCTGAGCGGTCCATTCCGCAAGTACTGGGAGACGCATGGGGCCGAGGGCTTGTTTGGCTTCCCGATCACCGAAGCGCAAGACGCGAGCAGCGAGGGGCAGGCGGTGCGGGTACAGTGGTTCGAGCGGGCGCGGCTAGAATACCACCCCGCCCTGGCTGGGCAGCCGGGCGAAATTACCCTCGGTAGGATCGGTAGGGAGGCGACCCAGGGTAAGGTGTTTATTGCCCCTGCCAGCGACCAACGCAACAGCACCGCCGCCAGCCGCTACTTCGACGTGACCGACCACACCCTGAGCGGCACCTTCTTCAGCTACTGGAAGGCGGGCGGCGGCCTCACTAGCTTCGGCTATCCGATCAGCGAGCAGATAATGGCGGTGATCACCCCTGGTACCGTGACGCGGGTGCAGTGGTTCGAGCGCGCTCGCATGGAGTGCGTAGCCGACGGCGCAAACGAGTGTGCCAGCATCAATCTCGGCTTGTTGGGCCGAGAGATGACGGGTATTCGCTGAAGTGCCACCCCAAACCTGTCAGCAGCGACTATGACTCTGCTGGGGATTTGTGGACGTGGACGACCCGCCAGCCATCCGCTTGCTTGACCAGTACGCGACTCTCGTTGTGGCTGTGGTGATGAACACCACCCCCCTCGGCCCAGCTTCGCATGAAGGTGTAGCAGACGATAGCAGTATCGCCATAGCGTTGCAGACGTGGCTCTAGCAGGTCATAGCGGTAATCCGCACTCTGGTTCAGAGCCTTGTGGGTTAGCATGAACAGGTGGAAGTCCAGCCCGTCCTGGCGGTGAGGGGTGACGAACCACTCGTAGAGCGAAAGGTCGCTGGCGGTGGTTGCACTGTAGGTATCAGTGTCACCCTCAAAGATGCTCCGCAGGTGGCGATGCAAGGTCGCCCAAATCTCCTCATCTTCAGCCATAAATCCCCCTTGTTATCAAGTAGTGGGGGCGGCAGCCAGTACAACGGCCCCGCCCATCTCCTCTTGGCTACTTCTCTACTTGCAGCACTAGACCGCTGCGTGGTTCGACGGTCAGGCCGCGCAGACGACCGCCCGCCGCCTGCGCCCTGCCTTCGCCGCCAAAGATCGCCCTGACAGTTGCGCCGTTCGGCACCAACCCTTGCAGGCCGATACTGAGGTTGAGGGGAGCAGTGCCGATGTTGAGGGCTACGATTACCGTCTCGTTCGCGTCATGGCGGGCGAAGACGTAGAGGCTGCCTTCAGCATAGAGCGTGCTGTACTCTCCGCGTCGCAAGGCGGAGTGCGCCTTACGCAGGGCAATCGTCTGCTTAAAGAAGTCGCGCAACCCCTTGTTCCACTTGCTCTCGTCCCAGGGGAAGGAGCGGCGGCACTCTGGGTCGCGGCCACCCAGCATCCCGATCTCATCACCATAGTAGACGCTTGGCGCACCGGGATAGCACATCTGGTAGAGGGTGGCGAGGCGTAGGGCCGACTCGTCCTCGTTGACCTGGCTGAGGAAGCGGGGGGTGTCGTGACTGTCTAGCAGGTTGAGTTGCGCAAGGGTCACTTCGCGAGGGTAGAGGTGCAGCAGCGCGTTGATGTTCTTGGCGAAGCCGCTGGCACTGAGCTTGCGGATCGGCGAGTACGACATCCTGCTCACCAGGTCATGGTTGAGGCTCTGGCTGAAGAAGCCGAGGCAGTGCTTGGTGAAGATGTAGTTCATTACCGAGTCGTACTGGTCGCCTTGCAGCCAATGACTGGCATCGAACCAGATTTCGCCGGTAATATAGCCTTCAGGGTTGACCCCCTTGACGATGCGGCGGAACTCGCGCCAGAACTCGTCGTCGTTGATCTCGTTCGGCACGTCAAGCCGCCAGCCGTCAATGCCCTGCTCCATCCAGTAGCGACCCACCCCCAGCAGGAAGTCGCGCACGGCCTGCACATCGGTGTTGAACTTGGGCAGAGCCGCCAAACCCCACCAGGCAGCATACTGGTGGTTCTTCTCGTAAGCGCGCATGGGATAGCCGTGGACGGTGAACCAATCGCGGTAGGGGGAAGCCTCACCCAGTTCGAGGATCGAGTTGAACTGGTAGAAGCCGCGGCTAGCGTGGTTGAATACGCCGTCGAGGACGACCTTGATCCCCTTCGCGTGACAAGCGTCGAGCATCTCCTTGAATATCGCATTATCGCCTAGCACCGGGTCGATCTGGTAGTAGTCATGGGTGTGGTAACGGTGGTTGCTGGCGGACTGGAAGATCGGGTTGAAGTAGATAGCGTTGATGCCGAGGTCGAGCAGGTAGTCGAGCTTCTCCTGCACGCCACGCAGGTCGCCGCCCTTGTAGCCGAGGACGGTCGGTTCGCTATCCCACGGCTCAAGGATATTAGGGTGGACGATCTGGTCGCTCTTGGCAAAGCGGTCGGGGAAAATCTGGTAGAAAACAGCGTCCTTCACCCAGTCGGGGGTGGAGACCTGAGGTTGGTCGGCGGCTGGTGCGCCGGTGATTGCGTCTGCCATATGGTGGGCTAACGATCCTTTCTGCGTCTGCTGAGGGGAGGCTGCCGAATTGCGCGGCCATTATAGCACAGCCCGATCAATTGCGAGCCGGGCTAAACCTTCTCCAACTTGGCAATGCTCTGCAACAGCCGCTTCACCCCGTTGCCAGGGAAGGCGACCGTCACTTCCTCGTCGCTGCTGACCAGCTTGCTGCTGACAACCATGCCCTCGCCAAAGATGCTATGGCGCACCTTGTCGCCCGTCTTGAACTGCTGGCTGCCAGGGCCGGGGGTCAGGCTGCTGCGGCTACTACCAGGCGTGGCGGGCGGCTGGCTCTTGCTCTGCTGGTAGGTCGAGCGACCAGTCTCGGTGCGGAAGTTGCCGTTGGTACGGCTATGGGTACCGCCCGCCTTGTTCGGCCCACCCGCCCCCGCGATGCGCGACACGCCAGGCCGGGCTGAGTACGCACTGCTGCTCCGCCCACTGCCACCGATCACCTGCCCGCTGGTGGGGATGTCAATGTCTGGGTGGTCGCCGTCCAGGTACTCATCCTCGGCCTGCTGGTCGCGGCGGAAGGTGAGGCTGCCCTTCAGCAGGTGGGTGGGGATGTCGAGCAGGAAGCGCGATGGCGTGCTGGTCTTGGTGTTGCCGAAGATGGTACGCTTGAAGGTGTAGAGCAGGTAGAGGTACTCCATCGCCCGCGTAATGCCAACGTAGGTCAGGCGGCGTTCCTCCTCAAGCTGGTTGTTGTCTTCCAACGAGCGCGAGTGCGGCAGGATGCCCTCCTCCAGCCCGACGAGGAAGACGGTCTTGTACTCCAGACCCTTCGCGGCGTGCAGGGTAATTAGCGTCACCGCGTCTTTCTCCTCTTGCAGCTTGTCAATATCGCTGATCAAGGCTACATCTTCGAGGAAGGTACGCAAGCCCTCGGCTGGCTCAAGGTGGTGGTAGCCCTGGGCGACGGTCAGCAGTTCCTCCACATTGCGCCAGCGGTCGGCTCCTTCCTCGGTGCCGTCGCGCAGGGCTTCGGCGAAGTTGCCGCGATCCAAAACCATCGAAACCAAGCGTTGCAGCGGCAGTTCGTCCTTCGCGCGAATGAAGTCGTTAAGGATGCGGTAGAGGTCGAGTAGCGGTCGCAGGCTGCGCACTGGCAAGGCAAGGCTGCCAGTCAGCCGCTCAATCTCGTCACGGCGCATCCGCGAACCTTCTTCCAGCGGCAACTGGCCCGCTGCCGCCTCATGTTCTGGTGGCAGGTCGTCACGCTCGGCCAGCAGTTGCAGGGCAGAGTAGACTGGCAAGCCAATCTCGCCTGCCCAACGGTCAAGCTCACCCCAGGTGCGCTGCCCAATGCCCTTACCGAAGGGGGTATTGCTAACCACGCGAGCCAGGCTGATGCCGTCGAAGGGATTACCCAGCAGCCGTAGGAAGGCAAGTACGTCCTTCACCTCACGCCGCTCGTAGAAGCGGATGCCGCCAACCAATTGGTAAGCCACGTTGTAGCGTACGAAGGCTTCTTCCAGGGCGCGGGACTGGCTGTTGGTACGATACATCACGGCGCAGTCGCGGTTGCGGACTTTGCGGGCTGCCACCAACCTTTGGATTTCGGAGACCACGTAGCGGGCCTCATCCTCCTCGTTGAATGCCTCGTAGACGCTGATCTGGCTGCCAGCATCGTTCTCAGTCCACAGTTGCTTCTCTTTGCGCTGGCTGTTCTGCTGGATTACGTGCTGGGCCACCTCGACGATGTTGGAGGAGGAGCGATAGTTCTGCTCTAGCATCACCACCTTCGCCTCCGGGTAATCTTGCTCGAAGTTGAGGATGTTGCGGATGTCTGCTGACCGCCAGGAGTAAATCGCCTGGTCGCTGTCGCCGACGACAAGGATGTTGCGGTACTTGTCGGCAAGCTGCTTGGCGAAGACGTACTGCGCGTGGTTGGTATCCTGATATTCATCTACCAACAGGTGCCTGTAGCGTTGCTGATAGCGTTCTAGCACGGCAGGCTTCTGCTCGAACAGTTGCACGGTGACGTAGATCAGGTCGTCAAAGTCGAAGGCGTGGTTGACGCGCAAGGTCTCGTTGTACTTCTTGTAGACGCGGGCGGCCAGTTCCTCCCAGTAGGTGCCAACAGCCTCGGCGTAGGCGGATGGGCTGACCAGTTCGCTCTTGGCCTTGCTGATCACACTGAGGAAGCTGCGCGGGGTGTGCTGCTTGTCATCCATGTTCAGGGCTTTGAGGGCCGACTTGACCGCGCCGATCTGGTCATCGTCGTCGTAGATCGCGAACTCGTTGTCGAAGCCAAGCTGGGCGGCTTCGCGGCGCAGGATGCGGACGCAGATGCTATGGAAGGTGCCAACTGTAAGCTGGCGCACCTGGTCGCCGATCAGCCGCTCCAACCGCTCCTTCATCTCCTTCGCCGCCTTGTTAGTAAAGGTGACAGCCATGATATTGTATGGATCAACAGCGCGCTCGCCGATCAGGTAGGCGATGCGCTGAGTGAGAACGCGGGTTTTGCCGCTGCCAGGGCCAGCGAGGATCAGCACTGGGCCGTCGCCAACTTCGACAGCAGCCTGCTGGGCAGGGTTGAGGCCCACAATCTTAGTGATTTCAGTCAAGGGGTAACTCCTCCAGGCGAGCGGGCAGTAAGGGTTTGCTGCTGTGATTCTACCAAATAGGGGGGGAGATGGCTAGCCGAATGTGCCTTTCCAGCCCTTCATTTCGGCCCAGGTTGCTAGATCGCTGGTCGGGCGGCCTGACTCGCTAACTGCCAGTGGGTTTGGACGAAAGCCAGGTTGCAGCAGCTTGCGGTAATAGGCTGGCAGAGAGCAGCTACTTACTGCTCAAAGGTCACTACCTTGCCAGGGTTGAGCAGATTGTGGGGGTCGAGGGTGCGCTTGACCGCCCGCATCAGGGCGTAGGCAGGGTCGCCCACCCCCGCTGCCAGATACGGTTGCTTGCGGCTGCCCACCCCATGTTCGCCAGAAACCATGCCACCGAGGGCAAGGGCCGCCTCTACTATCGCGCTCTCTGCTCGCTTAGCCGCCGCTGCCTGGGCGAGGTCACTGCCATCGAACAGGATGCAGGGGTGGAGATTGCCATCGCCTGCGTGACCAGCCACCGCGATCTGCACGCCCGTCTCTACCGCTATCGCTGCCACCCGCCCTACCAACTGGGGGATCACCGAGCGGGGAACCACCACATCCTCCAGATAGAAGTTCGGCGCAGCAGCGACCATGCCGTGGTAGACATTGCGGCGGGCCAACCACAGGCGCGCGCGCTCCTCGTCACCAGTGGCTACCGCCAGCGCACTCGCGCCAAAGCTCTCGCAGATGTGCTGAATGCCCACCAGTTCAGCGGCCAACGCATCACTGAAGGCACCGTCTACCTCGACCAGCAGCAGTGCGCCCGCCTCAAGGGGCAAACCCAGGTGAACGACGCTCTCTACCGCGCGGATCGTCGCCTGATCCATCAACTCGACCGCGCAGGGCTGGCAACCACTGTGTAGCACCGCCGTCACTGCTTCGCTGGCGGCCAGCAGGGTGGGAAAGAGGGCGGTGAGGGTGGCGCGGGCGGCAGGGCGTGGGATCAGGCGCAGGGTAGCCTCGCAGATCACCCCCAATGTACCCTCTGAGCCAACGAACAACTGGCTGAGGTTGTAGCCAGAGGACTGCTTGTGAGTCTTGCTACCCAGGCGCACGATCTGCCCGTCGGCCAGCACCACCGTCAGGCCCAGCACGTAGTTGCGGGTCATGCCGTACTTGAAGGCTCGTGGGCCGCCAGCATTGCAGGCGACATTGCCGCCGATGGTACACCAACTGAGGCTAGCCGGGTCGGGGGGGTAGAACAGATTTTGGGCCTCAACCATCGCTTGCAGGTCGCCAGTGACCACCCCCGCTTCTACAGTTGCGGTCATGGCCGCTGCGTCAAGCTCGACGATGCGGCTGAGGCGGGCCATGCTGAGGACGAGACCACCAGGCTGCGGCACCGCACCGCCAGCCAGCCCACTACCTGCACCCCGCGTCGTCACTGCCACGCCCGCCCTGGTTGCCAGCCGAACGACAGCCGCCACCTCCGCCACACTGCCAGGGGCGACCACCAGGCCAGGCAAAGCAAACTCCTGCGAAGCGTCCCCACCCCAGGCGGCCAGGTCGCCTGTACTAACCTGCTGCTCACCAACTATCGGGCACATCGCTGCTGCTAGTCGGCCCATAACTTGCTCTATTGCCATCAACAATCCCTCCGAGGAGGAAGTATAGCACCAGGCTGGGTTGGCTGACAACCACTGCTGCGCATTGCTAGCTGCGGTTGGCAGAATACCAGCGACACGCAAATCTAATTGCTCAATACACAATGGTTCCAACAAGGCTTCTGAGAAGGAGAACCGATGACGAAACTGAAGATTGCGGCGGCGGCGGCTGGGGCAACCATGGCTCTGGCAGGTGGGCTGGCCTACGGCCAACGCTACAAGGTGGTCGCTGACCGCTTTGGTCTGCCGCCAGCCAGGTTCGGGGTGAAGATCGAGCGCAACCTGCGTGTGCCGATGGCTGATGGCGTGATCCTTGCCGCCGACCACTACTACCCCAGCACCCCCGGCGACTACCCCACCCTCGTCCGCCGCACCCCCTATGGGCGCGACAACAAGAGCGGACCGTTGGGCGTGTTTGCTGCTACCATCGCTTACCTCTTTGCTGAGCGTGGCTACCACTTCATCATGCAGGATGTGCGAGGCCGCTTCGACTCTGGCGGCCACTTCCTACCGTTCGAGAACGAGGGTGAGGACGGCTACGCTACCCTTGAGTGGATCAGCCAGCAGCCCTGGTTTAACGGCGCACTTGGCACCTGGGGTGAAAGCTACAATGGCTGGACGCAGTGGACGTTGACCCGCAAGCTGCCGCCCTACCTCAAGGCTATGGTTCCCTCGATCACCAGTGCCTACTCCTACTCCTATGTCTACGGCGCAGAGGGGGCGTTCGCCACTGGTGGGCTGCTCAGTTGGCTGATGAGCCTGGAGGCGGGGGCGAATGGCTGGTCGCCGCGCCGCATCCTGAACCAGGTGCGCTCGAAGCAAGCGGCGGCCCGCTTCAGCAAAGCTACCAACCACCTACCACTCGGCCAAGCCGACGAGATCGCTGTTGGTCGCCCGCTACACTACTTCCGCAAGTGGCTGCTGCACCCGCGCTCCGAAGACCACTTCTGGGAGTTCAGCGTGCGCGAGAAGCTGGCGGGGCTGACCGTGCCAGTCAACCTGATCGGCGGCTGGTACGACATCTTCCTCTACGACGTGCTAGCCGATTATGCCACCCTGCGGCACGGCGGCCAGCAACCCTACCTTACCATCGGCCCTTACGGTCACGACCTCCAGGCGGTGATGGCTAGCGTGCGCGAGGGGCTGCCCTGGTATGAAAGGTACTTGAAGGGCGAGGCTGGCAACCTGCGCGCCCAGCCAGTCAGCATCTACGTGATGGGGGCCGACGAGTGGCGCAGCTATGACGCGTGGCCGCCGCCTGCGAGCCTCAATCGCTACTATCTGCAAGCCGCAGGCGGGTTGGCGGCCAGTGAACCACCAGCGGATAGCCGGGCCGACCACTATCGCTACGACCCCGCCGACCCCACCCCGTCGCTGGGTGGCCCCCTGCTCACCAGCGATGCAGGGCCGGTGGACAACCGCCCGTTGGAGGCCAGGCCCGATGTGCTTACCTACACCACTGCCCCCCTGACACAGGCGATAGAGGTAATTGGCCCGGTGCGCCTGGAACTGTATTGCCGATCCAGCCTGGACTACGCCGACTTCTTCGCGCGCCTCTGCGACGTGCAACCTGATGGCCGCTCGATCAACATCTGCGATGGCCTGCTGCGTGTGCGACCGAGCGTAGGTGAAGTGCAACCCGACGGTAGCCGCCGCATTGTAGTTGAGATGTGGGCCACCGCTCAACGCTTTGCCGCAGGCCACCGCCTGCGCCTGCAAGTCTCCAGCGGCGCACACCCGCGCATCAATCGCAATCTTGGCACAGCAGAGTCGGTGCTAACCGCCACCCGCCTGCTGACTGCCGACCAGACGATCTACCACGATGCAGCCCACCCCTCGGCTTTGGTACTGCCCGTCGTTTAGTTTAGTCCAAAGGAGAAGATTATGACGAAGATAGAACTTGGATTTGCGATGCCTGGCAGCTTGCGCGACAAGAGCAGGCAGTCGGAGTGGCTGCCTGCTCTCCACCGCGCCCTCGACCTCGCCAGCGGCCATTGTGCCTCGGCCTGGATTATTGACCACTTGCAGTTCGATGACCGCCTACTGCTTGAGGGCTGGGTCGGCCTCAGCTACCTGATGGGCCAGTATCCACAGTTGCAGTTCGGCCACGCTGTCCTCTGCCAATCGTTCCGCAATCCTGGCCTGACCGCGAAGATGGCGGCTAGCGCGCAGGTGTTGAGCGGCGGTCGCTTCATCCTCGGCATTGGTGCAGGCTGGAAGGAGGACGAGTATGCTGCCTACGGCTACGACTTTCCGCCAGCCGGTCAGCGGGTAGACGAGTTGGCGGAGTACCTGCAAGTGGTTAAGGCACTCTGGACGGAGGAGCGCGCCAGTTTCAGCGGCAAGTATTACAGCGTAGAGCAGGCATGGTGCGAGCCGAAACCAGAGCCGCTGCCACCGATCATGATCGGGGGGAGCAAGCCCAGGATGCTGCGCCTCGTCGCCCAATACGCCGACTGGTGGAACGTTAGTTGGACAGGGATTGCCGACTTCCGCGCTCAGAGCGAGCAGCTAGAGCGCGCCTGCGCCGAACTGGGCCGCGACCCCGCTAGCTTGCGCCGCACCTGGTTTGGCGGCTGCATAGTCGGCAAGGATGAGGCCGAGGTTGAGCGGCTGAATGCGTGCCTGGGTATTACCAGCGAGACCGCCTTCATCGGCACCCCCCCACAAGTCGTAGAACAAATGCGCCCCTTCGTCGAACTGGGGGTGGACTGCTTCATGCTCGGCTGCGGCGGTTTTCCAGAACTGACGACCCTGGAACTGCTGATCGGCGAGGTGCTGCCTGCCCTCAACCGCTGAGTGGCGGTCAGCCTCATGGCTAGAGCAGCAGGCTGCCTGCACTGGCGTTGCTGCAACCCCTACCACCTGCCCACCGTTGTATTGGTGGGCGGCTTTTTGTGTCGCCCAAGTGGCTGTGGTACAATGCCATTGTAGTAGCTGAGCAGGTGTAACCGCTCCCTGGAAGGGCGGCGCAAAGGTTGTTTCGCGGGGCAGGAGGTCAATGGTGACTGAACCCAGAGGGCGCGGGGCGCAGAGCATGGTCAGCCTCGTTTGTTTGCTGGCTCTTGCCCTGGGCAGTGGCCCTGCGCGCGGGCAGGAGGTGGCTGGCCGCTTCTATCCACCCAGTGGTCACACCCTGGCGGCTGAGTTCGTCGGCTACTACGACGCGCATGGCGGCCTAGACCTCTTTGGCTATCCGCTGACTGAGGGGCGCATGGAGGGTGGCTACCGCACCCAGTATTTTGAGCGGCAACGGCTTGAGTTGCATCCCAACCTGCCGCCAGAGTATCGCGTCAGCCTGGGGCTGCTGGGCCGTGAACAGACAGCCTTCCGCAGCGCAGAGGCCTCCTTTCGAGCAACAACAGCGCAGGTGGACAGCGACTACTTCGCCGAAGTCGGCCACAACCTGGGCGGAGACTTCCGCGACTACTGGCGGCAGCATGGTGGGCTGGCGATCTTCGGCTACCCGCTCAGCGAGACATACCTCGAAGGGGGCTTCACCGTGCAGTGGTTTGAGCGGGCGCGCTTCGAGTTGCATCCCGAA
>Ga0123336_10002441_pt1 | contig 16112 bp, 14 predicted proteins | sample SSSSmetaG_FD_96466 | JGI IMG/M metagenome (GOLD analysis project Ga0123336, IMG submission 96466) | Glacier valley bacterial and archeal communities from Borup Fiord, Nunavut, Canada, to study Microbial Dark Matter (Phase II) - ​SSSS metaG | ecosystem: Environmental > Aquatic > Freshwater > Ice... | reverse complement strand
ATTGCTTTTAGGATACTTTAGTAGTCTTGGAATTACTTCTCCAAATATCATCATTATCAGTTGTATCCCCATTATGTAGACAAAAAGTGTCCCAAAAAACTTTAAAGTAACATTTGCCTCATAGATCTTTGTAACAAGAAGTGAAGGTATAAATACATACATGCTTAATCTAGTTAGTGTCCGAATATCCAGGTGAAACTTCTTTTGAACAACAAAACCTATGCCGACTAGAACAAAAATAGGTAATAGAATATGCAAAAGAATATACAAAAAAGTAGCCACTATGTTTTCCTCATTTCTTAGTGAATTATTGTACTTTAGCCCTTTTTATATTATTAAACTGTGATAGAAGCATACCAGATAACATTAATAAGCATCCTAGATAGCCCCTGGCGCCAAGGTTTTCCTTCAATATTATTAATCCACCCAGGCTAGCAAATACAGACTCCATGCTTAAAATAATAGCTGCATGAGATGGTTTAGCGTGTTTTTGGCCTACAACCTGAAGCGTGTAAGCTATACCAACAGAACATATGCCACCGTAAAGTATTGGTATAATAGCCTGGCTTATGCCTAAAAAGGATATATCTTCAAAAATAAAAGCAGCTGATAAACTTAGTATCGAGCAAGTTAATATTTGTACGAAAGAAAGCTTTAATGCATCAGCCTTCTTTAAAAAGTGGTCTATGACCAATATGTGAAGGGCCCAAAAAATTGATCCAATAATTTCAAGTAAATCTCCTTTTCCAATACTAAAATTATCATTAATACTTAAAAAGTATAACCCAATTACTGCTAGGATAACACCCCCCCACGTGCTAATACCAACCTTTTGCTTAATAAATAAACCAAGTATTGGAACTAAAGCTATGTATAGTCCCGTTATGAATGCTGCCTTTCCTGCTGTTGTATATTTCATACCTGCTTGCTGTAAAGTTGAACCAATAAAAAGCACCGTTCCTGCAACAATACCATAAAAGATAACTTTGCGGAAATCACTGGTTACCTTCACTTTTTCATCAGAATGTCTGTTATTTAACAGCAATACTGGGAGCAATGAAATACCCCCCAATGCAAATCTTATCCCATTAAATGTGAAAGGCCCTATATATTGCGCTCCTACTCTTTGTGCAACAAAGGCAAAGCCCCATATTGCTGCAGTTATTAAAAGTAAAATGTTCGATTGTAATTGTTGTTTCTTCATTTGTATGCTCCTTAAAAACGTAACACAATTTATAATCTTAATACTATAAGCTGAAGATTATACAGCCTTTTTCTATGTTTTAATCAGTTTTTCTTCGTTTCTATAACTACAATATTATATCATCATTGAAAGTAAGAAATGATTTATAAGAAGTGATTTTACTTTATAAGTTATTCATTATTACTAGGTTAATCAACCCTGAGACATTGTAGCAAACTTTAAAAATAAGAATATAATATAGTATTATATTCCTAGGAGGCTATCCATGAATCCTTTTCTCCCATGTAATAAGAATACCCTTACAATAATCATAACGGTGTTGCTTTTAATACTTTTTGTAACCGGGAATATCCAGAGTACTGCTAAGTTTTCCAGTGCTACCGAGGTAGTCGTTCCAGGTTAAAAGGGAAGGAGACATAATAGTGTCTAAGGAAATGCATAATTCTCAAAATTCTAACAAAATAAACATAACCCCTGCTCAGGCCCTCGTAATAGGGGGGATTCTGACAGGGGTATTTGACATTTATTCATTCCTAATTGACATAAATCAAAATGTAGAAATAACACTCCTCGGAAATATCAAAAAAGATGATCCATCTCAGCCAGATATAGACAAAATACTCGAAAGTCTTGGCTCTGTTCCTCTTGATGACATTTTAAAGGCGATTATTAATCGACTGTCATAGAATAATTTACTTTTCTTCTAGGAGCTTCCTAAGCTCGTCCATAAAGGTGTTTATATCCTTAAACTGCCTATATACAGATGCAAATCTCACATATGCTACTTCATCAAGATTTTTAAGTCTCTGCATAACCATTTCGCCAATTTCCCTAGTTGTAATTTCCTTTTTTAAATCATTATGAAGTGTAGTTTCTATATCTTCAGCCATCTTCTCTAGCTCCTCAATTGAGACAGGTCTTTTTTCACAAGCTCTAACAAGCCCGGTTAACAGCTTATTTCTGTCAAACTGCTGTCTTAATCCATCTTTTTTGACTACTACCAAAGGGACACTTTCAACTTTCTCATATGTAGTAAACCTTTTCTGACATTGGCAGCATTCTCTTCTTCTTCTAATTGCTGAACCTTCATCAGTCGGTCTCGAATCTATAACCTTATCCTCTTCAAATCCACAATATGGACATTTCATTTGTCCACCTCCAAAAAAATTACATTAAGCCTGTATATGTTACATTGATTTATCAGATTAAGAAAATGCATCTTAAGTCCTGATATATTAATTCTCTTCTTCATCTCATATATTATAACCATAGCTTAATGTAATTTCAATTATTTTATTTCATTAACAATTTTCCAAGTCTTAAATATCATACGTACATTTTTCTATGCCTTATGATATTTAATCTCAGGTCCATCAGTATTATTAAATTTACCATTTTTTCTTCCATTAATATATTTTACTGCCTTTACCAACTCATACCATATAACAGAAGTTGCTGCAATACCAGTAGCTAAAATAAATTGATTCAAAGATAATGGAGCAAGTTTTAAAAATCCACACATCGGTGTATATAATATCAAAATCAATCCTGCTATTGTTCCCAGACCAACTGCCCACATTACCTTATCATTTTTAAGACGAATTAATGTTCTAATAGCAAACTCAGAATTTGAACTATTAACATGCACAAGCAATACATTAGCTAGTAATATAACAGAAAGTCCCATAGCCCTTGCAAGAGGCGCATTATCTGGATACTGATTTAAAAATGTTAAATAAGTTCCGAAAGATGTACCAAATATTACCAAACCCTGGATTACACTTTTTAATAAGATTTTTGCTGTAATAATTGTTTCACTGGTATCCCTAGGTGCTCGTTCCATTATATCTTGCTCTGCAAGCTGACGTTCCAATACAATTGAGCAGGTAGGGTCAATTACCAGTTCAAGTATTACAACGTGCAGTGGCAGTAAAAATATGCTTGCTGGACTTATTCCAAGTAATGGAGCTAAAAGTGAGGCAAAAGCAATTGGAATATGAATAGTAACTACATATCCGACTGCCTTTCTGATATTATCATAAATTCTTCTGCCATCCTTAATTGTATCCACAATAGTCGAAAAGTTATCGTCCAGTAAAATCAAGTCTGCGGCCTCTCTTGAAACTTCGGACCCACATTTACCCATGGCAATACCAATATCCGCATATTTTAGGGCTGGCGCATCGTTTACACCATCTCCAGTCATTGCAACTATTTCGCCATTCTCTTTGAAGGCCTTAACGATTCTCATTTTGTGTTCAGGAATAACCCTAGAGAATATGCTAACATCTTTAACTTTTTCCCTTAGTTCCTCATCACTCATTTCATTTAGTTCATCGCCTGTAATAATCTTATCGCAATTCGGCATATTAATTTGTTTTGCAATTGAACTGGCAGTTATTCCGTTATCACCAGTTATCATAACAACACGAACACCTGCTTTAGTGCAGGTTTTAATATCTTCCTTAACAGATTCTCTCGGTGGGTCTGCAAGACCAATCAACCCGCAAAGCTCCAACTTGCATTCCTCAAGGGTTTCTGGAATTTCATTTTCACTAGAAAGTACCAATTGTCCAACAGCAATAACACGTAATCCTTGCTTAGACATCTCCAAAATTTCATTTTCTGATTTTATTCTCTCAGCATCTGTCAAGTTGCACAGGGTCAATATTCGTTCCGGCGAGCCTTTGGATGCCACCACTATGCCATTTGCGTTTTTCCAAACGTGACCCATCATTTTGGTCTCGTTAGTAAAAGCATATTCTTTTATCAGTTCTCCACCGAAAATATCAGCTCTTGTAATTCCTTTCCCCTCACAATAGGAAATCATAGCTTTTTCCATTGGATCATAAGCATCTGGTTCACAGGCCATTCCCATGATTTGAACCAAATTTTTTATGTCATCTGCTAAACTCCATGTATCTATAACTGTCATTCTATTCATGGTTATTGTCCCTGTTTTATCAACGCAAAGGACAGAAACAGCACCTAGTGTTTCAACTGATGATAACCTTCTTACAAGAGATTGTTTTTTTGCAAGTCTCCATGCCCCCATTGATAGAAATACCGTTAAAATAACGGGAAATTCCTCTGGTATCATGGCCATTGCAAGGGTTATTCCTGATAAAATACTTTCAATGATTCTAGCACCAAATGCATGGTCCGGAATATTAAAATATGTTATGACACCAACAAGTGCGAATAAAACAGCCGCAATTCCTGCGCTCAGCTTTACTAACTTTCCTGTTTGCTTCTCCAGTGGCGTTGGTCTGTCAGGTGCTGACACAACATCTTTGCCAATTTTTCCATATTCAGTAGTTGAACCTATTTTGTTGACTAAAATAGTACCGGTCCCCTGTGTGACAAGAGTACCAGCATAACAATAATCTCGGCGCCAGTAATCAGCACTATTTGAAGCCACATTTTCAGAAGTAACTTTCCAAACTCCCTCTGCCTCTCCGGTTAGAGATGACTCATCAATGCAAAGAGTGCTTTCCTTCAATACTACACCGTCAGCAGGAACTTTAACACCTTCTGCAATATACATAATATCACCTGGCACTAAATCCGAACTGTTAATTCTTTTCTCCAATCCATCTCGGAGTACTTTAATGTGGGGAGCTGATAAATCCTTTAATGCACTTAAAGTTTTGTCAGTTTTCCACTCTTGAATTACGTCTATGCTTATAATTCCAAGAACGAAAATAAGCATTATAGCCCCATCTCGAGGCTCTCCCAAAATAAAATAGATTACAGCTGCAAAAATTAGCAATAAAAACATTGGCTCGCAGATGATGTGTAAAATTTTGAAGAAAAAGTTTTCCTTCTTTTCAGCAACAATTTCATTCTTACCAAACTTCTCTTGGAGTTGTTTCGCCTGTGAAGTAGTAAGACCTTGTTGCACTTTAATTTGTTGTTCTGTCATAAGTAGTTACCCCCATTAGTATGCTTATTCTAAGCATCTTTAAGATAGCTCTATGGCATTGCAATTCTCAGACATGTTCTAAAAATGAGTATAAAAAAACCCGTAGAACATTTTACGTACTGTCCCACAGGTAAATAATTTCCTGTTGCCAAAGAAGGCCCAGCCCCACGAACTTATATACAAGTTCATCGCCTGCTCAGTTTGTACTGTAGATTCATATGCAGTGCAAAGAGATGTTTATAATTATATCACAAACAAGTATATTAGTCAAATTTTACAAATAAAAAAGCCTAATATTGAGCAGAGGGTTAAGCCTTATTCAAATATTTTTCTAAGAGACCTTTCGTCTATATCAACTAGAATAGTATCCTCACCGACGATTTTAACTCTATCCCATGGAATAACAATTTCTGTGTCTTTCCCTATTATACCAAAAAGTTTTCCTGTCCCAGGTAAAATAATAGCCTCTATTCTTCCGTCTTCTAAATTTATTTCTATATCGAATACGAAGCCAAGTCTTTTTCCATCGTTCATGTTAATAACCTCTTTTTGCTTTAAATCCCCTGTACGGTTCATCAAAAATCCCCCCAAAAACACAGAAGTTATAAAAGTTCTTTAATTATACGTGTTGCATTAAGTTTTTTGTATGAAAAATCAAATGCAACACATATTATAGATTCATGAGATGAAGGAAATACCGCTTTGTTCCCATTTTTAATTCGGCATTAAGAATGGAAACCGTGTACTAATATTTAGTTCATCTTATATTTCTATATTTATGTTTTCATTTTAAAATATAGCATAGTACTGAATTTATTTTTATTACGACACATTATGGGCTATATATATTTTCTCATATGCATAAGTGCAGTCTTCTCAAGTCTTGAGACCTGAGCTTGTGAAATACCTATCTCATCTGCTACTTCCATTTGTGTCTTCCCATCAAAAAACCTTAGATTAAGTATGTGCTTCTCCCTGTCACTAAGCCTTCTCATTGCCTCATTTAGGGATATTCCCTCTAACCATCTCTCGTCAGTATTTTTTTCATCCTTAACCTGGTCCATAACATAAATTGCATCTCCGCCATCATGGTATACGGATTCAAAGAGAGAAATAGGGTCTTGAATGGAATCGAGTGCAAATACAACATCTTCTTTTTCAAGCTCTAGCTCTTTAGCAATTTCATCTACAGTAGGTTCTTTTGAATTCTTATTGGTAAGCCTTTCTTTAGCTTGAAGCGCCTTATATGCAATATCTCTTAGAGATCTGCTCACTCTAATGGAATTATTGTCTCTCAGATATCTTCTGATTTCTCCTATAATCATTGGTACAGCATATGTTGAGAATCTTACATTTTGAGATACATCAAAGTTATCTATAGCCTTGATTAGTCCTATACAGCCCACTTGGAACAGGTCATCCACATATTCGCCCCTGTTATTGAACCTCTTAATAACACTTAAAACCAACCTAAGATTTCCTTTAATGAATTCTTCTCTTGCCGTTGGATCCCCTTTATGTATTCTTTCAAAAAGGGCCTTTTTTTGATCATTTGATAGTACTGGCAATTTGGAAGTATTTACTCCGCAAATTTCAACTTTATTAATAAGCATTGAAAAACCTCCCGGCAAAAATTATTTGATGTATGTTACATTATTTTCTGAATGCAACATGTCTAGAGACATTTTTCAATATCCTTCAGACACTATCATTATTGCCCCGGGAGGTTTATTTATACTGATTTTAAAGACAATATATTTTAGCTAAGAGCCTTGACATATCCTAATCTGTACATATCTATACCATTCTACTAATCTCTTTTTTAAGCCTGCTAATTATTCTTTTTTCAAGTCTAGATATGTAGGACTGAGATATTCCAAGCATATCCGCCACTTCCTTCTGAGTTTTTTCGACTCCACTATTAAGTCCAAATCTTAACTCCATAATCTTTTTTTCTCTGCCAGATAACTTTTTCAAAGCACAATTTAATAGTTCTTTATCCACCTCATCCTCGATACTTCTATGAATCATATCATTGTCAGTACCCAGTATGTCAGATAATAGTAATTCATTTCCATCCCAATCAATATTAAGAGGTTCATCGATTGATATTTCACTTTTTACCTTATTGTTTCTTCTTAAATACATAAGTATTTCATTTTCAATGCATCTAGATGCATATGTTGCCAGTTTAATATTCTTTGACACATTAAAAGTATTTATTGCTTTAATCAAGCCAATAGTACCAATTGATACTAAATCTTCTACACCAACACCTGTATTTTCAAACTTTCTAGCAATATAGACCACAAGTCGTAAGTTCCTCTCGATTAAAATACTCTTTACTCCATAATCGCATTCTTCCAGTCTTGAAAGTAAATAAACTTCTTCCTCGGCTGATAATGGTGGCGGCAGTGCTTCACTTCCACCTATGTAATGTATTGGTTTAAAACTTTTAGACCTGTGTTTTGCAAGAAAGTTCACCATTCTAAGCTGTATAGCCCATCTGATTTTAACAAAAAATTTCATACAATCCCTCTTCTCGTAAAATTTATTAGTGGTATTTTAAGTTACCAATTCTGGCCCAAGCAACGCTTTGTACCCGTCGCCTCTAGATAGAGGTCTGTTGTATATTCCAACAACAACCTCACAAACGTTTCTTTGTGCTTGTTCTTTTCCAATGAGAATAAAATCAGGCTTAAAACCTATTAAAATACCATTTTCTTTTCCAAGTGATGAGAATGGTATTAGCCTAAATCTGGAAAACCACGTTGATTTTGATACTACTGCCGTAACTACTGAAAGATCATTTTCCTTTTGTTCTTCAAAAATTTTTCGTATCTCCTCTGGTAGAATTCCGCAAATTGCCCTAAATTCTACTACGACAACAGGAAGCTTACTTAATGGGTCGCACAAGGAATTTCCCGTATCCACAAGTGCATCAAAGCTTACACTTTTGTCTTCAATACTTATATTAATGGGAATTAAAAGTGCGTCTTTAATATGTCTAGTCACCCATAATTCCCTAATTACCCTCATTATAATTCCAACTGTAGCTACAGAAAGGAAAACAGCAGTCCACTTTGAATTACCAAAGAAATAGACTATTCCATTACGTACAAATCCGCCTGTTCCATTAAAGTATAGGAATGCAAATGCAGATCCTGCGAAAACAAAAGATGAAATATAAAAGACACAGAGATTTTTAATAAATTCATTTATCTTTCTAGGATTAAAACTTACTGCAACAATAAAAAGCGATAACATGAATTTTGCTAAACCTGTATAGTAAGCCTTTACACCAGGCAAAAGCAATAATAGGATTACATAGGCTGCCCCAATTAAAGCGCCTAAAAAAAGCCTCAAACTTGACGAAGAAGACTTTAGAATCCTTTTTGTTACCATTAATATTAGAAAGTTGATAACCAGATTTTCAAAAAACAATACATCTACATAAACTATTAAAGCTTCTCCGCCATAATTCACAATTTAACCCCCAATTACTTCGTGGAAGGAGCGTATCTACTTTACATATATTCAAAACGATTAACCATTATGTATATTATAGTTGATTAATTCCACTGTTTTTGTCAAAACACAGGCATGATTTTTAATAATTGTGTGACAAAAAGCTAGTAGATATGATGTTACAAGTCAATATTATAGTTTTTCCATCTTTTTCCATGTTTTTCCGAATAAATGGTGACACAACAAAAAACCTGACAACAATAATGCTGTCAGGTTTTTTGTCTTATCTATTTAGTAAGTCTTTTATTAAAGAAGTGCTTTTGTTTCTCTTGCTATAGCTAGTTCTTCGTTTGTTGGGATTACCAATGTACGAACCTTTGCGCCAGCTGTGCTAATATCTATTTCCTTACCTCTAATTTTATTCTTCTCTTCATCTATCTGAATGCCGAAGAATTCAAGGCCCTTTACCATTTCTATTCTACCAGTATTATTGTTTTCGCCAACACCTGCAGTAAATACAACAGCGTCAACTCCACCCATAACTGAAGCATATTCACCAATGTATCTTCTAACTCTGTAATAGAAGATATCAAGAGCCAACTTTGCTCTCTTATTACCTTCATCCGCAGCCTTTTCAATGTCTCTGAAGTCACTGCTCACGCCGGAAATACCAAGAACTCCGGAATCTTTATTCATAAGTTTGTTTACTTCTCTAGTGGATAGGTTCTCCTTTTCCATTAAGAAAGTGACAACAGCTGGATCTATTGATCCACATCTAGTGCCCATTGCCAGGCCGTCAAGTGGAGTGAAACCCATAGAGGTTTCAATAGACTTTCCACCATTAACAGCACATATACTTGAACCATTTCCAAGATGGCAAGTTATGATTTTAAGAGTTTCTATTGGCTTGCCAAGAATTGCAGCAGCCCTCTCTGAAACATATTTATGTGAAGTACCGTGGAAACCATACTTTCTAATAGAGTACTTTTCGTATAATTCATATGGAAGAGCATACATATATGCTTGCTTTGGCATTGTCTGATGGAAAGCAGTGTCAAAGACAGCAACCATAGGTGTGCCAGGCATAATTTGCTTACAAGCCTCAATGCCAGTAATATTTGGTGGGTTATGAAGTGGAGCGAGCTCAATACATTCGTTCAATGTCTTCATAACTTTTTCATCTATAATAACTGATGCAGAGAATTTCTCTCCACCATGTACAACACGGTGTCCAACAGCAGAAATTTCAGACATATCCTTAATAACTCCAAGTTTGGCATCTACAAGCACGTTAATAACTGCTTCAATAGCAACCTTGTGGTTTGGTAGAGCCTTTTCAATTACAACTGCAGCTTCTTCACCCTTTGTATGCTTTACGAAAGAACCCTCAATACCAATTCTTTCACAGAGACCTTTTGCCAAAACTTCCTCAGTAGCCATATCTATAAGCTGATACTTTAATGAAGAACTACCAGCATTAATAACTAAAATCTTCATGTATATATTCTCCTTTAACTGTTATAAAAAATAAAAGGAGCTGTTAGAAAATTCATATTTATGTTTCAAAAAAATGTCGTAATACTTCCTCAGAATGATAAAACTAGTGTCATTTTGAGCGCTAGCGAAGAATCTTTCCGCATATTTTTCATTTTCAACAGCCTCTTCTGATATTACATATTCTGTGCTTGAACAGCAGTTATTGCTACAACACCAACTATATCCTCAGCACTGCAACCTCTTGAAAGGTCGTTAACAGGCTTTGCAATACCCTGAGTAATTGGTCCGTAAGCTTCTGCCTTTGCAAGTCTTTGAGTAAGCTTGTAACCAATATTACCTGCATTTAAATCAGGGAATATTAGAACGTTTGCATGTCCAGCCACTTTGCTTCCAGGTGCCTTAGACTGCCCTATTGATGGAACCATTGCAGCATCTGCCTGAAGCTCTCCGTCTAACTGAAGGTCAGGAGCCTTTTCCCTTGTGAGTCTTGTTGCTTCAATTACTTTCTCAGTAAGTTCACTTTTTGCACTACCATATGTTGAATATGAAAGCATTGCAACCTTAGGTTCAGCCTGAACAAGAATTTTAAATGATTTTGCAGATGAGATTGCGATTTCAGATAATTGATCTGCATTAGGATTCTCATTAAGTCCTGCATCTGAATAAATAAATACTCCATTTTCACCATATTCGCAATTAGGTACAACCATTACGAAAAAGGCAGAAACGAGCTTTGTTCCAGGAGCTGTTTTTAATATCTGAAGAGCTGGTCTTAAGGTATCAGCTGTTGAATGAATTGCACCAGAGACCATACCATCAGCATCACCACTTTTTACCATCATAACACCAAAGTAAAGTGGGTCTTTAATAGTTTCTCTTGCCTTTTCAGGTGTCATTCCCTTAGCTTTTCTCATCTCATAGAAAGCATTTGCATAATCTTCAAATTTTGATGAAGTGTTTGGATCTATGATCTTTGCTTTTGAAATGTCTAGATTTCCTGCAAGTTTCTTTATTTCTGTCTCGTTTCCAACAAGTATAACATTTGCAACACCCTGTTCAAGAATCATTGCTGTCGCTTTTATAGTTCTAATGTCTGTGCTCTCAGGCAGAACTATAGTCTTCATGTCAGTTTTAGCTCTAGCTATTGTCTGTTCTAAAAAGTTCATTATTTTTCCCTTCCTTTTTACAATTATAATAAATATCCACGTGACTTTATATTGAGCTCTGCACAATACATAGTTTCATGGATATTTCTAAGTTTTTATTTCTCATGAATATTATATACAAAATGTTCATTGTATACAATATTATAATTTGGCTCATTTTCTCTGTAAAACAGTATGGCTACTTTCATTCCTTGGAAATCCTTGCATATCAAAGTATTACTTCTTTTTTGACGAATTATCACACTTATAGTCTAATTTTTGTATGATATTTATCCCTTTTCCGTCAGTTCATTTAACTTTTCAGTTATTTGTTCATCAGTCACAGAGCTTAGAAAGTTAGTTTTAAAATTAGTAGCCGTTTTAACCATTTGGATAGCTTCATCTCTTCTGTCAAGCTTTTCAAGTACTATACCATAGTGATAATATGGTTCAGGAAACTTTGGATTCTTATTTATCATTTTCTCATATATATCCTCTGCCTCTTCATATCTTTCCAACCAATAATATGTTTCCCCAAGATTATCAAGAATTATGCTATTGGCATCATTATACTCTAAAGCTTCCAAATTGAATTCAAGTGCTTTTTCCAAATCACCCTTTGCAATATACAGATATCCAAGACTTACATAAATATTTGTTGTTTTAAATTCAGCTATTAATTTCTCTAGCATCTCAATGGCTTCATCAATATTACCTTTTTTCCACTTAACAAGAGCAATATTAGATTTTATTACATTCCTAAATTCCTCACTAGTATCAGATGCTTCATAGGTTTTGGTAAAAAGTGATTCACTTCCCTCTATATCTCCTTTTTTCAACATGAGATATGCAAGGGATACAGCAGTTCCAGTGCCTCCTCTTTTTGTTTTGTAAGCCTTTCCATACCATTTTATAGCATCAGCGAGTTTATCATCCCCGTAGCTTTTTGAACCCTTTATTCTATAAATATTGGGTAGCATTAAATAATAAAGCAATAGGAAATATGCCACAAGAGCTATAGTCCCAACAGTCTTTGAGAAAATAAATCCACCAATTACTATAATGATTGGCGAAATGAAATAAATTAAAAAGTTTTTGATTTTTTTACTCATATTGATATCCCCTTACAATCAATTTGTGTGTTTTCTGATATCTATAAACTGGGCTGTTTAAAAATGATTTATGTAAATACATTCTCCGTTACGCTCAGGATGACACCAGTTCTATCATTCTGAATCAAAATAATCCATCGAATCTTATTTAAACATAAATATGCATTTTGAAACAGCCACTTTTTAAATAATTTTACTTATTCAAATACTCAACTATCAACTTATTTAGGAGCTGAGGATTACCTTTCCCTTTTGTCTCTTTCATAGCCTGTCCAACTAGGAACCCTACTGATTTAGCTTTCCCGGCTTTGTAATCAGCTACGGACTGTGGGTTTGCCTCAACCACTTTTTTGACCGTTTCTTTCAGGGCACCCTCATCGCTAACTACCTCGAGGCCTTCCTTCTTAACTATAATCTCGGGGTCCTCCCCCGTTTCAAACATCTTTTCAAATACCTTTTTAGCTATTGATCCACTTATGATTCCTTTTTCTATGAGAGCAATAAGTTTGGAAAGCTTCTCTGGTTCAAAAGGTATCTGATCCGGCTCTAATTCCTTATCTTTCATAAGTCTGGACATGTCTCCCATCATCCAGTTACTGATAAGTTTTGGAGAAACACCAAAAGCAGCTGTACTTTCAAAAAAGTTTGCAAAGTACTTTGAGTTAGTTAGTATAGCTGCATCATATTCAGGAAGTCCAAAGCTTTCAACATATCTTTTTTCTCTTACATGTGGAAGTTCAGGTAGCCCTAATCTTAATTTTTCAATGTATTCATCACTAAGGATAATTGGAGGAATATCTGGTTCAGGGAAATACCTGTAGTCATTGGCCTCCTCCTTGCTTCTCATAGCATAGCTATAACCCTTGTTATCATCCCATCTTCTTGTCGCCTGAACAATTTTACCACCATCTTCTATCTCTTCAATCTGTCGTTTAGACTCAGCCTCAACAGCTCTTACTATAGCTTTAAATGAATTTAGGTTCTTCATTTCAGTTCTTGTGCCAAACTCTTTTTGTCCAAAAGGCCTTACTGAAACGTTTACATCCGCTCTTAATGAACCCTCCTGCATCTTACAGTCAGAGACTTCGGTATATTCCAAAATAGCCTTCAACTTCTCAAGATAAAGTCTTACTTCTTCTGCAGACCTCATATCAGGCTCAGATACAATCTCAATCAATGGAACACCACAGCGATTGTAATCCACCATGGTATCTCCACCCCATTCATCATGTATCAGTTTCCCTGCATCCTCTTCTATATGTATGCGGGTTATACCTATCCTTTTTGTGTTACCATCTGTTTCAATATCAATATATCCGCCCTTACATAATGGAAGGTCATACTGAGAAGTCTGGAATGCCTTTGGAAGGTCAGGGTAAAAATAATTTTTTCTGTCCTGTTTGCTATAATGTGCAATTTCACAATTAGTAGCAAGACCTGCCTTAACTGCATACTTAACCACTTTCTCATTTAATACAGGTAGTACCCCTGGCATTCCTGTACAAATAGGACAGCAGTGAGTGTTTGGGTCACCACCAAATTCAGTTGAACAACTACAATACATTTTACTCTTGGTAGCAAGTTCTGCATGAACCTCAAGACCAATTACTATCTCATAATTCATTTTATAATCACCTCTCTCAATCCTAAATGCTAGGCTTTCTTTTACTAAAATCAGAATTCTGTTCAAAGGTATAACCTACTCTAAGAAGAGTACCCTCGCCAAAGGCTTTACCAATAAGTTGCATTCCTATTGGAAGGTCTTTACTGTCAAAGCCACATGGGACAACCAGTCCTGGAAGTCCTGCTATATTTACACAAACTGTATAAATATCACCAAGATACATTTCAAGAGGGTTTTCACTCTTTTCACCTAATTTATATGCAGTAGTAGGCGCTGTGGGTCCTAATATGCAATCGTATTTTGCAAATGCATTATCGAATTCATTCATAATAAGTGTACGTACCTTAAGGGCCTTATTATAGTAGGCATCATAATAACCTGCGCTTAATGCATAGGTTCCAAGCATTATTCTTCTTTTTACTTCGTCTCCAAAACCTTCACTTCTTGATTGCTTGTACAAATCAAGAAGGTCAGTATAATTTGAAGCCCTATAGCCATATTTGATTCCATCAAACCTAGCAAGATTTGAGCTGGCCTCAGCGCAAGCGATCATATAATATGCAGGAATTGCATACTCATTCATAGGCATGCTGAACTCTTCTATGATAGCCCCTAAGGATTCAAGCTTTTTCGCTGCTGCTAAAACAGCTGATTTAACATCTTCATTAAGTCCTTCACCAATAAACTCCTTAGGAATACCTATTTTAAGTCCTTTTACATCATTAACCAAGGAAGCTGTATAATCAGGATATTTTACATTTGCTGAAGTTGAATCCATTTTGTCATAACCTGTAATTGCATTAAGTACTATTGCACAGTCCTCAACATCCTTTGTGAGGGGGCCGATCTGATCTAAAGATGAAGCAAAAGCAACCAGACCATATCTTGAAACTGCTCCATATGTAGGTTTCAGCCCTACTACTCCACAGAAGGAAGCAGGCTGTCTTATTGAACCGCCGGTATCAGAGCCTAGTGAAAATATTACCTCATCAGCAGCTACCGATGCAGCACTACCGCCACTAGAACCCCCTGGTACTCTCTCTAAATCCCAGGGATTTCTAGTCTTTTTAAAATATGAATTTTCAGTAGAGCCACCCATAGCAAACTCATCCATGTTCATCTTTCCCATTATTATTGCATCTTGAGACTTAAGCTTTTTAACAACTGTAGCGTCATAAGGGGGAATAAAATTCTCCAACATTTTAGATGCACAGGTAGTTTTTAATCCTTCAGTACACATGTTATCTTTAATACCAGCAGGAATACCTGCTAGTGAGCCTAGCTTTTCACCATTATCAAGTTTTTTTTGAATATCAAAAGCTGACCTTAATGCATCTTCTTTATTTAAAGTCAAAAAGCTTCCTATTTTATCGTCAATATTTTCAATTCTTCCATAGCATGCCGCTACAACTTCATCAACTTTTACTTCTTTTTTGGAAATTAAGTTTTTTATCTCATGTAAAGTAAGTTTATTTAAATCCACTGTTTTCCCTCCCTATCCATTCTATTCAACCACTTTAGGCACTATAAAGCATCCATTCTCTGAGACTGGTGCGTTGCTTAAAATCTTCTCTCTGTCATAGGATTCACTTGTTTCATCTTCTCTGAATACATTCTTTATGTCCAGAACATGTTGTGTAGGCTTTACATTTTCAGTATCTAACTCCGACAGCTTGTCAACATATGTAAGAATATCTCCAAGTTCGTGGGTAAACCTTTCCACAACTTCCTCAGAAAGCGAAAGTCTGGCAAGCTTAGCCACATTCTCAACTGCTTCCTTAGTTATCTTCATAAAATCACTCCTCTGCTTTGCTTTTTATAAATAAAGTATCCTTATAATACTATAAAAAAATACAATAAGCTTTCAAATTATCCTTATAATTATATATAAACAAATTATCAACGTCAACGCTAATGCCTTTTATATCAAGCATTTTTATTTCTAAAGCTTATAAACATTGCCCTCCAAAGTGTTTTTATTCTTATAGATGATATCTATTTTATATAATTCAATCTTGTTTTCCTTCTAGGTTGCTAATCAAAATATAGACATCATTTATCCTTTAATAAAGCCATGAATGTATAAAAATTCTTGTATGAAATTAATAAAGAAATTGTTTCATCGGGAGATTTTTTT
>Ga0123336_10002439_pt1 | contig 16121 bp, 14 predicted proteins | sample SSSSmetaG_FD_96466 | JGI IMG/M metagenome (GOLD analysis project Ga0123336, IMG submission 96466) | Glacier valley bacterial and archeal communities from Borup Fiord, Nunavut, Canada, to study Microbial Dark Matter (Phase II) - ​SSSS metaG | ecosystem: Environmental > Aquatic > Freshwater > Ice... | reverse complement strand
TTCAAGGCTTATTCGGCTAAGCAGTTGATAACCTCAAATATTACATTTGGAACGTGTCCCTGTCCTCAATATAAAACAAGTCCAAATCCAAAGGCGAATTCAAGCCTGAAGTGCAACACCTTAAATCCTCTAAGGTGTCGAGATGACCAAACTCCAGCGTTATCAACAACTCCAATACGAAGAGCGAATCGCAATTGCAAGCTTTCAGGCCCAAGGATTGAGCGTTCGGGCCATGGCCCGAACGCTCAATCGTGCGGCGTCCACCATCAGCCGCGAAATACTGCGCAACGCGCCGTCCGGTCAGTACATCTGCACGTTTGCGCAAAAGCGTCGCAACAGGCGGCGCGTGTTTTGCCGCGCAGCGCCTAAAATTGGTCTGGTTAGTGCCTTGTTTGCGCAGGTGTGTGCGTTACTCAAGCAAAAGTGGTCACCCGAGCAAATCGCCATTTACCTTCAGCGCCGCCACCCTAACAACTTACACCAGCGCAAGTTTAACGAAAGGCCACGAAACCATCTACAACGCCATCTAAGCCATGCCCAGAGGCGAGCTGCGCAAGGATCTCATCGCGCTGATGCGCCGCGCCCAAGCTAAACAGATGCCGCGCAGCCGAGGCGAAGAACGCCGGGGCAAGATTGTGGACATGCTCGGCGTGCACTGCCGACCTCCCGAGGCTAGAAGCAGACTGTTTCCAGGTCACTGGGAATCTGACTTGATCAAGGGAAAGGGCAATGCCAGTGCGGTCGGCTCACTGGTCGAGCGAAGCTCGCGTTTGCTGATGTTGGTGCTTCTGCCTGGTCCCAAGCCGGGCAGTGCGGCCGCGGTACTAGAGGCGTTTACGCAAAAGCTTCGCTCGATTGCCTTGCCAACGCGCCAGTCGCTGACGCATGATCAAGGCGGTGAGATGGCGCGTCACAAAGAGCTGGTAACCAACGCGAATATCGCGGTTTATTTCTGTGATCCCCACAGCTCCTAGTAGCGGGGAACAAACGAGAACACCAATGGGCTGGTCAGGCAGTACTTGCCCAACGGCACAGATCTGTCTGGTTATAGCCAAGACCAGCTTGATGCTATTGCTGAGGAGATCAACAACCGCCCTCGTAAAACCTTAAATGCCTACTCGCCGCTGGAGGTTTACCGCAATTTGTTGTTAAACCACCATGCTGCTCCAGCTATCATTCATTAACCCGGTGTTGCACTTAAGCTTGAATCTAAGAAATACATAGAAGCGAAAGCCGCTATTAAATTTATATTACCCGGTTTTCAAGCATGCAAGCATGCAAACCGGGCCATCCGTCAGTCAGGAGTCGGTTTGGCCCTGCTGCGAGTTATCCTTGCGTTCATGCGCCTGAGTTTTTCGCCGCTCTTGAGCCAGATCCTGCCACTGCCACCAGACGAAGGCGGCACCTCCAGCTACCAGGATCAGCACCTTGATAGCCATCAGCGCGTTCGTAGAGATCATGCGTTAACTCTGCTAAACCAGCTCATTTGGAGCCGGTTGCTTATCAGAGTGACCATGCGACTTGGCATACTCGGCCGCCTGTCCTTGCTTGCGAGCTGCGTCTTCTCGCTCGAGCCGCTCAAAGAGCTCAGCCGTCCAGCGCGCGCGCTCTTCAAAACTTCGCCTCAAAGGCTGTTTGGGCTCTGCTGGAGTACCACCCACCGGTAACTTGGCAGCTTGCACCAAAAACTGTGTAGCGGGCAGCGCGGCAAAATGGTGTTTGGGGTCGGCTGGGTAGATGATGGCGGCACCGCTCGCTCTAGCCAGCAATGCCAGCTTGCGTTTGCCAGACACGACCGCGCGGTGGTTGATGGAATCCAGCCCGGCTTTCTCAAGTTCGCGGCCAATTTCTGCATATACCAACCGGGCGGCGCGAATAGCCGGGCGGCAGTCGCGGGGCAGCTGGCCAATGCCGTGTTCAGAACGCTCGTACAGCACATCCGCGGCTTTGATCAGCCGATCAATCACGCTGGCAATTCGGGTGTCAAATATCGGGTCTTGCAGCCAGCTGTCGGGGTCTAGCCCGGCTTCGCGCATCCAGGCCAACGGCAGGTACAGGCGGCCAAAGCGCGCGTCTTCTCCCACGTCGCGGGCAATGTTGGTTAGCTGCATAGCCACGCCCAGGTCGCAAGCCCGCGCCAGGGCTTGCTCGCCCCGGGTGCGCATGACTACCGCCATCATCGCGCCCACGCTGCCCGCCACGCGTGCGCCGTAGCCCTGTAAATCTTCAATGGTTTCGTAGCGACGGCCTTCGGCGTCCCACTCAAAGCCTTCCAGTAGCGCTGCGACCAATTCGAGCGGTAGATCAAATTCGCGCACCACAGCTGCCAGGGCCCGGTCAGGCTCATAGGCCATGGGGTCATTGGCGTAGACGCGGCGCAGGCGCTCATTCAAGGCAGCCAAGGCGCTGACGCGGTCATCACTGAAGTCAATCGCGTCATCCGCCACGCGGCAAAAGGCATACAACGCAATCGCCGGGCCACGCACGCGGCTGGGCAGGAGGCGCGATGCGGCAAAAAAAGTTTTTGAGCCGCCACGCATCAGCTCTTGGCAAGCTTCGTAATCAAAGCCATGCTTGGCGTGAGATTGCGCCGAAATTTCGGGCGCTGACGGCCTAACGACAGACGGTTGTGCGTCACTCATTCGTTTTAGGCAGGGGTTGTGTTGTGGATTTGAGGGACCACCGTTTGCAGTGCCTTGGCCGACATCAGCACACCAGGCATGCCTGCACCAGGGTGGGTACTGGCGCCGACCATGAAGAGGTTTTCAATATCCTCGCTGCGGTTGTGCGGCCTGAACCAGGCGCTTTGCAACAGGACGGGCTCCAGCCCAAAAGCTGCACCCTTGTACGACAACAAATCGTCCTGGAAATGCTGTGGCGTCATGACGTGGGAGGTAACGATATGCTGGCTTAGACCTGGCAGCAAAGTTTCTTCAAGTCGCTTGCAGACGGCTTGCCTGTACGGCTCGGCATGCACAGTCCAATTGGTGCCGCTGTCCAGGTGCGGCACCGGGGCCAGCACATAAAAACAGTCGCAACCCACGGGCGCAACCGATGGGTCAGTCGCTGTGGGGCGATGCAGGTACAAACTGAAGTCATCGGTCAGTTTATGGTTTTTAAAAATATCGGTCAGTAAGCCTTCATATCGCGGGCCCAGCGCCATGGTGTGGTGCGGTACATCAGCGTATTGTTTGTTGGTGCCAAAGTACCAGACAAACAGGCTCATCGAATGTTTGCCGTTTTCAATTTTCTTGTCGGTCCAGTGGCGGCGATGTTCAGGCGCAATAAGGTTTTTATAGGTCCATGACGTGTCTGAGTTGCACACCACGATGTCCGCTGACAGGCGCTCGCGCGAACCGTCCGCGCCTACCAGCTCCACGCCTGTGGCACGCCCACCTTCGACCACAATTTGCCGCACCTCGGCGCTGTAGCGAACGGGTACGCCGCGCTCGGTCAGAAGCTTGACCATGCCGTTGATGATGGCACCCGTGCCGCCAATGGCGGAGTAAACGCCAAAGCGGCGCTCCAGCGCGTTGATCAGGCTGTAGACACCTGTTACAGAAAACGGGTTGCCGCCAATCAGCAGTGTTTGCAAGCTCATGGCCATGCGCAGCTTGGGGTGCCTGAGATAACTGGACACCAGGCCAAACATAGTGCGCCAAGCTTTCATTTTCATCATGGCGGGTAGCGCGGCTACCAGGTCGCCAATGCTGTCAAAGGCTTTGCAGCCCAGCGTTTCAAAGCCCAGGCGGTAGCATTTGTCAGCCTCGAGTACAAAGCGGTCAAAGCCTGCGGCATCTTCCGGGCTGACGCGAACGACTTCTGCGCGCATACGCTCAGGGTCGCCACTGTAGTCAAAGTGCGTGCCATCGTCAAAGCGGACGCGGTAAAACGGATCCATCAAGCGCAGTTCAACGTCTTCAGAAAACTTTTTACCGCACAGTGCCCATAGTTCTTCAAACAAAAACGGGACCGTCACAATGGTCGGGCCGCCATCAAAAGTAAAACCGTCTTGCTTGCGTACGTAGCCGCGGCCGCCTGGGCCGTCGAGCTTTTCAAGCACCGTGACTTTGTAGCCCATAACGCTTAAACGAATCGCTGCTGCCAGCCCTCCAAAGCCTGAACCCACCACAATCGCGGTTTTTTTAGCCGCTGGGCCTGCCCCCGTTCCTTGAGCAATAAAACCTGGTGCAGGCGTTGCTGTCAGCAAGTTAAGCGGTGAAAAAGGTAAACCTGTCGTAGCCATCAACGCCCCATCGAATCTGCTGCCGAAGTCACGACGAGTGGCGTGCGACGCTGCATGGCCCAGCGCCACATTGCCGTAGAAGACAAAGGCAGTACCAGGAGAAAATGCTCCAAAATCGCCATGGCCAGCATGCTGCCAACCAACATCAAACCCACCCTGTCAGCAGGAGTTGCATCAATATTCATAGCGCGTAACCCAATCATTACGAGGGCTCCGGACGATAAAATGATAGAAATCGGTAAAAATGCATTCATGGGGCGCCGCCTGAAGTAGCTGCCCATATAGGTCAGGTGAGCCGGCAAAAATTCTTCAGATAAATTGCGCACACCAAAAAACAAGTTCAGCTTGGCACTGGTGCGCATGACCCACAGCACAGCAAACGTCCACATGCCTACTTGATTGGCTGCGTTCCAGGTGATGGCGGCAATGGCCAAGCCACCTGCAAGAATTCCCAGCTCGTGCCACAAAATAGCCGCTACAGCCTGGGTAAAGCGCGGCCAGCCACTGGCAGCAGTGCAAGGCATTTGGCGCGGGCCGGTCAGCCAGCCAGTTAAGAAAGTCAGTTCATGCCAACCCCACACCAGCAATGCGCAGGTAAAAGCGCAGTAAGCGTTGACAATGCTCAACGTACCCGCCGTGTGCGATAGACCATACAGAGCGGTTAACGCCAGCAGAGATGAGATCAGTACGCTCCAGCGAAAGGTGGTGCGGGACAGGCCATTGAGCAGCAACACCACACCCGTAGAAAACCACCATATGAAAATGGCAAACAACACGGGAACAATCAACTCAAACATGGATCGGTATGCTATGAACTAGGTGACTGGTCAGGGCGGCTGCAATTACCAGACTGGCTGCATGCGGATTTCCGCCGGCAACTCATGGTGCTTCATTGGCAGTACATACAGGCGTACAAAAGTCAATGCTCCTACCGCTGCCCAATAGCCACGCTTGAGCAAGCCCAACGGACCGCCCTGTGCCTTGCCAGCATTCATGCCGGTTTGTGCTGCCAGCAAGCGCGTCATTCCAGCGCGAAAAGCCGGGTGATCAATATCAAGCGACACCGGAAAGACTTGTTTGGTGATGTCGTTGGTGATGCGAAACACCTCGTAGTCATAAGCTGTCGGCTCAAGACCCATCGCCGCTTTGAGCTGTGGCCGGGTGTGGTCTCGCACATACATCGTGCCGTACACCGCCAGCAAGAAAAAGCGAATCCAGAGTACATTCATGCCCTTTAGCAAATGCGGCTGCGCACGCATAATGAGCGCGAACGATTCACCATGGCGAAACTCGTCATTGCACCAACGTTCAAACCAGCGAAAAATGGGATGAAAGCGCTTGTCGGGGTTGCGCTCCAGTTGCCTGAAAATGGTGATGTAGCGGGCGTAACCAATTTTTTCGCTCAGGTAAGTCGCGTAAAAAATATATTTTGGTTTGAAGTAGGTATAGGCCTTGGTGCGCTTTAAGTCGCCCAGGTCAAGCCCCAAACCAAAGTCTTTGAGCGACTGGTTGATGAAGCCTGCATGGCGGGACTCGTCACGCGCCATGTATCGCATCAGCGCTTTAATGTCGGGGTTGGTGACGTTTTTCTGAATCTCGTTGTACAAAATGCAACCTGAAAATTCAGATGTCAATGAGCTGATCAAAAATTCGATAAATTCCTGCCGCAGCTCAGGCGAAACTTTTGAAAAATTCTCAGCCACTTCAACTGCAAACTCGGGCGTGCGCTGAAAGTGGTCATGGTTGTTGTCGCCTTCGTATTCGGCCAGCATGGTGTCCCATTCAGCGCGCAAAGATGATACGTCGATCTTGTCCATCGCATCGAAATCGGTGGTGTAAAAACGTGGGCTGAGCAATGTGTCCTGCTTGGCCTGAAGTGCGGCTGAAGCTGAAGTTGTGACGGTAGCGGTCGCTTGCATGATACTGTCCTGAAGGTGAGTGTGGAGAATGACCGTAATCGACTATTGCGCTTGTGGCTGGATGGTGAGGAACGGCACAAATACCGCAGCGTTTGTAGGTCCGAAGGATTCTAGGTCGACACGTTGGCCGGACACGGGATCAAAAAGGGTTAACCTTCCGTCGGTGCGGGAGATTAGTTTGAACGGCTGCTGTGAGCCAATTTTTCGCGCCGTGCGGTCCCTGGCCAACGCGCGTAGTGCACCACGGAAAAACCCTTGCTCTCCCGTTACCGTGGTCAGCAGCCTGCCTGTCTCTCCGTCAATCACCGCAACACCGCCGTCCGCACGATCTTCGAAACGCAGCAGTCGTTCAGTGATGGTGGTTGCAGCCAGCTGGTCGGGGCCATTGCCCGTGATGCGAACCAGAGCCACCGCTCCGATGGTGAAAGTGAGTAAGGAAGCAACGCACCAAAGCACCCAGCGCGGAAATGAGTCGGGTTTGATGGCTGGCGCGGCGTCAGGCAAAGCGGTACTGGTCATGGTGATCAAACAGGTTTTCTGGTTAAGTTGCTAGTCAATTTGATGTTATTGGGTTGGCCTGCCAATTGTCAACGCCCGGTTTATGCGGTGATTGTATGGATGCGCCGGCCTTGCCTGTGGTTTCAGCCCAGGCTTTTTGTAGTGTGGCGGCAAACGCTTGAGCATCAGCAATACAGCGCAGCATGGGTTCCGGTTTGGCAAGACGCCAAGGCCTTGCATGCGGCCACAAATTCAGCCAGCCAATACGGTCGCCACCACTCAACGCCAAAGGAATATCGCCAAAGCCTTTCCCCGTCAGTAGCAATCCTGCGGTTTCAATCCGCTTTAAGGGTAAATTGAAGGTCAGTGTCAACACTATGCCGATTCGCATGACGACGCGTTTGTCGGTGAGGGTGTAGGCCGTTGTGCGCGCTGTCAGCCAGGCCAAAATTCCGAGCGCCGCCATAGCCGTTAAACCAAGTCCGAGCACGATCAATACGCCAACAAGGATGGTCATATCACCAACGCCTGAGGAGTACAGATAAGTCCCCCTGACTCCCATCAACACCACAAAATAAACGGCCACTTTTTTCAAATGAAAAACACGCGTAGCCAAGTCACCAAAGTCAGGCGCACCCTGCCACAAAATACTTTCGCCTTTGGGTAGCGGCTCAGGAAGCCCGTAGGCAGCTTCAAACTCATGCTCGTGGCCATTGCTCTGGACATTTTGAACCTTCACAGCAGTGGCTCCGCACGGGTTGGGTCAGCGTACAGCGTACCTGCGCCGTAGTAAGCGCTGATTTTTTCTTCTTCCAGGAGCGTGACTTGATCGGCGCTTTTTGTAGCTGGCACGTTGGCAAATTGTGCGGCATAGATGCTGTGCGCTTTCACGCTTTCACTCTTGATGCGGGCGAAAGGTACGGGTAACAATACGCGGCGGGCGCTGCCGTCAACGCTCAGTTCAACTTCAATGAAACGGAACATCATCTCGCAGGTGTCAACCCACATGTCCACCACCTTGCCCGCGACTTTGTTGTCAGTCCCCAACACAGGCAAACCGCGTGGGTCGGTGTCGTTTTTAGAGACATCAAAGCCATTGAGCACCCGCAGCGGACGAATGATTGGCTGGCCATGCAAGTCCATGTCAGGCACATCGGCGCGCATGGTGTAAGCGCCGGCGCCCACGCCAGACGTCATAAGATCACCAGTTGGAATGTACGGGTTGCCGTATGACATGCCGTCGCGTCGGGTGTTGACGGGTGGCTCGGGGCGGTTCAGTTCAGGTACTGTGACTTCCTTGCCATTGGCCAGCTTAAAGGTTTTGGGCGCTGGAATCGGCCAGCCCGTGATGGGCAATGAACCGGGTCGTTCTTCAGACTCCATGGGGTAGCCTTCCCGGTGGTTTTCAAGTACCAGGTAGTAAATGATCCCAGCAAAAAACAGCCAGAATGCGTACAAAACAATCTGGGCTAAATCGAGATAGCCTGTAATGGCGCCTATTTGCATGATGGGTCTCCTAAAAGGTAGCGGTTGCAGTTGCGAGATAACGGTCAAAAAAGTTGAGTGAAAACCTGCTAAAAATTGATGGATCTCGTCGTTCAGCCAGGCAGATCAGCCATGCCAAAACGTTCAACTTTTGCTGGCTGACTGGAGGTTGGCAGGCTGGCACGCCTGACCAGTGGGCCAATGGCTGCCAGGGTAACAAAAAGCAGGCAAATCTCGGTGTAGTAAACAAAGCTGTAGCCAGTGACAGGCACGGCCAGCGCGGATCCGAGCGAGCCTTGCAGCGCCAGGCCAGACACAAAGTCCCTCCCCGCGCCACCAAAGGCAATCGATAGACCCGCCGCTGTAGCCTGAACCGCACCCCAAGCCCCCAGCGCCAGACCAACAAATTCTTTACGTTCCATGCTCATGGCGGCAGCCAGCGTGCTGACTGAAAATAACCCGGCACCAAAACCGATGCAAAAAACGCCGCTGTAAAACAGCCAATTAGCATCGAGTGGTGCAGCGAAAATAACTCCTGAAAAACCAGGCAAACCGCAAACCACGCCATAAGCGGCCAGCCTGTAAGGGTCAGTGCCGCCAGACAGTTTGCGCGAGGCGAGAGCAAACGCCACCAGCGAGCCACTGGCGAGTAATGCGGTAAGCAAAGTTGTGGCGCTGACGGACAGCTTGAGAATTTCGCCGCCATAGGGCTCTAGAACGATATCCTGCATGTTGAATGCAGCCGTACCTAAAGCGACCATGGTCAAAAATCGCCGTGCCTTGCCATTGCTTATGAAACGGCGCCAAGCGTCTTTAAACACAGGCACGGGCTGCAGCTTCAGGGCTGCTGCCCGTGCCGGGTCGCGCGCCTCTTGCTTCCAGAGTGCAATGGCATTGAGCACCAGCGTCAACACTGCATGGCCTTGTATGACCTGGATCATTTTCTTCGGCGAAAAGTCCTGCAACATCAGACTGAACACAAAACTGCTGCCGACCATACCAAGCAGCAGCATGACGTACATCAGCGCCACAACCCGGGAGCGTGTAGGCTCGTCGGCCAGGTCAGTGGCCAGTGCCAATCCGGCCGTTTGAGCGGTTTGCAGGCCAATCCCCACAAATAAAAATGACAGGCACGCAATCAGCTGGTTCAACCAGTCCGGTGTGCGTATATCTCCTTGCCCGGTCAACACCAGCAGCGCAAACGGCATAAAGGTCAGGCCCATGAATTGCACCATAGTGCCGGTCCAGATAAAAGGCACGCGCCGCCAACCGAAAGCTGAGCGATGTGTGTCTGAACGGAAGCCCGTGATGGCACGAAACGGCGCGACCAGCAGCGGAATCGCCACCATGAGAGCTACTAGCCAGGCGGAAACGCCCAACTCAACAATCATCACCCGGTTGAGCGTGCCGACCATCAATGCCGCCGACATGCCGACAGTTACCTGAAACAACGAAAGCCTGAGTAAACGGCCGAGTGGCAGACCGGCGCTTGCCGCGTCTGCAAAGGGAAGAAATTCCAACGGTAGACGGCGAACGCCGTTTTTAAAGCTGGGGATTTTCACCGCTTGGTCCACTCCATAGCTTGGGACTTGTAAAACCCGCTCGAGATCCGTTGGTCTTGATTGTGCTGCCAGCCCAATAAAACGCCGTCTTCACGCATCATTTGCAACAGTTTTTCTTTGGCCATAGGTTCGAGCCAGGGCGCGCGATCTTTTCTGGGAAGTAGCCTTCCGACAGTGATCAAGGTAGCCAGTAGCGGCGTACGCGGTGCAAACGTAAAAGCAATCGAAGTGGTACAACGCGCGGCCAGCCTTGAAAGAGCCGTGACAGCATCTTTGGTTTCATAGTGAATGATGGAGTCCATCGCCACCACATGGTCAAATTGGCCAAGCGCGTCATCCAGCATATCGCCACTGCGAAAGTCAAGAGAGCCGCCATTCGGCAACGCTTGCGGTGCCCTCTGCCTGGCTAACTCGACCAGCTTTGGAGACAAATCAATCGCCACGACATCGGCACCACGGCGTGCAGCCTCGACCGCCAAGGCACCAGTGCCGCATCCGGCGTCTAGAACTCGGCGTCCGCTCAGGTCGTCCGGTAGCCATGACAGCAAAGTGGCGCGCATTTTGTCGCGCCCTGCGCGCACGGTGGTGCGGATACGGCCCACGGGTGCATCGGATGTGAGTTGTTCCCATGCTTGTACGGCGGTGCGGTCGAAGTAGTCTTCGATCTGACTACGGCGGCTGGTGTAAGTGGCGGTGTTCACAGTCATACTTATCTCTAATTTCTTAATCGAAACCCAGCAAATCAAAAATATCGCGATCTTTCATGGGTACCGCATTCAAAGGTTCTGTACCAAGCCAGAGTGATGCAGCCAGGCGCATGTACTCTTTTTGTACAGCTTCCAATTCAGGCGAATATTCCATTTCAAAGAGGGTACATTTTTTCAAGCGACTACGGCGAATCACGTCCAGGTCAGGAAAGTGCGCAGCCAGCTTCAGGCCAATTTGGTTGTTGTACTTGTCAATTTGGTCGGTGTCCTTGCTGCGGTTGGCAATCACGCCGCCCAAGCGCACGTTATAGTTTTTGGCCTTGGCACCAATCGCCTGCACGATGCGGTTCATGGCGAAAATCGAGTCAAAGTCGTTTGCAGTGACGATCAGGGCGCGGTCCGCGTGTTGCAGCGGCGCAGCAAAGCCCCCACACACCACATCTCCCAGCACGTCAAAAATCACCACATCGGTATCTTCCAGTAAGTGATGCTCTTTGAGCAGTTTGACGGTCTGACCCACAACATATCCACCGCAACCCGTGCCTGCCGGTAGGCCTCCTGCCTCAACGCACATCACGCCGTTGTAGCCGGGAAATACAAAGTCTTCAACCCGAAGCTCTTCAGCGTGAAAATCGACTGACTCCAGCACGTCAATGACGGTCGGCAACATTTTTTTTGTCAACGTGAAAGTTGAGTCATGCTTGGGATCGCACCCAATTTGCAGTACCCGCTTGCCCATTTTTGAAAAGGCAGCTGACAGGTTGGATGAGGTGGTGCTTTTGCCAATGCCGCCTTTGCCGTAAATCGCAAATACCTTGGCATTGCCTATTTTCAGGTTCGGATCCAACTGGACTTGAAGGCTACCTTCACCATCAAGCTGAAGCTTGGTACGCTCGCCTCGGCTTTTGATACTTGGAAACGGGACAGTGGTTGTACTCATGCGGTAACTCCTTCGGTAATTTCGGTGTACACGCCTTCAAGGCGGTCTTCCAGTTCTTCACTGGCCATGCGCAGTGCCGCCAGCGTTTCGGCATCAGGTTCCCAATATTTTCTGTCAGATGCTTCAATCAACCGGTTAGCCACGCGCATGGATGCTGTCGGGTTCAGCTTGGCCAGACGGTCACGCATGACGGGATCCAGCAAGAACGTCTCAGACAGTTCTTTATAAACCCAGGGCTGCACCTGGCCGGTGGTGGCAGACCAGCCCATGGTGTTGGTGACATGCACCTCAATTTGACGAACACCTTCGTAGCCATCTTCCAACATGCCTTCATACCACTTCGGATTCAGCATGCGGGTGCGGGTTTCCAGCGCAACCTGCTCCTTCAGTGAGCGAACTGCGCCATCACCTTTGGTCTGATCACCAATATAGACCGGTGGCGTATTGCCGCCCTTGGCAACTTTCACAGCTTGGGTGATACCGCCAAGCGTGTCGAAGTAGTTGTCAACGGTGGTGACGCCCAGCTCAACCGAATCAAGATTTTGGTAGGTCAGCTGCACGTCAGCCAACGCGCTTTTGAGCAACGCTGTTTGCTGAACGGCGCGCCCGCTGCGGCCGTAAGCAAAGCCTTTGCGGCGTGTGTAGGTTTCCGCCAACTCACCTTCGTCTGTCCAGCGGCTGCTCTCGACCAGGTTGTTGACGTTCGAGCCGTAAGCGCCTTCGGCATTGCCATAAACGCGCAGCGAAGCGATCTCCAACGTGCAGCCATGCTCTTGCTGGTAAGCCAGCGCATGTTTGCGAATCCAGTTCATCTCCAGTGGCTCGTCGGCTGATGCGGCCAGAAACGCGGCTTCAGCCAGGAGTTTAATTTGCAGCGGCATCAGGTCGCGAAAGATACCTGACAGCGTGATGACCACGTCCACCCTAGGACGGCCGAGTTCGGCCAGCGGTATTAGCGTTGCCCCAGCGATGCGGCCATAGCTGTCGAAGCGCGGCAGTGTGCCCATCAGTGCCAGCGCTTGTGCAATCGGTGCGCCTTCGTTTTTAAGGTTGTCGCTGCCCCATAAAACCATGGCGATTGATTCAGGCAGTGCGTTGCCATCTTGCATATGGCGATCCAGCAGCAACTGCGCTTGCTTGGCACCATCTTTAACCGCAAAGCTGCTGGGAATACGGAAAGGGTCAAAGCCGTGCATATTGCGACCCGTAGGCAGTACCGCTGGTGTACGAAGAATATCACCGCCTGGGGCTGGGCGAATATAGCGCCCATCAAGTGCGCGCAGCATGGCTCCGACTTCTGTGTCTTTGGCCAGCATGGCGTTGGCACTGTATAGCTCACCCATCAGCGACAAGGACAGCTCGTCGTGTCCCATCGCGCCAGCTTTCAGGGCTTGCTCAACACTATTGCCAGCCACAAGTGACTCCATGGCGGCGCGCGGCAGTTGCCGGCCATGTGATGCATCGGCCATGGCCAGGAGCATGTCTACGCGCTCGGTTGGGCTTGGCGCACGACCAGCCACATGTAACCCGTGTGGAATCAATGTGTATTCCAGCTCAAGCATTTGCTCTGCCAGCAGGGCTACTTTGGCATCTGCATCGCCGTTTTTACCAGCATTCCACAATGGGTCTGCTTCAGCTAGATTGAGCTCAGCTGCTTGGGTTTGCAATAAAACCGCGAATTCGCCGCGGTCAGTCGCTTCTGGCTCCATGGTGCGCCAGCGTTCTATGGAGGCTTTCAAATCGTTCAGACCTTTGTACAGGCCGGCTTGCGCAACGGGAGGTGTCAGGTAGCTGATGAGCGTAGCGCCTGACCTGCGTTTGGCAATCGCGCCTTCAGATGGGTTGTTCGAGGCGTAAAGATAGACATTGGGCAAGTCGTCAATCAGACGGTCTGGCCAGCAGGTGCCCGACATTCCGCTTTGCTTGCCGGGCATGAACTCCAGCGCGCCGTGTGTGCCAAAGTGCAGCACGGCATTGGCTTTGAAGTCTTCGCGCAGGTAGCGGTAGAAAGCAGAAAACGCATGTGTTGGTGACAAGCCCTTTTCAAACAACAGGCGCATCGGGTCGCCTTCGTAGCCAAAGGATGGTTGCACGGCAATCATGACATTGCCGAACTGTTTGCCCAGAACCATGATGGCGCTGCCGTTGCTCAGTTGCTTTCCAGGTGCTGGGCCCCACTGGGCTTCGATTTCCTTCAGCCAGCGCTCACGCTTGACATGGTCGTCAGCCGTGATCAATGTGTGAACGTTGGCATCAGCGCCATACTCTGCTGCGTTGCCTTTAAGAATGCTGTCCCGCAATGTGTCAATACTGTCAGGCAAATCGACTGTGTAGCCCTGCGCTTTCATAGCCGTCAGGGTGTGAAACAGCGATTCAAACACCGACAGGTAGGCGGCACTGCCAATATTGCCTGCGTTGGGCGGGAAATTGAAAATGACCACAGCCACTTTGCGCTGGGCGATTTCAGTGCGGCGCAGTGCGACCAGTTTGCTGACCCTGGCGGCCAGCATCAGGGCGCGTTCAGGGCAGGATTGCATGTCTTGAGCAGTGTCACTGGCTTTGAAAGTGCAGGCGTGGTGGCATCCTGTGCACGTGACACCCGCAGTACCTGGGCGGCCACCAAACACGATGGGGCTAGTCGCGCCGTCCAGCTCGGGAATCGCCACCATGATGGTGCTTTCAACCGGCAATAAACCCCGGTCAGACCCGCCCCACTGTTCAAGATTCTGAAACTCAACCGGGTGCGCCGCAACATAAGGCACATCCAGCTGGGCAAGCACTTCCTCTGCCGCTTTGGCATCGTTGTAAGCCGGGCCACCCACAAGCGAAAAGCCAGTCAGTGAAACCACCGCGTCCACCGCCACATGGCCGTCTTTGAAAAAGAAGGCGTCAATAGCCGGGCGTGAATCAAGGCCAGCCGCAAAAGCCGGCACGACCCGCAGGCCGCGAGACTCTAGCGCGGCAATTACGCCGTCGTAATGGCCAGTGTTGTGTGACAACAAATAAGAGCGCAGCACCAATACGCCAACTGTGCCTTTGACCTGGGCAGCAGGCAGCGACGGCAGCGTGGATGCGTCTTCAGAATATCGACCTGGCATGCGGGGGTGATACACACCGACTTCAGGATATTCAACTGGCGGCGGTACTTTGACCAGACCTCGCAAGCCCCGACGCGGGCCGTCAGCACCGCGATCCACCACATGGCGAATCAGGTTGAACATGTTCTCGTCCGAGCCGCCCAGCCAGTATTGCAGCGTCATGAAGTAAGCGCGTACATCTTGCGCAGTTCCAGGAATAAAGCGCAGCATTTGCGGAATACGGCGCAGCATTTTCATTTGTGCAGCGCCGCCAGTGGCTGCTTTTTCTTTGTTGCCGCGCAGCTTTTTCAGCAGCGCCATAGGACCGCTGGCGGGCTTGTCCATATCGAACTTGCCAAGGCGTGTCAGCTTGACGACTTCTGCAGCTGATGCCATGCAGATCATCGCGTCGCAATGGTCACGCCGGGCACGTAAGTCGTCCAAAATCGGCAAAAAGTGGTCTTCTAAAAACAACATGCCAGCGACAACAATGTCTGCTTGCGCAATATCTGCTTTGCAGCGCGCAATGGCGGCGTCGTTGCCTGCATATTCAGATGCCGCATGCATTGACAGGTGCAAACCTGGGATCTCGCGCATCAGCGAAGCGTGCGCGCGCTGTGTGGAGCTTGCCAAATGTGTGTCCATCGTCACAACCACAACGCGGATCGGCGTTGGTGCGGACAGCGCGGCGCTGGCTGCTTTGGCGTCAGCGGCTGAAATGAGCTTTTGCATCGTAGAGTGTCTCTATGGTGACCACCGGTACGCTATGAATTTGTGCGTATCGCTCGGTGTTGCGGCGTGCTTTACCGCGTACGAAAAAGGGGATCTTGCGAAGCTCTTTTTCCGCTTCAGGAGCCCACTGCGCCGGGAGCGCGGCTAATGGGCTCTCTTCGTTTTTCTTGTCTTTTGTTGTGTCGAAAATAATTTCTGAGCTGTGCACGGTTGTTTGGACCACAGGCTTGGCAGCATGCCCACCCAGATGCGAAGGTGCTGCATCTTCGTGAAATTCGGCATCGCCGCGAAACATGCCAATCAAATGCTCTTCCAGCCCCATCATGAGCGGGTGCACCCAGGTGTCGAACATCACATTGGCGCCTTCAAACCCCATTTGCGGTGAATAGCGGGCCGGGAAATCTTGCACATGGACCGGTGCTGAAATAACAGCGCAAGGTATGCCCAGGCGTTTGGCAATGTGGCGCTCCATTTGTGAGCCTAGCACCAGTTCGGGTTGCAGTTCAGCCACTTTGGCTTCAACTTCCAGGTAGTCGTCGGTGATCAATGCCTCGATGCCGTACAGCTTGGCGGCTTCGCGGACGTCGCGTGCATGCTCGCGGCTGTAGGTGCCCAAGCCAACCACCGTAAAGCCCAGCTCGCGGCTGGCAATGCGGGCTGCTGCGACGGCATGGGTGGCATCGCCGAACACAAACACGCGTTTGTTGGTCAGATAGGTTGAATCGACGGACTTGGCGTACCACGGTGCTCTGGCGTCGGCGTTGGCCAGCACGGTGCTAGCATCTACACCAGCCAACTGCACTATTTCGTTGATGAAGTCACGTGTGGCACCGGAGCCAATCGGGACAATTTTGGTGGCGGGTTGGCCGAAGGTGCGCGTTAGCCATTGCGCGGCTACTGAGGCAATTTCAGGGTACAGCACGACGTTGAAGTCCGCATCGCCCAGGCGCGCCAT
>Ga0123336_10002436_pt1 | contig 16127 bp, 12 predicted proteins | sample SSSSmetaG_FD_96466 | JGI IMG/M metagenome (GOLD analysis project Ga0123336, IMG submission 96466) | Glacier valley bacterial and archeal communities from Borup Fiord, Nunavut, Canada, to study Microbial Dark Matter (Phase II) - ​SSSS metaG | ecosystem: Environmental > Aquatic > Freshwater > Ice... | reverse complement strand
CTCCAGGACGAGGGCGCGCTCTACCGCTTCAACTGGGTGTTCCCATCGAGCAAGACGGTCCGCGGCAGCCTCGGCTTCGGACAGAAGGAGCCCGTCGCGCAGGTCCAGACGTACGCGCACCTCGCCGACGACCAGATCGACGCGAAGCTGCTCGTCGAGGTGCGTGACCATCCGCTCTTCCTCATCCCGATCGACGAGCGGCAGAAGCTGCTCGATCGCCTGGCGAAGGACAAGGACGGCGCCGTCGGCTCCGAGCGCGCCGACTTCTTCTCCGACTGGATCCTCCGCGGTGAGCTCTCGCACAAGAGCCAGCAGGTCTTCGAGGCGCTGCTCTCCAGCTACAACGGCTCGTACACCGAGGTGCTGAAGCACGTGCAGGTGGAGCGCTACTTCATCTCGCAGCGCTACCGCGTGGGCGCCGTCACCATCGGCCCGCAGATGACGGTCGACGCGCAGGAGCGTCAGATCACGATGGATCGCTCGCTCCAGTCGCTCCCGGCCTCGCTCCAGGCGATCACGCTCTACGAGGCGAAGGGCGAGCTCATCGACGCCGCGGGCGGCGTCCTCGAGTTCAGCGATCTGCTCAAGCGCCCGCTCGATGCGTTCAAGTACCTCCAGCTCTCCGTCGAGACCGGCGAGGTCTCGCTCACGCAACAGAACGTGCAGCTCAACTGCGTGATGACCGGCAGCGCGAACGAGCTCCACCTCGACGCCTTCCGCGAGCACCCCGAGTTCGCGAGCTTCCGTGGCCGCATGGAATTGATCCGCACGCCCTACCTGCGCAGCACCATCCACGAGCAGCGCATCTACGACACGCACGTCGTCCCGCACATCCGCCGGCACGTCGCGCCGCACGCCACCACGATGGCCGCGCAGTTCGCGGTCCTCACGCGCATGCGAAAGCCCAACACCGACAAGTACCCGCGCGCGCTCTCGAACGCGCTCTCCGGGCTCACGGCGCTCGAGAAGATGGACCTCTACGCCGCCGGCCGTGCGCCCGAGCGCCTCGAGCCCGACGCGCAGAAGGTGCTCCGCGCCAGCGTGCGCGAGGTCTTCGAGGAGAGCGACTCCTATCCGATCTACGAGGGCCGCATCGGCGCGAGCCCGCGCGAGATGCGCGTGGTCATGCTCGATGCCGCGCAGTCCGCGGTCTACAAGTGCCTCTCGCCGCTCGCCGTGCTCGACGAGATCGAGCAGCTCTGCGAGCGCAAGAGCGAGTTCGAGTGGCTCCAGCAGGACACCCAGGCGGGCGGCTACCACGACGTGAAGCTGTTCCGCGAGAGCCTCTTTGCGCGCCTCCTCGGCGTGTGGGAGCAGGAGCTGTATGCGTCGAGCGGGCTCGTCGCCGACGCGCAGTACGACGAGCTCTTCGAGCGCTACATCCAGCACGTGAGCGTGTGGACGAAGAAGGAGCGCATCCGCAACAAGCACACGGGCGAGTACGAGGAGCCCGACGAGAACATGATGCGCGAGGTGGAGCGCCTCCTCGACGTCAAGGGCGACGCTCAGGAGGCACGCAAGGCGATGATCAGCGGCATCGCCGCGTGGGCCATCGACCACCCCGGCCAGAAGGTCGAGGGCAAGAACGTGCTGCCGAACTTCCTGCGCCGCCTGCGCGACGCGATCTTCAGCGACAAGCGCGTCGACATCGCGAAGCAGGCGCGCGACATCGTGGTGCTCGTGCGTGACGAAGGCGCCGGCCTCGACGCGGCGCGGAAGAAGGAGGTGCGCGAGGTCATCGCGCAGCTCTCCTCGCGCTTCGGCTACTGCGACAACTGCGCGACGGACATGGCGAGCATGCTGGTTCGAAAGCGCTACAGCGATCTGATCGTCCACTGAGCGGTCCCGGTCCGCTCGCCGCGGAGGTTCGCCGACTCGCGTTGCCGGCGATCCTCCACTCGTTGCTCCAGACGAGCGTCTTCGTCGTCGACCGCATCATGCTCGGGCGTCACGGCGAGACGTCGCTCGCGGCGATGCAGCTCGGCGGGGCGCTCGAGTGGTCCATCTGGAGCGTCTTCGCGGCGTTCGAGGTGGGGACCATCGCGCGCGTCGGGCGGCACGTCGGAGCGCGCGATCCCGATGCGGCGCGGCTCGCGGCGCGCATCTCGCTGGGCGCGGCGTTCGCGATGGGGTGCGTGCTCGCGCTGGCCTCGCCGCTCCTGCTCGAGCTCCTGCCGTACGCGGCGAGGAACGTCTCACCCGCGGCGCTGGCCGAGGCGCGCGGGTACCTCGGGGTGACCATCGCGGCGTCGCCGCTCGTGTTCGTCGCCACCATCACCGTGGCGACGCTCCAGGCAGGAGGCGACACGCGGACGCCGCTCGCCATCGGGATCGCCGCGAACGTCCTCCACGTCGCGCTCAACTACGTGCTCATCCCGCGCTACGGCGCGCAGGGGGCGGGGATCAGCACCGCGTGCACGTTCGGGCTGGAGGCGGCGCTCGCGACGCTCGCGCTGACCAGCACCGCGCGGCCGGTCTCCCTGCGGAGCAAGAGCACCAGCACGCGCCCGAGCGCGCGGGCCGAGGGGCGGGTGCTCGCCGCCATCGCGCTCCCCGCGTTCTTCGAGCGCGTGCTCTATCACGTGGGGTACGTCGGCTACGTGCTCATCATCGTGCGCCTCGGCGATGCAGCGATGGCCGCGAACCAGTCGCTCATCAGCGTCGAGTCGATCTGCTTTCTCTCCGCCGACGGCTTCGGGATCGCGGCCGCGGCTCTCGTCGCGCAGAAGCTCGGGGCCGGAGAGCCCGCCGCTGCTCAGCAGGTGGCGCGGATCAGCGCGCGGGACGCGATGGTCACCCTGACCGTGTTCGGCATCTGCGCCGTCGCGCTGCGGAGCGTGATCCTGCCGGTCTTCTCGAGCGATCCGGCGGTGCTCGCCATCGGGCGGAGCGCCATCCCGGTCCTCGCGCTCGCGCAGCCGTTCATGGCGGTCGGGATCGTGCTCGCCCAGGCGCTGCGCGGATCGGGGCGCACGCGTGACGCGCTGGGCGTGAGCGTGATCGGCGCCGTCGTGGTGCGCCTCTCGGCGACGTGGTTCTTCGCGATCACGCTCGGGCTCGGGCTCGCCGGCGTGTGGCTCGGCTCCACGCTCGACTGGTTCGTGCGCAGCATCCTGCTCGGCCTCATCTGGCGCCGGACGACGACGCGCATCACCGAGGCTGGTGCTACCGTGGCGCCATGAATTGTCGGCTCGGCCTCGCGCTCTCTGTCGTCGCCATCGGGGCCGTGGCCGCAGCGGCCTGCTCGTCGTCGATGGACAGCGGCCCGGGCGCCGTGGCGCCGCAACCCGACGGCGGCGGCGGCCTGGCCGAGACCGGCGCCGACGCCGCCGATGCCGCGGGCCCGCTCGAGGCCGGCCCCGCTACCTGCGAGGATGCCTGCAAGAAGACCGCGCTCGTCGCCACGTTCGGCGCCCTCACGCGCACGCTCGACCGCGCGCAGTTCGGCACGCAGGAGGGCGATGCGGGCGCGCAGCTCCACACCGAGTCCCATCTCGGCGGCGCGCCGGAGTGCCCGAGCCAGACCTCGCCGACGCCCGGCTACACGCTCATCGTGAGCCGCATCCCGCGCGGCGCGGCCGGCGGCGCCGCGAGCGAGAAGGACGGTGTGACGAGCGCGTTCTTCGACTTCAAGGGCGACCTGAGCCTGCCGCCGTTCACGCGGGCCAAGAGCGTCACGCTGACCGCGCTCGTCGAGGACCAGGCGACGCCCCCGGCGTGGGCTGCGTTCGACGTCACCGCGACGTTCGCGGAGGGCAGCGTCACCGGCCACGTCTACGCGGCTTACTGCGCCTCGCTGACCGAGTAACGCGGCGTCGTTCGGCGGCTTCGCTCAGCGATACGGGCTCGCGCGCCCCTCGAGCTTCAGGCGCGCGCTGCGGACGCCGAGGATCTCCTGGCCCCCGGGCCCGAGGATTGGACCGAGGAATGCGCTCGCGAGGATCGCCGCGAGCGTGAGCGCTACGCGGTCGTGTTCGCCGTCGGTGACGATCACCCAGATCGTCTTGCAGCGCTGCGCGAGGAGCGCGAGGCCGTACGTTCCGATCGCGCGCTCGGCCTCCTCGGCGGCGGCAAGATCACCGGCGTCGACCGCGCGTCCGTACACGACGCGCGTGCCGGAGGACGACGCGTCGTCGGACGCGATCACGAACCGCGCGGCGTCTCGCAGCGGCAGCGCGGCCTCGTAGCGTTTGTCGACGGTGAGCCCGATCTTCGTCTGGAAGAACTGCGCGGCCTTCTGCTTGAGCCCTTCGATGTCGAGCCGAACGAGCGGGCTCTGCGCGAAGACGGCGTAGCCGGCGCGCCGGTCGGGCTCGGCGAGGGACCCGCTGCGGAGGAGCCCGCGATCGTCGAGCAGCTCACGAAATGCTTCCTCGGTGAGCGGCATCACTGCGCTAGATTAGGCTCACCTGCCGTGCTCGTCGATACGCACTGCCACCTCGATCCGCAGTACTTCCCCGCCGGGCCGGACGAGGTGCTGGAGCGCGCTCGCGCGGCCGGCGTGGGCGGCTTCGTGGTCATCGGCGTGGGAACGGATCTCGGGCCGGCGCGGGCTGCCGTCGCGCTCGCGAAGCGCGTCAGCGAACGTGCGGGCGCGGCCATCGGCGTCCACCCGCACGACGCGCTCACCCTCGACGACGCCGCGTACGACGAGCTCGCGAAGCTCGCCGCCGAGCCCGAGGTGGTGGCGATCGGCGAGATCGGTCTCGACTATCACTACGACCACTCTCCTCGGGACGTGCAGAAGGCCGCCTTCGCGCGGCTGGTCGGGCTCGCGCGCGAGCTGAAGAAGCCCATCGTCATCCACACGCGCAACGCTCCAGCCGACACCATCGACATCCTCACCGCCGAGGGCGCGCGCGACGTCGGCGGCGTCATTCATTGCTTCAGCGAGGATCAGCCGTTCGCCGAGAAGGCGCTCGACCTCGGCTTCGATGTCTCGTTCTCGGGGATCGTCACCTTCAAGAGCTCGCTCAGCGTGCAGCAGGTGGCGCGCTGGGCGCCGCTCGACCGCATCCTCGTCGAGACGGACAGCCCGTACCTCGCGCCGATCCCGAAGCGGGGTACGCCGAACGAGCCCGCCTACGTCGTGCACACCGCGCGGCGTGTCGCCGAGCTGCGCGGCATCTCCTTCGAGATGCTCGCGGAGGCGACGACCGCGAACGCCGAGCGCGCCTTCGGCCGGCGCTTCTCGTCCGCCGCGCCCTGATCGTCGGGGCCACGCCGGGCGCTGCGCGGGCGTGGCGGGCCTGCCTACATGCGGCCCGCGTGGCGCGGTCGGCGCTCCTGCCGTACGCTTGTTCCGAGTAACGTGGCTCCGCGACAACGCAATCTCGCGCCCACCAAGGCGGGGTGGTCCCTCATCGCTTCGGCGATGGCGCATGTCACGCTGCTCTCGGTCGCGGGCGTGATCGCGTACCACTTCACGCAGGCGCGCGAGCGCCGTGAGGCCGAGAGCCGGACCGCCGCCCCCAACGATGTGGTCGCCATCGAGCTGCCGGCGTTCGCGGAGGGGACGCTCGTGGCCGACCACGAGGTGGTGCCGGAGGGCGAGGTCCCGATCGCGCACGGGGGCTCGACGATCGCGCGCGTCGACACCGGAAACCTCGGCCGCGGCGGCTCGAACGCCGGTGCGCGCGCCGTCAATCTCGCGGCGCTCGACGAGGATCTGAGCCTCAGCCCCGATCTCACGAGCCGCCTCGATCGCGATCAGCATCAGCGGCTCAAGACCACGACGACGCTCCGCACCACCCGCGAGGATCGCCGCGCTACCACCAATCCGATGGAGCTCACCTTCCTCGCGTCCGGCACGGGCGAGCACCCGGAGCGGCGGCCCAGCGCGCCCACGGATCCCAGCCGGGGCTCGCTGCTCGCGCCTCGCCCGGCGTCGGTGGTCGGCGGTCACGCGGGCACGCGCGAGTCCGACGACGCGGACGGGCCAGGCGCCACGGCGGGCGCCGCGCGGCCTGGTCAGCTCCTGGCGAGCCCCGGCGTCGGCGTGCGCGCCGGCGAGGCCGGGACCCGTCACGACGTGGCGGCGCGCATCGCCCAGGGACGCCCCGCGGTGGCGGAGGGGCCGCCCACCATCACCGCGTCCTTCCGGGGACGCCCGAGCGACACCGTCGACAGCGATCAGGAGGTCGCGAGCATCGTGCAGTCGCAGGTGCACGCGAGCTTCGCGGGCGGTCTCGCCGGCGTGAGTCGCGGCGGCTCGAACGGCCCCGCGCCCGATCCCGGCGCCGGCGGCACCCAGGGGCGCGGCTCCGTCGCGCGCGCGCTCGGCGCTGGCGATGGCGATGTGGTCGACTGGTACACGGACGACCCCATGCTCTTGCCGTACTTCCGCAAGATCCACGCGAAGGTCGATCCGCTCTGGCGCGACGCGTTCCCGCGCAGCGCGCTCCTCGAGCTGAAGCAGGGCACCGTGATCCTCGAGTTCACGATCGCCACGGACGGCAGCGTGAAGGTGAGCTGGCCGCCCGCGAGACCGAGCGGCATCGACGAGTTCGACCGGAACTGCGCGGACGCGATCCGCCGCGCCGGCCCGTTCGAGCCGATCCCCGCAGCGCTCCGTGAGCAGGGACGCACGAGCCTCCGGATCCGCGCGCCGTTCGTCGCGAAGAACCCCATCGTGAAGTGAGGCGCCGCGCGCACGCCGCGGCGCTCGGCGTCGCGCTCATGGCGCTCGGCTGCGGCTACCGCGAGGCCGTGCCGGCCTTTCGCGAGCAAGATGCGCGCTTCGGCCGTCTCGCCGGCGCGGCCACGGCGCCGTCGAAGGAACGGATGTGCCGGAGCTGGAGCGGCGCCATCCTCGCGCGTGACGCGTGGGCCTCGGCGCACGTGTCCTTCCCCGAGACGAACGTGCAGAATGCATGCTTCACCCCGGTGCACCACGAGGGACGCGACGTGCGCGTCGCCGCGCCGCCCCGCGGCTGCGGCTATCCCGCGCCCGCGCAGCGCGCGCCCCTGTTGGCCCTCGCCGAGGAGCTGGAGCGCTTGGCCGCGAGGCCGACGTCGCATCGCCTCTTCCCGTGCACGCTCCCGCCCGACGCGCTCTCCGCCGCGGCCCTGCACAACGCGCGCGTGCTCCGGTCACTCGCCGCGAGCACGCAGTCCTTTCCGTACGCGGCGGTGCTCCTCCCGGGGCACGGCCAGATCGAGCAGGAGGGCACGGCGCTCACCGACTACCTGCCCGGCGCGGCGTGCCGGCCGCTCCGGGAGGGCGACCTCGACCGGCTCGGTGCGATGCCGTTTCGCACGGCGCTCGGCGCGGACGCGCTGCGCGGCGACGTCGCGCCGCTGATCATCGCGTCGGGCGGCGCCGTTCACTCGCACCTCGTCGAGGCCTTCGCGATGCTGCACCTCCTCGCGTGCCGCGAGCACATCGCGCCGGAGCGCATCCTCGTCGAGCCGTGCGCCGAGCACACGCACACGAACCTGCGGAACGGCGGCCGCTGGCTCGACGCGCTCGGCGGGAGGGCGGCCTACCTCCTCACCGACGACGGCATCCAGTCCGAGTACTTCCAGGACTGGAACGGCTTCGAGGCGTTGCTCGGCAGCGTCGACCAGCGCTCGATCCGTGACTGGGGCTATCTCCTCGGCTCGTGGCGACAGGCCTCGAGCGGGATCCGCTCCGGGTTCTGGTTCACGCCCTACCGCTTCTGGGCGGAGCCCCGGGAAGGTCTGGGCTCCGTGACCTGTGTGGACATGTGAGGGCGCATTTCGGCGAGGAAGAGCGCGTCCGTCGTGATCACTTCGGGGCGCGGCTCGATCGTCTGTACGAGCCGGAACGAGATGGTCTGCCACGGGATCCCCAGCGCACGCGAGATCCTGCGCCTCGGCGGCATCGTGAACGTCGACGTGACGGGGGCGCCGAGCACGCGTCGCGCGAGGCGTGCACGTGGCGGACGTCGCGCGGCGCTGCCGGGACGTGGGTCAGCGCTTGCGCGCGGGCATGGCCGTCACCATCGAGCTGATGATCAACCTCGGCACCGCGGAGGTGCGCCTCCTCGCCGGCAACTGGATGGTCGTCACCGCCCGCGGCCGCCTGTCCGCGCAGTTCGAGCACAGGTGGTGGTGACGCAGACGGGCGCCGAGGTGATGACCGCGCTTGTATGACTACGCGAGCGGCGCGATGCAGCGGGGATCGTCGTTCTTTGGCGAGTTCACGAAGCTCGAGACCGGGAAGCTCTCGAAGCCCTCGAGCGTGGCGTCGGGCTTGTCGCCCGCGAGCCAGCGCGACCAGTCGGGCGTCGCGAGGATGAGCGGCATGCGGTCGTGGAGCTCGACGATGCCGGTGAGCGGATTGCTCGTCACGATCGCCGCGCCCTCACCCATGACCACGCCGCCGAGCGCGAACGGCTTGCCGTCGACGCGGTGGAAGTAGAACGGCTGCTTGTCCGTGTCGCGCCATTCGTAGAAGCCGTCCACCACGACCAGGCAGCGGCCACCCGGCTTGGTCGTGGCGCGCTCCAGGCGAACGTTGATGACGCGCCGCTCCTTGGTCCCCCAGGGGAGCAGCTCGAGGGTGCCCGGCGTGCGGATGATCGGCAGCGGCTGCGACGGCGCGATGTTGAACCGCGGCGGCATCGCGGGGAGCTCCTCGAGCTCGAAGATCTCGCGCAGCTCGTCGGTCGAGACGGTCAGCGTGGCTCGTCCGCACATGCCACGAAGGATAGCGCGATCACTTGAACGCGCAGGTCGCTCCGATGCTGAGCTCCTGGCCGCCCTCGGCCCACCGGAGGAAGAGCTTCACCTCGCCCGAGCCGCGCTCGAAGTCCTTCTTGATCATGTTCACGTAGTAGTCCTGCTCGCCCTTGCTGCCCTCGAAGTAGATGTACTCGGCTACGCCGCCGCCCTCGGTCTGCGTGACGGGGACGGTGACGCTCGGCGGATCGTGCCGGTCTGCGCCGGCCTTGCGCGTGAGCTTCAGCGAGCCGCGGCGGCCCTGCGCCTGATCGATGGTGATCACGGCGTTGACGGTCGGGCCCGTGCAGGAGATCGACTTCGCGTCGGTGGGCGCGGGCTTCCAGGTCGGATCCTTCTTCATCGTGAAGGAGACCGAGCGCGCCGAGTGATAGAGCTTCAGCCCGCCGTCGGCGAGCTTGTCGAACTCGAACGCCTGCGGAGCGGCGCCGGTGTCGCTCGTGAGGTAGAGGGTCGGCTTGTCGCTCTTGACCGGGCTCTGCGGGTTGTTCGCGCGCGCCGGTTGGATGTCGTAGCTGCCCGCGAGGAGCGTGGTCTCACCGCGGCTCGAGACGATCTCGGCCTCGTACTTCTTCCCCGCGAGCAGCGTGATGCGCGACGCGTAGGAATCGAAGAACGGCCTCGAATCGATGACGAAGGTGCCCGTGCCGAGCGCGCTCGTGAGGTCCTGGTCTTCGGCGGCGGTCGGGACGTCGGCGGTGTTGCCGCTGCAGGCGACCGTCAGGGAGGCCAGGGCCGCAGCGCAAAAGAGAAGGGAGAGCAGCTTCATGGCATGACGAGATGCATGTGGTGGGCCATCCTACACGCCACGCGGGCCTTGTGATCACGTGACTTTGCGCAACCCGTCGGCGTGAGGGTGGTGCATGGATTGTCCATCCGTAGGACAATGTAGGCCCATGATCAGCGGCGGAGCGAGAGCAGCGCGCGGAGGCGCGTGTCGCGCAGAAAGAGGCCGCCCCAGGCGAGCACGCCGAGCAGCGCGGGCATCACGAAAGGATCACCCACGCGGAGGTGCGTGACCACGGCCCCGCCGAGGTAAGCCGCGATGAGGATCGCGCCGAACACCGCGGTGCGCGGGATCAGGTACAGCACGGTCACGACGATCTCGAGGATGCCGATCGGGGTCAGCGCGCTCTCCTCGAACCCGAACTTGCCGGTGAACATCTCCACGACCTGCGGCGCGTGCGACAGCTTCATCGACGCGCTGAACAGCAGCATCAGCGCGGGAAGCGCGGTGAACACACGGCCCGTCCAGAGCTCCCACTTCCTGGGCGGCGCGACGTCGATGCTGGAGCCGGTGGCGGTAGCCGTCATGGAACACCCCTTCCAGGCACTTGGATGACGTCACCACGCCGGTCGTTGCGTCGCTGCGCGGGCGGAAGCTCCTCGCATGAATGCTATTCATGGAAGGTATGCATCCTATTCGCTGGTTTCACGCGAACAGCGGCGTAGGTTCGTCTCATGACAACGAACCTTGGCGGACGATTCGCGCTCCCGGGCACCTCTCTCACCGTGAACCGCATGGGCTACGGCGCCATGCAGCTCGCCGGACCGGGCGTGTGGGGGCCCCCGCGCGACCGGCCGGGTGCGCTGGCGGTCCTTCGCGAGGCGATGGCGATGGGCATCGATCACATCGACACGAGTGACTTCTACGGACCGCACGTCACGAACGAGATCATCCGCGAGGCGCTGCATCCGTACCCGGCGGGGCTCGTCATCGTCACGAAGGTTGGGGCCCGCCGCGGCGAGGACCGTTCGTGGTCGTCCGCGCTCTCACCGGCGGAGCTGACGTCGGCGGTGCACGACAACCTCCGCAACCTCGGGGTCGACGCGCTCGACGTCGTCAACCTGCGTGTCGGCGGCATGCTCACGCCGTCCGAGGGACCGATCGAGGAGCCGTTCGCGGCGCTCGCCGATCTCCAGCGAAAGGGGCTCATCAAGCACCTCGGAGTGAGCAACGTGACGAGCAAGCAGGTCGCGGCGGCGCGCGCGATCGCGCCGCTGGTGTGCGTGCAGAATCACTACAACCTCGCGCACCGCGAGGACGACGCGCTGCTCGACGAGCTCGCGGCGGCGGGCACGGCATACGTGCCATTCTTCCCGCTGGGTGGCTTCTCGCCGCTCCAGTCGGACGCGCTGGCGGCGGCGGCCAAGGCGCTCGACCGAACGCCGATGCAGGTCGCGCTCGCGTGGCTCCTCCAGAGATCGCCCAACGTGCTGCTCATCCCGGGCACGTCGTCGATGGGCCACCTGAAGGAGAACATGGCCGCGGCAGCCCTGGAGCTCCCGATGGCGACGATCGCGACGCTCGACGCGATCGCGGGCACGGGCGGAAGCACGGGCGTGCCCATGCCGCACTGACGGGTCCCGTGGTACGCATGCGCGATGGAGCTCGTGCCCGCGACGCGTGACGACAAGCCCGTGCTCTTCGCCCTCAACGAGTACTACACGTACGATTTCAGCGTCCTCCTCGGGCTCGACGTCGGCGAGCAAGGGAGCTTCGGTGGTGCGCGCCTCGAACGCCATTTCGAGGACCCGCGCTGTCACCCCTTCCTCATCCGCGTCGATGGCAAGCTCGCGGGCTTCGCGCTGCACGAGAGCCGTAGCCGCCTCACGGGCGACGAGGGCGTGAACGACGTCGCCGACTTCTTCGTGATGCGGAAGTACCGCCAGCACGCGATCGGCGCGCGCGCGGCCGTCGCGCTGTTCGATCGCTTCGCCGGCCCGTGGGAGGTACGCCAGGTGCGCGCGAACGTGGGCGCTTCCGCTTTCTGGCGCAAGGTGATCGCGCGGTACACGGGGCGCCCCTGCGACGAGCGCGCGTGGGACGACGAGCGCTTTCGCGGCGTCGTGCAGCGGTTCGACCGACCCCGCGTTTGACTATCGAAGAGAGTGCCGGAGGAGGGAGTCGAACCCCCGACCTAGCGCGTATGAAACGCCCGCTCTAACCAACTGAGCTACCCCGGCAAGGAGGCGCGCACTATATCCAAACGCGCTCCGCTGGCAAGCACGCATGGCAGCGCGCGCGCCGATCACGCCTTCTTGTTGCTGGCGCGGCGGCGCGCGACGAAGAGCGCCAGCGCGGCGAGGCCGCCCGCGAGCGCGCGGACGTCGAGCGGGACAGCGGTGGTGGTGCAGCCGCAGCCGGAGCCGCCCGCATCGAAGCGGTCGGCGGTGGGCGCGAGCGGCACGCTGCAGTCGATCGGCTTCGCCGCGCGCTGCGAGCGACCCTGGTCGAGCTTCGTGGCGTAGTTGCCGGTGTTCGCGTTGTCGTGGTGGAACGACTCCCACTCGATCGCGCCCGTCGACTTGCCCTTCGTGTGCCACGCGAACAGCCAACCGTCGCGCGTGCCGGTCACGACCTCGAGGCCCTTCTGCGCGTCGCCGTCGACGTCGCCGACCGCCGCCGTGGCCGCGATCCAGCCGTGCGTGAACTTCGGGAAGCCGGGCGCTTCACGCCCGCAAGCATCCGCCGCGTGCAGGAAGTAGCCGCCGCTGCCGGTGATGGCCTCGGGGTAGTCGTCGCCGCTGACGTCCGCGATCGTGTGGTTCACGAGGAACGTGTAGTCCTCGATCACCACCGGCGAGCCCGGGAGCATCTTGCCCGTCTTGCCGCTCCAGAACGCGAGCAGGTGCTGGCCGGGGTCGGATCGGCGGCCCCCGCCCGCGAGCGCGCCGGCGAGCGTGAGGGAGCCGCCGGACAGGATCACGTCGGGCACGCCGTCCTGATCCATGTCGCCGATCGACGGCTGGCTGAAGAGCGGGAACATGACGTCCGACTGCGCCTTGGTCGACTCGCCGAACGAGCTCGTCGCCTCGAAGCCGTCGTCCTTCACGCCGTTGTCGTCGACCCGCGGCGGGAGGCGGTTCGGCGGATCGTCGAGCTTCACCTGCACGCCGGGGTCGGCCTTCACGACCAGCGGGCGCGCGCCATTGCCCTGCACGAGGATGTCGGCCTTGCCGTCGCCGTCGAAGTCGGCTGCGGCCTGCGAGGACACGATGCCCTCGGCGACGACCGGAAACAGCTTCAGGCTGGTCACCGTGAACGGCCAGTTCGGCAGGTACGGACCGCCGGGCGCCAGGTTGCCGCGGCCGTCGACCGCGAACACCTGGCCGGCCGAGCCGCCGCCACCGACCTGCTGGTTCGAGCCGGACATGATCTCCGGGATGCCGTCGCCGTTGAGGTCGACCACCGTGGGCGTCGACATGATGCGGCTCGGGCCCGGCGTCGCCGTCGACCGCGCGACCAGCGCGACGGGGAAGCCGTCCAGCGCGCTCGCGTCGCTCTTGAACACGTAGATGTTGCCGTCGAATGCGCCGACGACGATCTCGGGGCGGCCGTCCTTGTTCATGTCGATGATGACGGGCGCGCCGAACGTGCCACGCGCGAAGTCGTGCGCGGTGTCCATGCAGGGCGGCGGCGTGAGCTTCGACGGATCGAGCGAGCACGACGGGATCAGCGGCAGGCGCCTGGGCCAGCCCGGGAGATCCTGGCCTTTCGCGTTGATGACGTACACGGTGCCCGACCACGTCGCGAAGACGATCTCGAGCTTGCCGTCACCGTCGAGGTCGGCGATCGCCGGCGCGGACACGATGGCCTCGCGCGCGAGGTCGGGATCGACGCCGCCGCCGTTGGGCTGCGCCCCGGCCTTGTACGCGGGTGCCGAGAGGTAGCTGGGGACGGTGAGGCCGGCGCCCGGCTGGGCGTCGAGCCCGTCGATACGCCGCGTGCGGTAGGGGAAGCCCTGCACCTCGACGGGCGCGCCGCCGCCCTTCATCGAGAGCACGTGGACCTTGCCCGAGCTATCGGGGGCGACGATGTCGCGCACGCCGTCGCCGTCGATATCCGCGAGCTTCGGGCTCGCCTCGACCGAAGCGCCGAGGTTCATCGGGAAGCCAGGCAGGAGATCCTTGTCCTGGAGCTGCGGGTTCTTGTCGTTCGTGATGGAGACGACGCGCCGCGCCTCGCCCTTCACGTCGCCGTTGTCGTAGTGCGCGACGGCCTGGACGCGGATCGAGATGGTGCGCGCGTTCTCGCCGAGCGGAGAGTCCGCGTCGGGCGTGTGCTTCGTGTCGATCTCGCGCGGGTCGATCTGCGCGAGCGGGTTCGTGCCGCCGGTGACGGTCGCGCCGGGCACGTTCGTGAGCGCGGGCGCGAGGTCCTTGTAGTCCTTCTCCTCCGGCTCGACGCCGGGCGCCCACTGGATCTTGAGGTCGTAGGCCTTCGCGCGCGCTGCCGCGACGCGGCCCATGATGGCGATCGGACCGTTCGAGCGCTCGGCCTCGATGGGCTGGAACCACTCGGGCGAGACGATGTCGACCTCCGGCGGGATCAGCTTGTCCTGGAGGGCCTGCATCATGCGCGCGGCGTTCGCGCGGCCGTAGCCGAAGCGCTGATCGAACCCGGGATGCGAGAAGTAGAACGCCGGCTGCTCGCCGCGTGACTCGGGGACGTCGATGTCGTCGGCGTTGGCCTTGAACATCTGGATCGCCTCCTCGGCGCTGAGCTGGATGCCCTGCTTGGCGGCCATCGAGAACATGAGGCCGGCGATGCCCGAGCTCCGTCCCGTGGCCTCGCTGGAGCAGCTCGTGGCGCTGATGCTGAGCGAGAGATGCCCGCCGTAGTTCGAGCACGTGTCGAACGCGATGAACGTGGTCGCCTGCTCGATGCTCGCCTCGTTGTAGCGAATCGAGTGCACGGTCAGGACGTGGTTCGCGGTGGCGGGCGCGTTGTGGTGGCGCGAGTTCTCGTCGGCCATGCTGGCCATCACGATCGCGCCCTTGGCGTACGCGTAGTCGATGCTCGCGCGCGCGAACGCGGTGTAGTTGATGGTGCCGAGCGCCTCCTGCACGACCTTCACGCCGAGATCGGCGCCGTAGATGACGGCCTTGCCGAAGTCGTTCGAGTCGGCGATGAAGCTGTTGCCGACGCGCAGCGGGACGAAGCGGCAGCCCGGGCACACGCCGGGATCGCCGTCGCCGTTGTTCGCCTCGGCGGCGCTGTCGACAGCCTCCCCGGTGCCGTGGCCGTAGCGCGTGTCGTCGTACGGGTCGTTGTCGTTCTTGAAGAAGTCCCAGCCCGCGATGTCGTCGGTGTAGCCGTTCGCGTCGTCGTCGACGGTGTCGGAGAAGAGCTGGATGAGATCGCCGGGGTCGAGGATGCAGTTGCGGTTGACGTCGCCCTTGATGCGGTCGGCGCCGGGCTTGGTGCGCTCCTCGTCGGCGAAGCATTTCTCGCCGGGGACGACGGGCGCGATGCGCGGGTCGTCGCGGTAGTCGGCGACGTTGAAGATGCCGTCGCCGTTGCAGTCATAGCCGGCGAGGTCACCGGCGCCGCCGCAGACGGCGCCCGCCGCGGTCTGCGGGCGATTGACGCCCTTCAGCTCGCCGGCGTTGAGGGCGACCTTGTTGACGAGATCCTTGCGGTCCCACTCGATGCCCGAGTCGATGACGGCGATGCGGACGTCGTCACGACCGATCGTGTACGTCCACGCCTTGTCGATGCTCATGCCGGCGGCGCCGAGCTTGAGGTCGGCGGGGGCGATGGGCTCGGCGGTCGTGCGGGCCGGGAAGTACGATAGATAGTTCCAGCGGCCGTTGTAGTCGTTCGGCCAGTTGGCCTTGTCCTTCATGTCCGCGCCCGCCGCGGGCGGCCAGGCGGCGCGCGCCTCGTGGGTGCGGAGCGCGAAGACGGCGGTGCCGGCAACGCAGAGGACGGAGAGGAACCGAAGAAAGGGCGTCCGCATGGCGCAGGCAGGCTAGCACGCGATCAGAGCCGTCCGGGTGGGGGGGGACCCCGGGGGAGACGCGGATGAGAGGAAGAGACGAGAGCTGCTATCTCCCTCTCGCTCTCGTCTCAGTACTCCCCGAACAGATCCTGGATCCGCGAGTCCAGCGCCGTCGCGATCTTGTACAGCGACGAGATCGACGCGCTCGATTCCGCGCGCTCGATCTGCGAGAGCAGCGATACGCTCAGGTTCGTGCGGCGGGACATCTGCTTCAGCGTGAGGTCCTTCTCCTTGCGGAGGTTCCGGATCGTGTCGCCGATCACCTTGTGGAGCCTCTCCTCCGGCGTGCGCGCGAGGCCCTTCTTGCGCATCACGCGGTCGAGGACCTCGCGGAACTCGTCCACGTTGAACGGCTTCTTGAGGTAGTCGACCGCATCGAGCTTCATCGACGCCACGGCGGTCTCGAGGTTCGGGTAGCCCGTGAAGATCACCACCGCGACGTCGGTGTCGATCTTGCGGATCTTCTTCAGCGCCTCGATGCCATCGAGCTTTGGCATCATCAGGTCGAGAATGATGAGGTGGTAGCCGCCGTTCTTGACCTCGTCGTCGATGGTCGTCGGGTCGCTCATCGTCTTGACGCCGTAGCCGTCACGCTCGAGCAGCGTCTGCATGTAGTCGCAGATGGCCCGATCG
>Ga0123336_10002435_pt1 | contig 16131 bp, 13 predicted proteins | sample SSSSmetaG_FD_96466 | JGI IMG/M metagenome (GOLD analysis project Ga0123336, IMG submission 96466) | Glacier valley bacterial and archeal communities from Borup Fiord, Nunavut, Canada, to study Microbial Dark Matter (Phase II) - ​SSSS metaG | ecosystem: Environmental > Aquatic > Freshwater > Ice... | reverse complement strand
TGCGTATCCGGATGTACGTCATGCATCGGCAAAGACTTCCAGCCATCACAGCGTTGATGTCCTGGTCAGTGGCGTTCGGATAGTCCTTCAGAAGCGTAGCGGCCTGCATAATCTGTCCCGACTGGCAATAGCCACACTGAGGAACCTGCAACTCGATCCAGGCAGTCTGGAGTGGATGCTTCCCTTCGGGATCAAGTCCCTCGATCGTTGTCACCTTGGCGCCAGTGACAGAGCCCACAGAGGTGATGCACGATCTGGTGGCGCGACCTTCTACATGGACGGTGCATGCGCCGCAAAGACCGATACCGCAGCCAAATTTTGTACCGGTAAATCCTAGCTCGTCGCGAATAACCCAGAGTAACGGCACTTCATCTGGACTATGCACCGAAACAGCGCGGCCATTGAGATTGAATGTGGTCATGATCGCATGGCTCCTGTGGTCTCTTTCCGTTATTGCGATTTTGTCAACTGCCGGCGGGCGGCAGATACGTTCTTTTCCAAGTCAGGCCAGGGTGGGTGCGCCGTGCGGGTACGACGCAGATAAGCTGCAATCCTTGCCACCTCAGCATCGGATAAGGACGAGGCATATGCAGGCATCACCAGACCCGGCGCACCTTCTGTGCTTCCGACTCCCTTTAAAACAGTCTGAATGAAATTGGTTGGTTCGTTCAACGCGAGCGAACTGTTCAGTGACAGTTCCGGGCGGACGGCAAGAGGAGTTGTCCCGGAATTGTAGTGGCACGACATGCACGCGCCAGCGTAAAGGTTAGCGTCTGCGTCGTACTCCTCGTCGCGGCGTAGTGCAGAAGTCTTCACAGCTTCTGTCACGGTTGCCTCGATATGGGAGGCACGGGCACCTGAATGGTCGACATCGCTGAAGTAAGCCGCGAGGGCTCGAACGTCAGCATCCGGGACAACTTGCACATCCAGGCCATGGCGAACAACCGGAGTCATCGTTGCGGCAACCGCGGCCCCGTGAAGGCGGCCTACCCCGGTTCGCAGGTAGCTGAATAACTCTTCCGCTGTCCACGGAACCGGCGATGGGTTCGCCTCCGTCAGAGGTGGTGCGATCCAGTGGTCAACCACAGTACCCTCATAGGCGTGCCGGAACTCTTCGGCGCCGAGCGCATTACGCGGCGTGTGACAGCCCCCGCAATCGCTGAGTGCCTCTGAAAGATAGGCGCCATGGTTCCACTCCGAGGTTTTTCCCGGATTAGGCTGAAAGGTTTTCTTCCTGAAGTAAAGAATCTTCCAACCTTCTTCGAGCGAGCGGATATTGAGGGGAAACGGAACCGTATTGGGCGGGATCGTAGCGCTCACCGGTGTCAGAGTCATCAGATACGCGTACAGCGCATGGATGTCGTCGTCGGTAAGCTCAGTGAAGGCGGTATAAGGGAAGGCTGCGTAAAGATGCCGTCCATCTCGAGAGACACCCTCGCGCATGGCGCGCGTAAAAGCGGGGAGGGACCACTGGCCTATGCCGGTTTGAGTATCGGGAGTGATGTTGGTCCCATAAATCACTCCAAAAGGCGTGTTTACTCCATATCCACCGGCGAATGGTTGACCGCCCGGTCGAGTATGGCACGACATGCAGTGCCCTTCTGCGGAAAGAATCTCTCCTCTGGCAATGGTCCCACTACTGAAGCTTGCTGGATCCGGGTGCCGCTCCAGCGGAGCGATCACCGGTCGCCATGCCAAAACACAGAATCCCAGGAACCCTATCAGGGCTATAGCAACAACCGCGAATGCGATTTTGCGAATCATTTGGGCGACGCCATAAGGCCTGCGAAAGGATGTGTCAGGAAGCAGGCGGCGATACTCAAAGTATGTGGCATGAAATGACCGTGTCAGACCGAATTGGGAATGCCAGGTTTAAGTAAAAATCGCCAGTCTGGGTATGGATTCGTGAAGATTGGCATAGTTCGTAAAAGCGCAAATTACAACGGTGATGCGGCAGACGTTCCTGCACCGGCGAGTATACACCAGAGCGGCAATCTCTAGAATCCAAAGGCTACTGCTGCTCGGCCATCACAGTCTGGTCAATTTAGCTCACTCGCCGTAGCGGACTGCCGGGCGATTCCTCGAAGGGGCGAATTGGACCGTCTCCGCGCCTTAGATTCGCGAACACGGCATGAGCGGAGCGACCCTTGGAAATCCACTCGGCTGCAATCAAGCCGAGCTTCAAGGATGCTGAAATTCCTCACACCAAGCTGAATCCCGGGAACGCAGGTCCAATGCAGTTGAGCCCTCACCGCAATCAGCGCCCGCGATTAGAGTCGCCTTCCGCGTTCTTTTGCGTGCGCCGGTGTCCCAAACCGCGCTCCGGGTACTTTCAAACATTGATTCGAGCGGCTCTGAAAATGCCGGCGTCGGCGGTTCACCCTGTAACTAACACTCATTTTTCAATTACATACGGGCGGTTCTCGCGGGCAGGCGGAAATCTCCACCCGCATTTCACCGGCATTTGGTCCCCATGCGGGATTGCGGCCAGCCTCGTTTACGTTGCGTTTGTGAGCGTTTGAGAAACGGCTGGTTGCTGGCGATCGCAGCGAGCGTCCGCAGGTCACTCTGATGATCAGGCCGGACATTGCAAATCTGCAAATCGTTAACGGCAAGCCTTGTCCTTCCTAACCCTGCTGCGTGGAATCTGGATTGGAGACAACAGGCCAATGCGCTCATCGAACTCACGCTTGAGCTGGCTGCGGCATATCAGTCATGTGAAACGTTAGGTCCCTATCAGGCCTGCCCCACGCACAGAGCTGGGAGTTGCAGGGTGTCTGTCGGGGCAGTTTTGATAGGGCCGTTTGAAGGAAGCCGCTGGCGTGGCGGATGCGGTGAGAGCCTATGGAATTTGAATGAGCGATCCCGGCCGTGACGGCGTCTTTTCCTGGGCTCTGCGAAGTCTCGAAGGCATGGGATGTTGCGATGCGACCACAGCAAGGATCTGTTCGGTAGCTGAATCGGGGCCGTTCTGGGGTTGGTTGTGTGCGAGTGAGCGCGAGGATGCGTTGCGTGCGTGAGCGCGGGGTGGGGAGACCGGGTTGAGAGCGGGCTTGGTCATGTTGGTTCAAACGCGCTTCTCGTCAGGTAGTTTCAGCATGACGCGCAAACGAATAAGCCCCCTGTGGTGCGCGTTCCCGAGGGAAGAGGCGTGGGGGCTATGGTCTCAATCAGCATCGCCAATCGCAACGCGGATGTAAAGAACAATCGCAGCGTCGATTCCTAATCGGAATCTCGTCAACAGATCAGGCCAGCCCAAGAGTGCAAAAGTCCACCCGTATGTGGAATTTCGATCAACGAACCACTCCAAGAATCTCTGCCGACGCTTGTTCGTAGGGCAGGGTACTGGCCCTCGTGGGAGCCGCGTCACAACAACACTTTGCTACAACCACTACAAAAACCACTACAGTGGCAAAAAAGAAGGCAAGCCGTTTCGGGCTGGCCTTCTCGTAAGTCCCTTAGAATAAGATTGGTGCGGAGGAGGGGACTTGAACCCCTATGCCTTGCGGCGCTAGCACCTCAAGCTAGCGCGGCAATTCGCTCTGTCGCCCCGTTACGCAGCTCAACACCAAGCTACTATCCGTCCAGGGTTTGCGCTCCCTTGGGGCGATTTAGAAGCGCCATTGCGTTTTGAAGAGTTTTATTGCTCACGTGGGCGTACCGGGCGGTCATGGTGATGCTCGCATGACCGCAAGCCTCTTGAACGACTTTCCTGTTTGCTCCCGCCTCAACAAGACGACTGGCGAAGGTGTGGCGCAGGTCGTCCCAGCGGAACTTTTCGATCTTCGCTTCTTCTAGTGCAGACGACCACCATTCCCGGTTCTCAGCTATGTTGAACACGCGTCCATCCGCGACCATCCTCTGAGCGGGTTTGTCGCTTGTCTTACCCTCAGATTGAATCTCTGCGATTTCTCGTTGAATCTCGCGCGACTCCTTCAACGCGTCAAAAACGTCGTCAATCATCGGAATAGTCTGCGCTTTGCCAGTTTTCGTCATTGAGGGTGGTAACTGGAAGGCACGAAGAGGGAGGTCCACGTGCTCATCCCATCGAATCGTATACTGATTGCCTTTACGCATTCCCGTTCCCAAGGCTACAGCGAGCTCTATGGGATGGCACCTCAAGAAAAGTCGCTTAATTCGATGGTGCGAGGGACAAGCCTATATCCATCTATTTAGCACCGCGCGAAGCGCCTTTTCCTCGTCCGATTGCAGCCAGCGCGGATTTGGCAGATGAACTTTGAACTGCATCGTATCGCGTACCGGGTTGATGCTGACTTTCGCTTTCTCCTTCGCAAAGCGGTACACGCTGGAGAACGTGGAGCGATACCCATTCAAAATCCCCGGTTTCTTATGAAGACCTTTCAGCCAATCTTCGACTTCGTAAGGCATCACTGAGAGAGCTGGGCGCTCCCAAACGACTCCTCGATTGCTCGAAGGCGCTGGGGTGGGTTCACTTGGTCGGAAGGGCGGCGTCGGTTTGACGGATCTTGTATGTGTGCCAGATAATCGGGGCAGAGCTGAACGACGGTTATGCCGACATATTTTGACCCGTCAATCTCGTTTTGTGTGAGGGTTCGCTCTTTAGCTGACTTCGCTACAACGCCATTTCCCGTGACGCTAATAAGCCGAACTTTGTTCAAACATTCCACTGCCGCAGCACGTGTTCCGATCCTTTTACGTACCGACTTTCCTCCCGCGCGATAGCGGATGTACGAAATTCGGGTTCTTGGATTCTTCTCAAAAACGTCCGAGATGTCAGTTTTCTTGCGAGCGATAACTCATCGCTTCTCTATGTACCTTACCGGATTTCAGGGGCTCATCAGGGCTCACTTGTACCAAAAACCGCATTATGTTGCAGGAGGTCGCAAAGCGCTCACAATCGTAATCGTCAATCTTTATGGGGTTATTGTGTGCGACACTGTGCAAGTCGAAAAGCGAAAAATGTCGTGAAATCGCCCTCTCAAGGCGAAGAGTCTGGGCTCGAGCCCCGGTAACGCTACCGAATCTTCACTCTTCTTCTGTTTTTTCGAGGTGGACAGCGTAGAGTTGAAGTTGTCGGATTTTGTTGTGTGTATGGCGCCATGGTGTAACTGGTTAACACGCGGCCCTTTCAAGGCTGAGAGTCCGGGTTCGAGCCCCGGTGGCGCTACCAAACTATTTTGAAATCTGAAGGCTTTGCGATCACCGCTGGCGTTGAGATGCCAGTGAAAGTTTTTTGTGGGGCGATATACTCAATTCGTGAGTAAGACTTTTTATATCGAGACGTTTGGGTGCCAGATGAATGCGCATGACTCTGAAAAGGTCATCGGCACGCTGGAGCATGAGGGATATCTGCGGGTGCAGGATGAGGCCGAGGCTGGGCTGATTCTTTACAACACGTGCTCGATTCGGGATAAAGCGGAGCAAAAGGTCTTTCATCGCCTGAATGAGTACAAGAAGTTGCAGGGTGAGGGAAAGCGGTTTGCCGTGATTGGGTGCGTGGCGCAGCAGGAAGGGGAGAAGATCTTTGAGAAGGCTCCCTATGTCTCGCTGGTGGCTGGATCGGCGAGCTATCGAAATCTGCCTGAGATGTTGCAGCGGCTGGAGGCTGGGGAGACCCGGATTACTGGGCTGGGCGACCGGCAGACTGAGTTGACATTCGAGACGGAGTTTACTTCGCGATCGAATCCGCATCGCGGCTACATCACCATCATTGAGGGGTGCGACAAGTTCTGCGCTTACTGCGTAGTTCCGTACACGCGCGGGAAAGAGCGTTCGCGAACGTCTGCCTCGGTGCTGGTGGAGGCGCGGAAGATGGTGGACCTGGGGTTCACGGAGATCCAGTTCCTGGGGCAGAATGTGAACTCGTATAAGGATCCGTCGGGGCGGCTGACCTTCGCAGAGCTGCTGGTGGCAGTAGGGGAGATTTCGGGGATCAAGCGGGTTCGATTTACCACGTCGCACCCGAGAGACTTTTCGAAGGACATCGTCGAGGCTATCGATGCGACGCCGACGTTGTGCGATCACATCCATCTGCCGGTGCAGTCGGGTTCGAGTGCAGTGCTAAAGGCGATGTCGCGGGAGTACACGCGGGAGTGGTACCTGGAGCGGATGAGCTGGATTAAGGCGGCGCGACGGGATATCAGCATCACGAGCGATATGATCGTCGGCTTTCCAGGGGAGACGGATGCGGACTTTGAAGAGACGATTACGCTGGTGGGCGACGTAAAGTATGACGCGGTGTTTGCGTTCAAATTTTCGCCAAGGCCGAATACACCAGCGGTTTCGATGGTCGACAGCATTCCCGAAGAGGTGAAGGTGGAGCGGTTGCGGATTCTGATGGATCGGCAGCGGGAGATTCAGCGGGAACACTATGCGCGGCACTTGGGTGAGGTGCAGGAGTGCATGGTGGAGAGCCATAATCTGGTGCGGCAGCAGATTGTGGGGCGTAGTTCGCAGAATAAGACAGTGAACTTCGCAGTGGACGCTTTGAACGGTGTGATGCCACCGATTGGTGGATATGTGCCGGTTCGGATTACGAAGACTCTGCCGAATTGCCTGGTGGGCGAGGCGGTTGAAGGCGCGGAGCTGGGAGCATGGTTCCAACCGACCGTGAAGGTGCCGGACTTCGTGGTGCTGGCATGACGAAGGAGACTGCGATGGGGGCTACGCTCGCCGATGAGGTGGAGATGCAGATTCGCGGGTTGATGATGGACCCGGTGACGAATATGCCGATTGTCGTTTTGAAGGATGTTGCGGGTGATGCTGTGCTGCCGATCTGGGTGGGAATATTTGAAGCGAACGCGATTGCGCTGGAACTGGAGAAGACTGCTACGCCGCGCCCGATGACGCATGACCTGCTGCTGCAGATGGCAAAGGGACTAAACGCGGTGGTTCGCAAGGTGGTGGTGAGTGAACTGCGCAATGACACGTTCCATGCTGTGATCTGGCTGGAGCAGGCGGGTGAGACGGTGACGATGGACGCGCGGCCGTCGGATGCGATTGCATTGGCGCTGCGTTGGGACTGTCCTATTTATGTGAATCGTGCGGTGCTGGAAAACACGCGGCAGATGGCGGGCGGTGGCCAGAATGTGAATGCCGACCAGATGCGGCAGTGGCTTGAAAATTTGAATGACGACGAGATGGGCCGCTACAAGATGTAGGTAGCTCGTCGCAATTGGTGGAGAGGGATTCGATTGAGCCTGAAGCAAAGTGTGCAGGGCGGGGTCTGGCGGGGACTGGCTGCGGCGGAGAGCCTGTTCCGCAATCGTGACGTATCTCTGACTGATGCCAGAAACTTCCTATTGCTGCAATATCCGGCTGCGCTGGGGACGGCAATCCATGCCACGCCGTTGATTCCCGCATTGCGGCAGGCTGTGCCGGGGTGCGGCATTGCCGTAGTGGCGAGCGGGTTTGCTGTCGACGTATTCCGCGGGAATCCGGGTGTCGATCGATTGATTGAGACCCCCAATCCAGTGAAGGATTTGAAGGGTGCGATACAGGGGCTGCGGCGGCAGAAGCCGTTTGGTGCGGAATCGTTTGTGACGATCACTTCAACCGGCGGAGAACGGACGAAGGTGGCTTTAGCGGCGATGCTGAGTGGGGCCACGGATCGAGTGGGATTTACGGTTGTGCCAGAGTCGTATCGCGTGGCGTTGCAGTTCGACCATTCCATGAGCCAGATTGCCAATAATTTGAGAATCGTCGATGCGCTTGGCTACGAGACACGGCATTTTGAGCCGCAGATATTTTTCAGTGAGCTGGATAAGGCAGAGGCCCAACGACTACTAGCCCTGAGCGGATTCGATGGAGGCAAGCCCATCGCGATTTTTGTGACGCAGACGAGTGTGACGCAACGGAAGAGCTGGCGGACGGATCGATTCCAGGCGGCGGCGCGTTTTCTGCACGAAACGTGCGGGGCGGAGATCGTATTTGTGGGAACTGCCACGGAGTCCGCAGCGATTGAGCAGTTGCGCAACGGGCTGGAGTTTCCAACTCTGAGTGTGGCGGGTCAAACCAAGCTGCCCGTGCTGGCAGCAATCATGAGTCTTGGGACCGTCGGGCTATCGCTCGATACTGGGCCGATGCACATTGGTCGGGCGGTCGGCTTGCCGATGGTGATTGTGGCACCTGCGTGGTCGCCACCTGTGGAGTGGCTGCCGATAGGCGACGAGCGCTTCCACATATTGAAAAATGCGGATATGCCGACGGCGACGCCGGACTACGTTATCGACGAGGTGAATGTCGATGAAGTCGTGGTGGGACTAACGGATCTGATGACGCGCTACTCCACGCTTTAGCGTTTGGCGAGTTCGTTCAGCAGGATAAAGAACTCGGGGAACGAGATGGCGGCGGCTTCGGCTCCGTGGATTTCCGTGTCTCCCGTGGCGCGAAGGGCTGCTATGGCGAAGGCCATCGTGATTCTGTGATCGTCTCCAGAGTCGATTGCCGCGCCGTGCAGTTGCTGCCCGCCGGGAACGTGAAGGCCATCTTCGAACTCGGTGAGTTCGGCGCCCATCGCTTTCAGGTTCTTGACGACGAGGGCGATGCGGTCAGATTCTTTGACGCGTAGTTCTTTGGCGTCGCGAATGGTTATGCCTTCGCTGGTATAGGGGGCGATGGCGGCGATGACGGGGAGTTCGTCGATGATCTGGGCGGAGAGTGCGCCGGCTATTTCGATCCCCTTGAAGGCCGCAGGATTCGAAGTGACCTGGATGGTGCCGATGAGTTCGCCGTGATGCTCTTCTACGTTGAGGACCTTGATCTTGCCGCCGAGGGCGGCGATGACGTCAAGTAGGGCGGCCCGGGTGGGGTTCATGCCGAGGCCGTCGAGGACGAGATTGGAGTCCGGGAATAGGAGTGCCGCACACAGGAAGAAAGCGGCAGAGGAGAGGTCGCCCGGGACGGCTGCATCAATGGCGTGAAGCTTCTGGTGGCCGGGGATGCTCAGCGTTTCACCGGAGCGGGTGAGGGTGGCTCCAAAGGCGCGGAGTGCGTGCTCGGAGTGGTCGCGTGTGCGGACGGATTCGGTGAGGCTGGTGGTGCCGTCTGCCTGGAGGCCGGCGAAGAGGACTGCCGTCTTGACCTGCGCGCTGGGGATGGGGGTGTCGAAGGCGATGGCTTTGAGGGGGCCGCCGTGAATGGTAATCGGGGCGTGACCTTCGACCAGGTCGAGGCGCGCGCCCATTTGCATGAGAGGATTGCGGATGCGTTCCATCGGGCGGAGCGTCAGGGAGTGGTCGCCGATGAGGGTGAAGGTGTGCGGATGCGGGGCGAGGAGACCAGCGATCATGCGCATGGTCGAGCCGGAGTTGCCGCAGTCGAGCGGCTGCGCGGGCTGGATGAAGTTGCCGCCGGTACCAGTGACTTCCACCGTGCGACGGTCTTTGTGAACAACCTTTGCGCCCAGAGCTTCCATGCAGGCGAGCGAGGAATGGGGGTCGGCGCCAGTGGAGAAATTGGACAGGCGCGAAGTGCCTTCGGCAAGGCCGGCAAGCAGAGCATAGCGGTGGGAGATGGACTTGTCGCCGGGGACGGTGATGGAGCCTTGGAAGGTGCGGGCGGGGCTTACGATCTGGATAGACATTCAACTTCTATAGTAGCGAAGTCGCAAGGGAGCCGCGAACGCATTCGATAGAAAGGTAAGGCACTTATCTGGAAGTGCGAGTCGCTTCCCTCAGAGTGCTAGTATCGCGGCCACCGAGGTTGTTATGCAGCGAGTGATACTTCTCGGTTTGTTGCTAACTCCGAACACGCATGGGTTTGGCCAGATGGAGACTCACATTGCGGACGAGCCTGTGATCCAGAAGATTGTGACGGATCAGGTGGCTGCGTGGAATAAATGCGATGGTGTGGCGTGGGCGCAGGACTTCAGCGAAGATGCAGACTTCATCAATATCCGCGGGGATGTGTTTCAGGGGAAGGCCGAGATTACCAAGCGTCACGAGATGATCCTCAGTGCGTTTTTTAAAGGGACACATATTGGGATCAAGGTACGGAAGACGACGTTTCTCTCAAATACCGTAGCGCTGATCGGGACGGACCAGGTTGTTACCGGATTCAAAAAGTTGGCGCCGGTGATTGCTGCGACGAGTCCGGGCACACTGGTCACGCACATGAAGTATGTGATGGTGTCTCTTGCCGGCAACTGGAAGATTGTGGCTGAGCAGAATACAGCGGTACTGCCGGGCCTCCGGTGTAGCCTGATGTGGCAGCAAAATAAGTACATGGAGCGGATTGAGGGCTGGCATTCTGCGTAGGGTATGCGTTAGCATTGCGGCGTCGAAATCAATCATGTTCCTTTGAAAGTGAGCAGCCTCCATGCGAAAGACTCTAGGAATTGCGGCTTGTATTCTGGCAGGTTCTGCGCCCCTGCGTGCGGATTTTACCTACACCGAGACAACACAGATTACGGGCGGGTCGATGCTGAGCATGATGAAGATGGCGGGAGCCTTCAGCAAACAGGCGAAGCAGGCCAGTGATCCGATCGCCTCAACGGTTGTCGTGAAGGGAAACCGGATGGCTCGGATTAGTGCCGACCATACGGAGATCATCGATCTGGACAATGAGACGATGACCAATATCGACTCCCTCAAGAAGCAGTACACGATCATCACGTTTGCCCAGATGAAGCAACAGATGGACGCTGCAATGGCGAAGGCCAAGGCACAGCAGGCGAAGAGCGCTCCGAGCCAGCCGGAAGCGTCGAATACGGATGTCAAGTTCAGTGTGCATGTACGAAATACGGATGCGAAGAAGGATGTTGCCGGGTTGAATGCGAGCGAAGCAATCCTGACGATGACGATGGATGCGACGGATAAGAAGTCAGGGCAGTCGGGTTCGTTTGCGATGACGAACGATATGTGGATAGTGCCGGAGATTCCGGGCTATGACGAGGTAAGGGAGTTCTACAAGCGCTACGCGGTGAAGATGGGCAACGTGTTTGGTGGGGCTTTGGGGCAGGGCATCAGTCCCGCGATGCTGGCGTCGTATCGTGGTGCGGGGCAGGGTATGGCGGATATGGCGAAGGAGATGTCCAAGATGAAGGGTGTGCCGGTGCTGCAGGTGATGCGCATGGGCACGACGGCCGACGGGACGCCGTTGCCTGCTGCCTCTGAAGGGCCGCTGCCTGCTTCGAACGGGCCGGCGATGCCGAGTGCGGGTGATGTAGCGCGTGAGTCGGCGGCTTCGGCGATTTCGAGCAAGCTAGGTGCCTTTAGCGGGCTGGGTGGATTCGGGAAGAAGAAGAAGGAGCCGGCGCCGGAGGCTCCTACTGCTGGGGGGACCCCAACTGTGGCTGTTCTGCTGGAGTCCAACACGCAGATGACTGGATTTTCGAAGACTGCGGATGTTTCGCGGCTTGCGGTTCCTGCTGGTTTTAAGCAGGTCGATCCGAAGCTCTCGGAGTAAACGGCTCTAACGTCTTATAAGGCTCTGAGCACTACGACGGTTTTGACGCGAAGCGCACTTCAATAGTTCGTTATAAGGCTCTGAGCACTACGACGGTTTTGACGCGAAGCGCACTTCAATAGTTCGTTATAAGGCTCTGAGCACTACGACGGTTTCGTCGTCGAAGTGTTCGGCGCCGGACTGGAAGCTGGTAACTGCGTCGATGATGCCATCTACGGTAGCCTGGGCGCTGTCGTGACACTCGCATTTGAGGACGGCGTGGAGACGTTCGTCGCCGAACATTTCGCCTTCCGCGTTGACGGCGTCGACGATGCCGTCGGAGAAGAAGACGATGATATCGCCGGGCTGTGTGGAGAGGGTGAACTCTTCGTACTCGGCGTTGGGGAAGAGTCCCAGGGGGAACCCCTCCGCCTGGATGGTGCGTACGTCCGGCCCGGTGGGGGTGTTGGTGACGAAGACGGGCTGCACGGAGCCGGCGTTGGCGATCTGCAGGGTCTGGTTCGAGTCGTCCCAGACGGCCATCAGCATGGTGACGTACTGGGAGTCGAGCTTGCGCTCCTGCAGTTGGTCGTTGAGGGCGGCGAGCATGGCGGCGGGGGATAGGTGCTGGGGTGCGAGCGAGCGCAGGATGCCGCTTACCAGGGCGGCGTAGAGGGCGGCGGGGGCTGCTTTGCCGCTGACGTCGCCGACGGCAAGGGCGGTGCGGCCGGGGCCGTAGTCGAGGAAGTCGTAAACGTCTCCGCCAATGGAGTGTGCGGCCAGGAATTTGGCGGCGATTTCGGCGCGTTCAGGCTTCGGCGGAGCTGAGGGTAGAAGGCGGAGCTGGACTTGTCGGGCCATGTTGAGGTCGCGCTCCATGCGCTGCTCTTCCTCGTGGATGCGCTGGTAGAGACGAGCGTTGGCGATACTGATGGCGACCTGCGCGGCGAGCGTGGAGAGGGTGCGCTGGTGGTCTTCGTTGTAGTAGTTGACGCGGGTGTGTTCGAGGTCGATGACGCCGATGACCTTGCCCTTGTAGATGAGCGGGACGGAGAGCTCCGAGCGCACTTCGGGGTTCGCTTCGATGTAGCGTGGGTCTTTGCGGACATCGGGGGAGAGAACCGGCTCGCGGAGCTCAGCAGCGGTGCCGATAAGGCCCTGGCCGAGGAGGACGTTGCGTTCGCGGTGGACGCGCTCACCGTAGCGGGAGCTGAAGCGGTGTTCGAACTGTTCGTGCCGGTCGTTCCAGAGGAGGATGGTGAACATCTGGAAGTCGATGACGCGCTTGAGAAGTTGTCCGATGCGCTCAAGGAGATCGTCGAGGTCGAGGATGCTGGTGAATTCGCGGGAGATCTCGTTGAGAACGGTGAGCGTCTGGGCCTGGCGGGTGACGCGGGTGTAGAGGCGTGCATTCTCGACGGCTACGGCCATGCGGGAGGCGACCAACTCTAGGAGACGCTGATGCTCGTGCGTGAAGAAGGCGGGAACTTCGGACTCGATGTCGATGACGCCGATGACCTTGTTCTTGACGATGAGCGGGACGGCAAGCTCAGATCGAACGTTGGGGTTGGCGCTGATGTAGTGCTCGTACTGGGTGACATCTTCAATAAGGATGGAGGTGCGGTGGAGGGCGGCCTGGCCTACCACCCCCTGGCCACGCTTGACGCGGCCACGCTCGACCTCCGGGGTGTGACCGGTCTGGAAGCGCATGCGGAGCTCGTGGTTGCGGTCATTGATGAGGAGGATGGCGAAGATGCGGTAGTCGATGACGGCGCGAACGAGGTCGGCGACGCGATGCATGAGGGTGTTGAGATCGAGGGTGGTGTTGAGGGCGTCGGCGAGGCGGTGGAGAAAGTCGATCTGGAGCGGCTCGACGCGAATTTCCGTGGGTTTGGAGGGGGTGTTGGGAGTGGGCGCGTAGTCGCCCTCGAAGAGATCGTGGGGCGAGGTCTGGTCGGCACCGGCGGCGGTGGGTCGCGTTTTGTCGGTGACTGGCATGGGAAGATTCAAGGCTACTCTATCCGGGGTTGTGAAGAGGAAATTAATGCAATGGAGCACATCGGACTACGTGCGGTGAAGCTGCACGAAGTCAGGTGTAAAGCGGGTGTGGGTTAGTAGCCGGTGGATTCGCCGGGGGCGTGGCCTTCGAGCTCGGCGACGATTTTGACGCTGGCGCTGGCACCGATTCGGGAGGCCCCGGCATGGAGCATGGCGGAGGCATCGGCAAGGGAGCGGATGCCGCCTGAGGCCTTGACTCCGGCGCGGATGCCGGCGGTCTCGCGGAGGAGGGCGATGTCGTCGACGGTGGCGCCGCCGGTGGCGAAGCCGGTGCTTGTCTTGAGGAAGTCGGCCCCGGCGGAGAGGGCAATTTCAGCGGCGCGGAGCTTCTCTTCAAAGGTGAGGAGGCAGGTTTCGAGGATGACTTTGACGATGGCTCCGGAGCCGTGCGCGAGCTCGACGACGCCGCGGATGTCCTGCTTGACGGCCTCGTAATCGCTGGCCTGGCCGGACTTGAGGAGGCCGATGTTGAGGACCATATCCACGTCGTGCGCCCCCTGTTTCAGGACGCGAACGGTTTCGTCGCGTTTGCTGCTGGATAGGGTGGCCCCCAGGGGGAAGCCGATGACGACGCCTACGGGGATTCCCGTACCGGTGAGGGCGGAGACGGCGAGCGAGACCCAGGTAGGGTTGACCATGGCGCAGGCGAAGCGGTGGGTGGCGGCCTCGTGGCAGAGCTGCATGACCTGGACGCGGGTGGCGTCGGGTTTGAGGAGGGTGTGGTCGATAACGGCGGCGAGGTTTGCGGGGGAGCTGAGTGCCTGGGTGGCGAAGGCGGCGGTGTCGTAGCTGGTGATGAGGTTGGTGCTCAAGATTCTGCTCCTTAGGCGCGGGGGAGTCGGCGCCGGGTACTTTCTATCATAGTGAGGGGAGGGTTGGTTTGGTACTTATCCTCCTCCCCCCTGTTTTTGCGCAAAGTCTTCATTCGATGTAGCTTAGCGGGGTACTTTGCGGGTAAAGTCTTGATTCTATTGTGCTTGCTCCTAAAGTATTTGTTTGCAAAGACTTAGGGCCGGATGCATAGTTGTCGTTGCAGTCACTATTCTACCGGATGCGGCGGTGGATTGGGCTTTGACCTTGCTGCGAGGGGAGGGGCGGGATAGTCTTGCGGTGACTCGTCAGACCCCTCTTCGCTATGAAACGGAATGTGCTCCTTTACGGGCTGGTGTATGGACTGCTGGGCGGTGTTTTGATTGCCGCGCTCCGGTGGTCGGAGTATGAGTTCCTGGTGGGGAGCATTCGCTGGAGATTTATGGCGGGCTGGTGGCGGCGGTGTTCGCGGGGCTGGGGATCTGGCTGGGGGTGAAGCTGACGGGCAGGCCGGAGCGGGTGGTGGTGCGGGAGGTCTCGGTGCCGACGGCGCTGGCGTTCGTGAGGGATGAGCGGCGGCGGGAAGCGCTGGGGATTACGCCGCGGGAGCTTGAGATCCTGGAGCTGATTGCCGAGGGGCTGAGCAACAAGGAGATCGCCGGGCGGCTGTTTGTGAGTGAGAACACGGTTAAGACGCATTCGAGCCGGGTGTTCGACAAGCTGGGGGCTAAGCGGCGGACGCAGGCGGTGCAGATGGGCAAAGAGTGTGGGTTGTTGCCGTAAGTAGCTCACGCTAAGGGATGATTTTGGGATTTGGCGGCAATATCACCCGAAAGCATGACGACAGGGACCCCGGGCCAGACCGTATGGTGCTGTTGCGGGCAGATTCCTGACAGGAGATTTTCGATGAAAAAAGTGATTTTGACGTTTGGTTTGATCTCGGGTGCGCTGTCGTCTCTGATGATGATTTCCACCGTACCGTTTCTGGAGAAGTTGGGCGGCGACAAGGGTGCGGTGATCGGGTATACCGCGATTGTGCTGTCGTTCCTGCTGGTGTTCTTCGGGATACGGTCGTACCGGGACAATGTGGGGGGAGGGCGGATCACGTTTGGGCAGGGCTTTGCGGTGGGGATTTCGATTACGCTGATCTCGTGCGCGTTCTATGTAGCGACGTGGGAGATCATCTACTTCAACTTCATGCCGGACTTTATGGATAAGTACGGCGCCCATGCGCTGGAGAAGATGCAGGCGGCGGGGGCGAGTGCTGCGGCAATCCAGGCGAAGGTGGCGGAGCTGGAGAAGTTCAGAGTGATGTACAAGAAACCGCTCTACAACATGGCGATGACGTTTATTGAGCCGTTTCCGGTGGGGCTGGTGGTGACGCTGATTTCTGCGGGGATATTGCGGCGGAAGGTAGCGAAGACGACGGTGGAGGGGGCGCTGCCGGCTGCTTCGTGAGGTGACATCCGCCACCGCTCTGCGTGAAGATGGGGTATGAGCGGTGTGCGGATGGATAAGTGGCTTTGGGCGGCGCGGTTCTTCAAGACGCGTACGCTGGCGGCGGATGCGTGCGAGATGGGGCGGATCGAGTCGAACGGGATGCGGGCGAAGGCATCCCGCGAGGTGCGGGTGGGGGACCAGCTGCGGGTGAAGAGCGAGGCCGGGGAGTTTGGGCTGGAGGTGCTGGTCCCGGGGCAGGTGCGGGGGCCGGCGGCAGTGGCGCAAGGGATGTACCGGGAGTCTGCGGAGAGCCGTGAGGCGAGGCTAAAGGCGGCGGAGGAGCAGAAGGCCCTGGCGAAGGCCGGGGTGGTGGATATAGGGCGGCCGAGTAAGAAGGGGCGGCGGGATATTCAGAAGTGGAAGTCGAGTGTGCACCGGTTCTGATTTTGGGTGGTG
>Ga0123336_10002432_pt1 | contig 16136 bp, 8 predicted proteins | sample SSSSmetaG_FD_96466 | JGI IMG/M metagenome (GOLD analysis project Ga0123336, IMG submission 96466) | Glacier valley bacterial and archeal communities from Borup Fiord, Nunavut, Canada, to study Microbial Dark Matter (Phase II) - ​SSSS metaG | ecosystem: Environmental > Aquatic > Freshwater > Ice... | reverse complement strand
CAGAATAAACAATACAATAATTGTTAATAATATTTTAGTGATTGTGTTTATAGGTATATTATATGTATTTGTATAGTTTTTATACTGTTGACAACTCCAGGATAACGTTAATGTACATATATTAATTCGACCCTAATGACTTGTTTATTTGCTTTTATAGTTTGCTAGACAGTTATTGGGTTTAGTTACGCAGATTTATTAAATTTACATTATTGAATCCTGAAGATATAAATTTTTAGTGCGTAGTATTGCATTGGAAGACAAAGTCATAATTATGAGGTGATTTTTAAATGGTACATCCCGTGCAACTTGGTAAGAATGTAAGGATGAGCTACTCAAGAATCCATGAAGTCCTTGAAATGCCCAATCTAATTGAGGTACAAACGGACTCTTACAATTGGTTCTTGGAAGAAGGGCTCATGGAAGTTTTCAGAGATGTTTCTCCAATCATGGACTATACTGGTAATCTTGTCCTTGAATTTGTAGCTTATTCTCTTGATGATTCTCCAAAGTATACCGTTGAGGAGTGTAAGGAAAGAGATACAACATACTCTACCCCACTCAAAGCAAAAGTAAGACTCATTAATAAGGAAACTGGTGAAGTAAAAGAGCAGGATATTTTCATGGGAGAGTTTCCATTAATGACAGATAACGGTACCTTTATCATAAACGGTGCCGAAAGAGTTATTGTTAGCCAGCTTGTTAGATCTCCAGGTATTTACTATACTGAGAAGATTGATAAGGCCGGTAAAAAACTGCACGCAAATACAGTTATACCTAACAGAGGAGCTTGGCTGGAATATGAAACTGAGTCAAATGATATTATCTCTGTTAGAATTGATAGAACTAGAAAACTTCCTATAACTGTACTTATTAGGGCATTAGGCTATGGAACTGATGCTGAAATATTAGAGTTATTTGGGGAAGAAGAAGGCCTTCTTGCAACTATCCAAAAGGATAATGCTAAATCAAAAGAAGAAGGTTTAGTTGAGATTTATAAGAGATTGAGACCAGGTGAGCCTCCAACAGTAGAAAGCGCTACATCTCTTATAAACAGTTTATTTTTCGATCCGAAAAGATATGATCTTGCTAAAGTTGGAAGGTTCAAATTTAACAAGAAACTCTCAATTGCAGATAGAATTGCAAATAATGTTGCAGCTGAGGCAATAGTAAACCCTGAAACAGGCGAGATATTTGTTGCTGAAGGCGAGACAATTAGCAGAGAGATGTCAGTGGAAATTCAGAATGCTGGAGTAAATATAGCATATCTGAGTATAGAAGATAAGAAAATTAAGATTATCGGTAATAATACAATTGATTTAGGGGCAGTTGTTGATTTCGATCCTAAAGAGATTGGCATTATTGAAAGAGTAAGGTTTTCTCTAATAAAGAAAATAATTGAAGAGAACCAGACAATTGATGAACAAAAGAAAGCTATCAAAGAAAATATTGATGAGCTTATTCCAAAATATATTACAAGAGAAGATATTATTTCTTCTATTAATTATATCTTAAATCTTGAGCACGGAATTGGAAATACTGATGATATTGACCATTTAGGCAACAGAAGACTTAGGTCTGTAGGCGAACTTTTACAAAATCAGTTTAGGATTGGTCTTGCCAGAATGGAAAGAGTTGTTAGAGAGAGAATGACTATACAGGACCTAGACATTGTAACTCCACAGGCTCTAATAAACATTAGACCAGTTGCTTCTGCAATTAAGGAATTCTTTGGAAGTAGCCAGTTGTCTCAGTTTATGGATCAGACAAACCCACTTGGTGAGCTTACTCATAAGAGAAGACTCAGTGCACTGGGACCTGGTGGACTTAGCCGTGAGAGAGCAGGATTTGAAGTCCGTGACGTTCATCCTTCTCACTATGGACGTATGTGTCCAATAGAAACACCTGAAGGACCAAACATTGGTTTAATAGGTTCTTTAAGTACTTATGCTAGAGTAAATAAGTATGGTTTCATTGAAGCGCCTTATAGAAAAGTTGATAAGGCAACAGGTGTTGTAACGGAGAAAATTGATTATATTACTGCAGACGAAGAAGATAAATATTTAGTTGCTCAAGCAAATTCACCTTTGGATGAGCAGGGACATTTTATGTCTAAAAAGATTTCATGCAGATATAGGGACGAATTCTTAGAAGTTGATCCACATAGAGTTGACTATATGGACGTTTCTCCTAAACAGTTGGTATCTGTAGCAACTGCTATGATCCCTTTCCTGGAAAATGACGATGCTAACCGTGCCCTTATGGGTTCGAACATGCAACGTCAGGCTGTACCACTTATAAAGCCACAGGCACCTATCGTAGGTACTGGTATAGAATATAAGGCAGCCAGGGATTCTGGAGCTGTTGTTCTTGCTAAAAATGCCGGAGTTGTTGAAAGGGTTTCAGCAAATGAAATTGTAATAAAGACAAATGAAGGTAAGAAGGACACATATAAACTTCTGAAATATATCCGTTCTAATCAAGGTACCTGTATTAATCAGAGACCTATAGTTAGAAAGGGAGAAGTAGTTGGAAAAACTGATGTAATTGCTGATGGACCATCTACGGACGAAGGAGAAATAGCTCTTGGAAAGAACGTTCTTATAGGCTTTATGACTTGGGAAGGTTACAACTACGAGGATGCTGTTCTAATTAGCGAAAAGTTGGTTAAGGAAGATGTTTATACCTCAATTCATATTGAAGAGTATGAATGTGAAGCCAGAGACACAAAGCTTGGGCCTGAAGAAATTACAAGAGATATTCCGAATGTAAGTGAAGAAGCATTAAAAGATCTTGATGATAGAGGCATTATAAGAATAGGTGCAGAGGTTAGATCTGGTGATATTCTAGTTGGTAAGGTTACTCCAAAGGGAGAAACTGAACTTACTGCCGAAGAAAGATTGCTTAGAGCAATATTCGGAGAAAAGGCTAGAGAAGTTAGAGATACATCACTTAGAGTTCCTCATGGAGAATCTGGTATTATTGTTGATGTTAAGGTATTTACAAGAGAAAACGGAGACGAGTTGCCACCAGGAGTTAACCAGTTAGTAAGATGCTACATTGCTCAGAAGAGAAAGATATCTGTGGGCGATAAGATGGCAGGAAGACATGGTAACAAGGGTGTTATCTCAAGAATCCTTCCTGAAGAAGATATGCCATATCTTCCTGATGGAACACCACTTCAGATAGTTCTTAACCCTCTAGGCGTACCATCTCGTATGAATATTGGACAGGTGCTTGAAGTGCATTTGGGCTTTGCTGCAAAGGCCTTGGGCTGGGAAATTGCAACACCAGTATTTGATGGAGCTACTGAGGATGATGTTGTTGCGACATTGAAGCAAGCAGGCTTGTCACCAGACGGCAAAACAGTTCTTTATGATGGAAGAACTGGAGATACTTTTGATAACAGAGTTACAGTTGGGTATATGTATTACCTTAAGCTTGCCCATCTTGTTGATGACAAGATACATGCTCGTTCAACTGGACCATATTCATTAGTTACTCAGCAGCCTCTTGGTGGTAAAGCTCAGTTTGGTGGACAGAGATTTGGAGAGATGGAAGTTTGGGCCCTTGAAGCATATGGCGCAGCTTATACTCTCCAGGAAATACTCACTGTTAAGTCTGATGATGTTGTCGGTAGGGTTAAGACTTATGAGGCAATAGTTAAGGGCGAAAACGTCCCAGAACCTGGTATTCCTGAGTCATTTAAAGTATTGATGAAGGAACTTCAGAGCTTATGTCTGGATGTTAAGGTATACTCGGAAGAGAAAGAAGAAATTGCTATTAAGGAGTCTGTAGATGACGATCTTGAGGAACTCAATGTAAATATTGAGGGAAGAGAAGATGAAATTCCGCTTAGTGACTTTGAAGATGTAGGTGGAGAAATAATCGAAGACGACATAGAGCTAGATGACTTTGAAATAGATGAAATTGATCCTTCTGAAAACCTGGACGAAAACCTGGACGAAAGTCTAGTTGATGATTTGTTCGCAGATGACGAAAGCATAGAAGTGCTTGATGATACAGATTTCTAAGGAAGAAAGGAGAGAGCGCCGTGTTTGAACTGACAAATTTTGATTCCATTAGTATAGGACTGGCATCTCCTGAAAAGATCAGGGAATGGTCAAAAGGGGAAGTTAAAAAGCCAGAAACAATAAATTACAGAACCCTTAAGCCTGAGAGAGATGGACTTTTTTGTGAAAGAATTTTTGGCCCACAGAAAGACTGGGAGTGTCATTGTGGTAAATATAAGAGAATTAGATATAAGGGAATTGTATGTGATAGATGTGGTGTTGAAGTAACACGGTCTAAAGTTAGAAGGGAAAGAATGGGGCACATTGAACTTGCTGCGCCTGTATCTCATATCTGGTATTTTAAAGGTATCCCAAGTAGAATGGGTCTTTTATTAGATATGTCTCCTAGAGCTTTGGAAAAAATACTATATTTCGCGTCATATGTAGTTATTGATCCTGGACATACACCACTTTCGAAAAAACAGTTACTCTCTGAGAAAGAATATAGAGATGCTGTTGATAAGTTTGGTCCATCATTCAGAGCTGGTATGGGTGCTGAAGCGGTAAAAGGGTTACTACTTGAAATTGATCTTGAAAAGATGTCTAAGGAATTGAGGACTGAACTTGAAGATGCTTCAGGCCAAAAAAGAATTAGATGTATAAAAAGACTTGAGGTTGTGGAAGCTTTCAGACTTTCTGCCAATAGTCCTGAGTGGATGATTATGGATGTAGTTCCTGTTATTCCTCCAGAACTAAGACCAATGGTTCAGTTGGATGGTGGTAGATTTGCAACTTCTGATCTAAATGACTTATATAGAAGAGTAATAAATAGAAATAATAGACTTAAGAGACTGTTAGATCTTGGAGCTCCAGATATTATCGTACGTAATGAAAAAAGAATGCTCCAAGAAGCAGTTGATGCTCTTATAGACAATGGCAGAAGGGGACGTCCTGTAACAGGACCAGGAAATAGACCATTAAAATCTCTTTCTGACATGCTTAAGGGTAAACAGGGACGTTTCAGACAGAACTTGCTGGGTAAACGTGTTGACTACTCTGGACGTTCTGTTATAGTTGTTGGACCTCAGCTTAAGATATACCAATGTGGGCTTCCTAGGGAAATGGCATTGGAGTTGTTTAAGCCATTTGTTATGAAGAAGCTTGTTAATGATGGCTTGGCCCATAATATAAAGAGTGCTAAGAGGATGGTTGAAAGAGTAAGGAGTGAAGTATGGGATGTGCTTGAGGATGTAATAAAGGATCACCCAGTTCTTCTAAACCGTGCTCCAACACTTCATAGACTTGGTATACAGGCTTTTGAACCTGTGCTTGTTGAGGGCAGAGCGCTTAAACTGCATCCTCTTGTATGTACAGCTTACAATGCTGACTTTGATGGCGACCAGATGGCGGTTCACGTTCCACTATCAGCAGAGGCACAGGCCGAAGCAAGATTCCTAATGCTGTCTGCAAACAATCTATTAAAGCCACAGGATGGAAAACCTGTTACTGTACCAACTCAGGATATGGTTCTTGGTAGTTATTATTTAACTATTGACAAGAATGATGAGCCTGGCACAGGTAAGATATTTGCTTCATTTGATGAAGCTGTTATGGCTTATGATAACGGTGTTGTAGGGTTACATGCTCCGATAAAGGTTAGAATCTTCAAGGATATTGAAGGCAAAACTGTAAGCAAAATTATTGATGCTACGGTAGGTAAGCTTCTATTTAATGAAGCTATTCCTCAAGATATTGGATTTGTTGAAAGAAATACTGAAGATCAGATGTTTGACCTTGAGATTAATACTCTTGTTACAAAGAAAGAACTTGGTAAAATAATCGACAAATGCATTAGAAGACATGGCGTTACTGATACTGCTATAGTTCTAGATAATATTAAAGCTCTTGGCTTTAAGTATTCAACAAAGGGTGCCATTACTATAAGCATAGATGACATGGTAATCCCTGATATTAAGGCTAAGTATATTAAGGAAACAGAGGACAGAATAGATAATATTGTTAAGCAGTTTAAGAGGGGGCTTATCTCCGATGAAGAGAGATATAACTCAGTTATTTCTGCTTGGACTGAAACAGCTGACAATATTGCGACTGCACTAATAGACAACCTAGATGAGTTTAATCCAATTTACATGATGGCGAACTCCGGTGCCAGAGGTAATGTAAACCAGATTAAACAGTTAGCAGGTATGAGAGGTCTTATGGCAGATACCTCTGGTAAGACAATAGAAATACCTATTAAGGCTAATTTCCGTGAAGGTCTTAACGTTTTGGAATTCTTTATTTCTTCTCATGGAGCTAGAAAAGGCCTTGCAGATACTGCCCTAAGAACAGCCGACTCAGGATATTTAACAAGACGTCTTGTTGATGTAAGCCAGGAATGTATTGTGAGAGAATTTGATTGTGGTACTGACATAGGTATTGAGGTTTCAGATGTTAAAGATGGAACTGAAGTTATTGAAGGTCTACAAGAGAGACTTATAGGAAGATATTCTATTGGCCCTATTCTTGATCCTAAAACAGGAGAAGTTCTTGTTGAAGGCGATATAATGATGAATGAGAAACAGGCTGCGAAAGTAGTAAAGGCAGGTATTAAGAAGGCTAAAATTAGATCGGTTCTTACTTGTAGATCTAAGTTTGGAATTTGTGCAAAATGTTATGGTGCTAACCTTGCTACAGGTGAAGATTGTAATATGGGTGAAGCTGTTGGTATTATAGCAGCCCAGTCAATCGGTGAACCTGGAACACAGCTTACAATGAGAACCTTCCACACCGGTGGTGTTGCAGGTGATGATATTACACAGGGTCTTCCACGTATTGAGGAACTTTTTGAAGCTAGAAAGCCAAAGGGTCTTGCTATAATCAGTGAAATTCCAGGTACTGTTAAGACTGTTGAAAACAAGAAGAAACGCGAATTAGTTGTTACAGCTGAAGATGGTGATTCAAAGAGTTATGTTATTCCTTATGGTTCAAGAATCAAGGTTGTAGATGGGGATGTTATTGAAGCTGGTGACGAAATCACAGAAGGTTCTGTAAATCCTCATGATATACTTAAGATTAAAGGGCTTAAAGGTGTTCAATCATACCTTATTCATGAAGTTCAGAGAGTTTACAGGCTTCAGGGTGTTGATATCAATGATAAACATATTGAAGTTATTGTAAGACAGATGCTCAGGAAAGTAAAGATTGAGGATTCTGGTGACACATCACTTCTCCCAGGTGGACTTGTTGACATGTTCGAATTCGAAAATGAGAACAATAAGGCGATGGAGAACGGATTAAGACCTGCAGTTGGAGCAAGAAGCCTACTTGGAATAACAAAGGCATCTCTTGCTACAGAATCATTCCTTTCTGCTGCATCCTTCCAGGAAACAACAAGAGTTCTAACAGAAGCTGCAATAAAGGGCAAAGTAGATCCTCTTGTAGGTCTGAAGGAAAATGTAATTATTGGTAAGCTAATACCAGCTGGTACTGGTATGCACAGGTATAGAGACATTACAATTAACACTGCTAACGAATAGTTATTTTGCAATGGTTAGTACTTGCTGAATCTAGCAGACGGCTGACAAAGGAGAAATTTGTCAGTTGCCTGCTTTGATTTTTTCATATAAAATGATATTTGAGTTTAAAATTAATGATATAAGATTATTTGAACATCTTATTTTTGTAAGTAAATTGAAAAAGGCTAAAGTGTACTCTATTAAGAAATATAATTATACTGTACAAGTAATTGGTAAATGCTAAATGCAATTCTCCTATAAAGTGTTTAAGTAAGAGGTTTCACTGTTGACAAAAATACTTTTGGAGTGGTAAAATGTCTTAGTGTATATTTTCGTTTACTTATAACAATTAAGTATTATGAGGTGTAAAATGCTTGAAATGCTGAAAACTAGTAATAAGTTAGTCGGCATAAAACAATGCTTGAAGGCTTTGGAAAATGGAAATGTAAGTCACGTTTTTATAGCTGAAGATGCTGATGAAAGATTACTTAAAGGTATTAAAGAAACATGTAATGCAAAGTCTATAGAACTAATATCTGTAGAGTCTAAAAAGGTACTCGGAAAAGCTTGTGGTATTGAAGTTGGTTCTGCAGTTGCTTGTGTTCTAAAATAGACACATTGATAATGGCTTTTGTATATTTATATAGAGCTGCGACGTTATGTCGCAAAAAACAATTGAGAGGAGGTGTATAAATGCCAACGTTTAATCAGCTTGTAAGAAAGGGAAGAAAATCAGTTGTAACTAAGTCAACAGCTCCTGCTCTTCAAAAAGGTTTAAACTCACTTCAGAAGAAAGCTACTGATGTGAGCAGCCCTCAAAAGAGAGGTGTGTGTACTGTTGTTAAGACATCTACTCCTAAAAAACCTAACTCAGCTTTGAGAAAGATTGCCAGAGTACGTCTTACTAACGGTATCGAAGTTTCGGCTTATATTCCCGGTGTCGGACATAACCTTCAGGAACATAGTGTTGTTCTTATTAGAGGTGGTAGGGTTAAAGACTTACCAGGTGTTAGATATCATATTATAAGAGGTACTCTAGATACTGCAGGAGTTGCTAAGAGAATGCAGAGCCGTTCAAAATACGGTGCTAAGAGACCTAAAGCTGGTGCTGCAAAGAAATAATGCGCACACCATAAGAAATTTAGGTGCAGCGTACGTTGTTTAATATAAAATAGATGGAAACTTCTGTTTACTATAGATGATAGTACTAAGCGCCCACGCAAGTAAACTTGCGAGTACCCAATGATTTTAATAATCATGAAAAGGAGGGAAGAAAGGTGCCAAGAAAAGGATATATTGCAAAAAGAGAAATATTACCAGATCCAATTTATAATGACAAGGTTGTTGCAAAGCTTGTCAACAATATAATGCAGGATGGTAAAAAAGGCGTTGCTCAGCAAATCGTTTATGATGCATTTGATATCATAAAAGAGAAGACTAGCAAAGACCCATTGGAGGTTTTTGAGCAGTCTATGAACAACCTTATGCCTGTTCTAGAAGTTAAAGCAAGAAGAGTCGGCGGTGCTACTTATCAGGTTCCTATGGAAGTTAGACCTGAAAGAAGACAAGCTCTTGGATTAAGATGGTTAGTAGAGTACTCTCGTAAGAGAGGCGAAAGAACCATGAAAGAGAGACTAGCTGGTGAATTGCTTGACGCTACCAATAATATGGGCGCAGCCTTCAAAAAGAAGGAAGATACTCATAAAATGGCTGAAGCTAACAAGGCTTTTGCTCATTATAGATGGTAGTATTCGGACTTTGAGCTAATGCTCTAAGTTTAATAAAACTAAAATATATAATTTAGTAGGATTTTACTGAATTATTAATGGTTATAATAATATAGGGTAATTGGGCAAAAACTTAATTGTTTTTGCTTAAGTTGCCATTTGCTTTTGAGCTATAGTGCTTTGAAAGGAGGGTAAAAATGCCCAGGCAATTTTTATTAGAAAACACAAGAAATATTGGTATTATGGCGCATATAGACGCTGGTAAGACCACTACTACAGAACGTATATTGTTCTACACTGGTAAGGTGCACAAAATTGGTGAAGTTCACGAAGGCGCTGCAACTATGGACTGGATGGAGCAGGAGCAGGAGCGAGGTATAACTATTACTTCTGCAGCTACTACAGCACAGTGGAAGGGCACTAGAATTAATATAATAGACACACCGGGGCACGTTGACTTCACAGTTGAAGTTGAGAGATCCCTTAGAGTACTAGATGGTTCAGTAACTGTCTTCTGTGCTAAGGGTGGAGTTGAACCTCAATCTGAAACTGTTTGGAGACAGGCTGATAGATATAATGTACCACGTATGGCTTATGTCAACAAAATGGATATTATGGGCGCAGATTTCTATAATGTTATTCATATGATGAAGGACAGGCTTAAGGCTAACCCAGTGCCAATTCAGTTGCCAATAGGTAAGGAAGAGACATTTGCAGGAATGGTTGACCTTATTACAATGAAAGCTTTCGTTCATAAGGATGACCTTGGAAAAGAAATCGAAGAATCAGAAATCCCAGCTGACATGAAAGAGCTTTCTGAAAAGTATCATGCTATGCTTTTAGAATCTATTTCTGAACAGGATGAGACATTAATGATGAAATACCTCGAAGGTGAATCATTCAGTGAAGAGGAAATAAAAGATGGTATTAGACGTGAGACACTTGCAGGTACTATAGTTCCTGTACTCTGTGGATCGTCATACAAAAACAAGGGTGTTCAGGAACTTCTTGATGCAGTTGTTGCTTATCTCCCATCGCCACTTGATATACCTGCTATAAAGGGTACAGATCTTGACGGTGAAGGTGAACTTACAAGACCTGCAGATGATAATGGACCATTCGCAGCGTTAGCATTTAAGATTATGACTGACCCGTTTGTTGGTAGGCTTTCTTTCATTAGAGTTTATTCAGGTAAGCTTAGTGCAGGTTCTTATATCCTTAATTCATCAAAGAATAAGAGAGAAAGAATCGGCAGAATGCTTTTAATGCATGCTAATCACAGAGAAGAACTAGATATGGTTTATTCTGGTGATATAGCAGCAGTAGTTGGTTTAAAAGATACAACTACTGGAGATACTCTTTGTGATGAATCAAACCCTGTAATACTTGAATCAATGGATTTCCCAGATCCAGTTATCTCCGTAGCTATTGAGCCTAAAACTAAGGCTGGCCAGGAGAAAATGGGTGTTGCTTTGCAGAAACTTGCAGAAGAAGATCCTACATTTAAGACTTATACTGACCAAGAAACTGGTCAGACAATTATTGCTGGAATGGGTGAGCTTCACCTTGAAATAATAGTTGACCGTATGCTCAGAGAGTTTAAGGTTGAGGCAAATGTTGGTAATCCTCAGGTTTCTTATAAGGAAACTATCCGTAAGGCTGTTAGAGCTGAAGGTAAGTTTATTAGACAGTCTGGTGGTAAAGGACAGTATGGACATTGCGTACTTGAACTTGAACCACAGGAGCCAGGTAAAGGTTATGAGTTCGTGAACAAAGTCGTGGGTGGTTCTGTTCCTAAGGAATTCATTGGCCCTATCGATGCTGGTATCCAGGATGCTATGCATAATGGTATATTAGGCGGATATCAGGTTGTTGATATAAAAGTTACATTGGTTGATGGTTCATACCATGATGTTGACTCATCTGAAATGGCATTTAAAATTGCTGGTAGCATGGGCTTCAAAGAAGGTATGAGAAAAGGTGAAGCAGTATTGCTTGAGCCTATCATGAAAGTCGATGTAACAGTTCCTGAGGAATACATGGGAGATGTTATGGGAAGCCTTAACTCAAGAAGAGGTAGAATCGAAGGTATGGAAGCAAGAAGTGGTGCTCAGCAGATTAGATCTCATGTTCCACTTTCTGAAATGTTTGGTTATGCAACAACATTACGTTCTTTAACTCAGGGTAGAGGACAGTTCGTAATGCAGCCTAGCCACTTCGAGGAAGTTCCTAAAGGTATTCAGGAATCAATTATTACTGAAAGAACAAAAAAGGACTAATTACAGTTTAATAGTGGGAATTAATTTTTTAATTAATTCCCGCATTTAAAACAAATAAAATTTAACTATCGGTATTTTTACTGAATGAGAGGAGATTTTAAAATGGGAAAGGCTAAATTTGAAAGAAATAAGCCACACGTTAATATTGGAACAATCGGTCACGTTGACCATGGTAAGACTTCATTGACTGCAGCTATTACTAAGGTTCTCAGCTTCTCAGGCAAAGCTGAATATAGAGCATATGATCAGATAGATGGTGCTCCAGAAGAGAGAGAAAGAGGTATCACAATCTCTACTGCTCACGTTGAGTACGAGACTGATAACAGACATTATGCTCACGTTGACTGCCCTGGGCATGCTGACTATGTTAAAAACATGATCACTGGTGCTGCTCAGATGGACGGTGCTATCCTTGTTGTTTCGGCTGCTGATGGTCCTATGCCTCAGACAAGAGAGCACATTCTTTTGTCAAGACAGGTTGGAGTACCATACATAGTTGTTTTCTTAAACAAGTGTGATATGGTTGATGACGAAGAACTTATCGAGTTAGTTGAAATGGAACTTAGAGAATTATTGAATGACTATGAATTCCCTGGTGACGATACTCCTATGGTAAAAGGTTCAGCATTAGTTGCTCTTGAGTGTACATCAAAGGATCCTAGTGCTCCTGAGTATGCTCCTATATTAGAGTTGATGAAGGTTGTTGACGAGTATATCCCAACTCCTGAGAGAGCAACAGATCTTCCATTCTTGATGCCTGTTGAGGATGTTTTCTCAATCACAGGTCGTGGTACTGTTGCAACTGGTAGAGTTGAAAGAGGTACTGTTAAGGTTGGAGAAGAAGTTGAAATCGTAGGTCTTGCAGAAGCACCAAGAAAGACAGTTGTAACTGGTGTTGAAATGTTTAGAAAGCTTCTTGATGCTGCTGTTGCTGGTGATAACATCGGTGCTCTTTTAAGAGGAATTCAAAGAGCTGATATTGAGAGAGGCCAGGTTCTTGCTAAACCAGGATCCATTAAGCCACATACTCATTTCAAAGCTCAGGTTTACGTTTTGACTAAAGAAGAAGGTGGTAGACATACTCCTTTTTTCAATAACTACAGACCACAGTTCTATTTCAGAACTACTGACGTTACTGGAGTTGTTGAACTTCCACAGGGCACTGAAATGTGTATGCCTGGTGACCATATTGAGATGACAATTACACTTATCAGCTCAATAGCTATGGAAGAAGGACTTAGATTCGCTATCCGTGAAGGCGGAAGAACAGTTGGATCTGGAGTTGTTGCTTCAATAATTGAATAATAATATTAGTGCTTAGCACTAATTTAAAGAGCGTAAATCCGAATGGATTTACGCTCTTTTTGTTACTCTTATAAATAAATAACAGATCCATCGCTGATACTCAGGATGACACGCAACTTGTCATCCTAAATGCAGTAACCTTTTTGTATTCAACGTATGAACTTACTATTTATGGTCCTCAAAATAATTGCTTCTGATCAAAAGGTCTGCTATTTCAAGCCCATCTATGGCTTGTTTCTTTTCTGATTCAGAATTTGTTTTTCCTACAAATGTGCCATCTGAAAGTACTGCGAAATCTTTATTGGTCTTAAAAAGATTTCTTCCCATAGCTGAATTAATGTATTCACCTTCATCCACACCCATAAGATAGCTTATTGTGGGTAAAATATCAATTTGTGCGCCAGTTGTGTGTATAACTTCTCCGTTTACAGAAGGATTATAAATTATAAAAGGTATCTCTTTATTATTTTCTTTCCACCACTCTTCTTTTGGAGTTATACTCTTAAGCTCTTCTGCATAAAAGCGATGTATCCCCTGATGGTCTCCATAAATTACTATAAGAGAATTATTAAGAAGATTTGAAACTCTTAATTGATTAATAAAATCTCCAATTACGGCATCAGTATAGTTTAGACATTGAAAGTACCCCCCTAAATAAGTTTTATCGAACTCCGGGTCAAGTTTAAGCTTTTTATAATTTTCAGGTAATAAAAATGGCATATGGCTTGTCAAAGTAATATTGAAAGAGTAGAAAGGCTGTTTGTATTTCGTCATTCTCTCACCCATTTGCCTTAAGAATGAGCCATCACTTGGTCCTATAGGAAAAACTTCATCTAAAGTAATTTGGTTAAAGTCAATGGTTTTATCAAAGCCCATGCTGTTTAATGCAGGCATCCAATTCCAGAATGAGCCTCTATCTGGATGAGCTGCGACTGTGTAATAATCTAGTTTTTTCATTATTTCCGGCATTGAGTTATATGTATTTGATGGGTATCTAAAAAAAGTACTTCCAACTCTTAAAGGATAAACTGAAGTATTTGCCATTAGGTCAGCATCTGAGCTAGAACCCTGGTTAATCTGTTCATGGAAATTATCAAAATATATACTTTTAGCTATCAAATTGTTAAGTACAGGAGTAATCTCCTGTCCATTTATATTCTTGCCAATTACAAAGTTCTCAAGAGATTCAACCTGAATATAAATAAGATTTTTTCCCTGGAACATACCTTTATATTTGTTATCAGGCAGATTCTCCTGTTTCTCTTTGTACCAGTTTGAGATATTTTCCTTTTGAGTAACAGTGAGATTGATTGTCCTACTGTCCCTTATATAGGTATAAGTACTGTACAAATGGTAACCAAGTGGCGAAATATTAAAGCTTGTCTCATTTGCATCAAAAGGACTAATTATGTCACTTATAGGAGTCTTAACAAATATATTTCTCACGGGCTGAGGAAGAATAATCATAGCAGATGCAAGTGCAAAAGATATTATAAAAGCCTTTATATTTCTACTTGATGAACTAAGGGTATTCCTAAATAATATGTAAGCAATTAAGTATACAAATATATCAAATAAAAGGAAAATATCGATTATATAAATTAGGGAAAAGACGCTGTCTGAAAGATTGTCCAAATTTGCAGTTTGCTGAAAAATATAGAAAGACGGCATTGTACCAAAGCCCCTTAAATACCATAAGTCAACAAGTAATATAATCGTAAATATAAAGTTAAAGACAAGACTGTAGATCATTCGCCCTTTCCCTTTAAATAAAAAGGCGAATGATAGAAATACTAAAAAAAAGCCTATGTAATATGACACCTTAAATATGGATTCTGAACTAAAAAGTAACGCAAAGGCTGTAAAAAGGCTAGGACGAAGATGTGAAGAGTGAAGAACAAAACCATAAAACGTAACAGATTTTCCAAAAAGTGAAAGCAAAGTTAACAACAAAATTGTATTTTGCACGTTTATTCGAGTAACCAAGTTTTTTTTCTTGATAAGGCTGATTTCCATCTAGAAGTCCCCCATAAGTTTATTTGGGACAAAGGGACAGGTACCTTGTCCCTTTGTCCAGGTTAAGTTATCTTATTTTTCTGCATTCTAGGTAGTATCTCTTCTCAGCAGCTTCACCCATTGAGAAAGTCTTTTTTACTAGAGCACCTTCTAGAATAACGGTTTTAAAGAGTTCTGATTTATCCATTGGTGGCAAGAAAAATCCAGTATTATTATCAATAGAACCAAGCTTTTCAACAGTTTCAGACCCATGGATATAGTCAATACGAATATTCTCTCCATGGTTTGAAATGTAGTCAAGAAGTCCTTGAAGAGTGGCAACTTCCAAGTTAAATGGTGGAGGCTCTATTGAAAGAACTCCCTTTTTAACTCCAGATATAAATGGAATCTGGTGTGCGTTTTCTTTTTTGTGTGACATTAGATATTGTGCTATCTCATCATCACTATTTGAAAATATAATGTTACCAGAACAGTTATTTTTAGTACAATAGCCTTTTAAATACTTGTTTATTAAATCTATTGGGAAATCAAACACCACACGATGTATTGGCTCAAATATCAGTCCTTTATCATGTATGTTAATAAGCTCAACTAAAGCATACCTAGCAGGATGGTTAATCATTTCATCTGCATTTAGTTCGGCCTTAACATTCTGCCAGTGAACTTTTGCTGAGGCAAGTGAATGGTTACCGTCTCCTACGGCAAATAAGAGGACATCCATTTTATTTTGCAAAGAGTATTTTTTCATGAAAGTCTCAGGGTCAGCTAAATTCGCTATTGCAGAAAGAACAGAATCAATTGATTTTTCATCTGAGATTTTGTAGCCTTGAATTTTCCCCCCATCCATCATTAAATCAAAATCATAAAGTTTTTCATAGGTGGAAATGTTATCAGACAGTGGCTCAATTACAGTTTTCTCTGGGTCGTCTATAAGGACCATAATATGTGGAAGTTCCAAAAGAGCATTTTGCCTTACTTTAACTCTTGGAGGAAGCCTTTCTACGACAGTACCCTCTGTTGCTCTTATTAGAGATCCAGAGCCTTTTTTAAAGTCATACTTTTCAAGGTCAACTGCCAAAATTAGTCCGGTTCTCTCATTTCCCAAAGAGGTTTTTCTTTTTACGAGAACAAGACAGTTTCCCTTGGATACTAAAGTTTGGTTATCAATATAAGTTTCCATAGAACTGTTAATGTTTTTTATTCTATCATCACAGTTTTTAGACTCAAGATAAATTTCTGGAAGGGTAATGTGATAAGTTGAGGGTTGTCCTTTTACAT
>Ga0123336_10002428_pt1 | contig 16142 bp, 10 predicted proteins | sample SSSSmetaG_FD_96466 | JGI IMG/M metagenome (GOLD analysis project Ga0123336, IMG submission 96466) | Glacier valley bacterial and archeal communities from Borup Fiord, Nunavut, Canada, to study Microbial Dark Matter (Phase II) - ​SSSS metaG | ecosystem: Environmental > Aquatic > Freshwater > Ice... | reverse complement strand
GCGATGATCAGGGCCAGCAGGGTCAGCCGCGTGTTGATCACCAGCAGCACGCCGGTCAGGATCACCAGCAGCAGCGATTGGCTCATCAGGTTGAGCGTTAGCGTGACCACGTTGGAAAAGTCCTCGGTGTCGCCGGTGACGCGGCTGACGATCTTGCCGGAGCGATATTCGTCGTAGAACGACAGGTCGCGGCCCAATACGCCGGCAAACACGTCGGTCCGCAACTTCAGCACCACATCGCCCACGGCCTGCGCGGTGAGCCACTGGCGACCATAGTTGAAGGCCCAAGAGAGCGCGCCCGCCACCAGGATGCCACCGATCAGCAGGCCGGCCTCGGCCATGTCGCGGCCCTTCGCCAGCGTATCAATGCCGCCGGAGATCAGGATGGGCAGTACCGTGTCCATGATCGAGTTCAGCACGATGATGCCCGCGACCAAGCCCATGAGCGGCAACTTGTCGCGGAAGTAGCTGCTGATGCGGCGCACTAGTTGGCGGTCGGTATACGCCCGGTCGTAGGGTTCGGGGTCTAGCCCGTCCATCACAAAGCCCATCGCCTAGCCTCCTACGGATACTAATTCTGCCGCCAGCGCGGGGGCCGGGCGGTGGTGGGCAAAGATGCGCCGGTAGAGATCGCAGCGCGCCAGCAGTTCGTCGTGCGTGCCCTGGTCTACCACGCGCCCGCCTTCCAAGACCAAGATCCTATCGGCCCAGCGGATCTGCGAAAGGCGGTGGGTGATCAGCAGGGTGGTGCGGCCTTGCAGCAAGCGGCGGATGGCTGCCTGGATTAGGTCTTCGGTGGCGCTGTCAATCGCGCTGGTCGAGTCGTCGAGGATCAAGATACGCGGGTCGGTGAGCAGAGCGCGGGCAATCGCCAGTCGTTGGCGCTGGCCGCCCGACAACGTGACCCCGCGTTCGCCGATCACCGTGGCGTAGCCGTCCTTGAAGCCGCGAATAAAGCCGTCGGCTTGGGCATCGGCGGCGGCGGCTTCGATCTCGGCCGCCGTCGCGCCGGCGCGGCTGAAGCCGATGTTTTCGGCGATGGAGCGCGAGAACAGCACAATATCTTGCTCAATGGTCGAAACTTGGCCGCGCAACGAGTCGAGGCTCCATTCACGCACGTCTATGCCATCTACCAGGATGCGCCCGGCTTCGATGTCGTAGATGCGGTTGACCAGTTTGGTCAGCGTGCTTTTGCCGCTGCCGGTCTGCCCGACAATCGCCACCGTCTGGCCGGGCGCGGCGCGGAACGACACATCTTGCAGCACCGGCGTGTCGCCGTAGCGGAAGGTGACATGATCAAACACGATCTCGCCCCGCATGGGTGCGCTGTGCCCGGCGGCGTTCTCGTCCAGCTCAGTCTCTTCGCGCAGCAAGGCCAGGATGCGCTCGGCGGCGGCCAATCCCAGTTGGGCCAAGTTGAAGGTCCAGATCGAGATGCCGACCGGGAAACGCAAGTTGCCCATCAGGGCCAGATACGTCACCAGCCCGCCAACCGGCAAGCGGCCTTGCGTGACTAGCAGCGCGCCATGCAGAAACGCCCCGGCAATCGCTGCGGACAGCAGCAACGGCGGCAGGTAGCGCGCCTGGATGGTGCCGTTTTGTACAAACAGGTCGCGGTAGCGGCGGGCCTGGGTCAGAAACTTGGTCGCTTCTTGCGCTTCCTGGGCCGAGGTTTTGACCACTTCGATGCCGGTGACGGTTTCGGTCAGCCCGGCGTTGAGCAGGCCGAACTGTTCGCGCATGGCGCCGGCCACCGGGCGCAGACGGTTGACATAGTGCCGCAGGGCTAGGCCAAACAGGACGGTAAAGATCACGGGGGTAAGCAACAGCTCGGGGTTCAGAATGCCAATAAAGATCAGGGTCATGCTCAGGCTGGTAAACGAGTCGAATAGCGTGTTGAGGCCGGGCACGATCATCGAGTTGATCTGACCGATGTCATTGGCGGCGCGGGCCATGATGTCGCCGACGCGCTGGCGGTTGTGGAAGGTCTGACTTTTGCCCAGCAGGCTGCGGTAGAGTTCGTCGCGTGCATCGCGTTCGAGCCGTTTGGCGAGAAACTCGCTGGCGTAGCACGTGGTGATGTCCACTAAACCAGTTGCCAGTATCAGGCCGAACATCGTCAGCGCAATGCGCCCCAGTGTGTCCCGGCTGGGTTGGGGCCGCAGCACCTCCGTAAAGGCACCCCCGATCAGGGTGGGTTGGATCGCGGCCAACACGTTGAGCAGTAGCGTGCCGCCGATAGATGCGGTCAGGAACCGCTTATAGCGCAGCAAATGCGCCGCGATCCAGCGGACTGGGCTGCGTTGATCGTAGTGGGCCGCGTCGGCGACCGTGAACTCGCGTCGCTCCATACGGGGTCTCCTTTGCCGTGGTCGGTGGTCGGTGGTCCGTTGTATTGTAGCAGGTGCTGGGGATGGAGGCATCGGTCTGGAGATGTAGAAATGCGAACAATAGTCCTATCTTTACGGCTCTTGCGGGTGCAGCGACGGCAACACGGAGACACGGAGACACGGAGGAATAAGTAGGCGTGAGTAGGCGGTCAATGGGGATTGGGCGCGTTGGAAGGCCACTGTAGTAGCGCATGGCGTGTGCGGGTTGGAGCGCGCGCAGCAGTGGATTGTAGGAGGTGGTTCCACCCGGCGAGGCCGGCCTTAGCCCTCTGCCAAACGGTGCGCGGACCTGTTCGGCCTTTGCGGCCGGTGGCCCCGCGCACGCCGTGCGCTGCTACAGCCGCTCCCCAACATGACGAAAGCGCGTTGACGGTGTACTGAGCGCAGCGACGAATTCGGCGTTGCTCAAGTCTATGGGTAAGCAACGAACTATCGCGAGATCGGGGTAGGGCCGGATTCTTCACTGCGTTCAGAATGACAGACTTCTCTTTACCCGACTCCAGACTGAACATTTACGTGTCAGGCTACACTTCCTGGCTCCAGCCCACCTGGGCCGGGTCGGCGGCTCCGCCTAGTTCGGCGTAAGCGCTTTCGACGTTGCAGCGGTGCGGCGCGGCGTTGGCGGCAGGGTGGCGGAAGTGGATTTCAGCGCAGGCGGCGACGGCTGCGGCGGGCGACCCGCCGGCGGCGACGACCCTGCCGATGCGCTCGGCCAGTTCGTCCAAATAGGCTCGGTCTTCACCCAGGCGAGCGGCAATGGCCGCCGGGTCGCTGGTGGGCGCGCCGTGGCCGGGCACCAGCGTCTGGATGTCCCAATCGGCCAGGGTCGCCAGTGTGGCGCGGTAGGCGGCGAGGCTGTGGCTGACGAAGGGGATCTCCAAGTCACTGAGCATATCTGCGGCCCAGAGCGTGCCGCTCGCTGGATCGTAGACGGTCAGTTGGTCGGCGGCGTGGCCGGGCGCGTGGGTGAGCCGCAGGCGCAGATCGCCCACCGGCAGGTCCATCGTCTGCGTGAAGGTCTGGTCGGGTTGCGGCAGGGGGAACGGGTGGTCACGTTGTACGCCTTGCTCGGCTTCGAGGTGGGCAATGACGCGGCGGGTGCGCGGCGCGGCTGCGTGCAGGGCGGCCGCATAGCCCGCTTGTGCTACCACCGGCACGCCGGGGAACGGTTCCGGCCCCAAGATGTGATCCCAATGGCTGTGGGTCAGCACCAGCGCCGCTACTTGCAGCCCCTGCGCGGCCACCGCCTGTACCAAACGATCCATCTCGTCCCTGCGGATACCGGGATCGATCAGGCAAGCTGTGCCTGCGCTGACCCAGAGGCCGCTGTTCATGGCGTAGAGCCGGCTTTGCGCGACCCACAGGGCACTGGTGAGGCGGGTCACGGGGTGCGGCATGGGCGGTGGCTCCTGGTGGGCTATTGGTTGGCTAGGGTACGGCCAGGGCGGCAACAGAGTCGTCGTGGCGGGTATTGAAGCTGGGGCGGAAGTAGGGGCGGCGCTGATCATCGCAGGGCTCGCCGGGCGCGCCGCAGGGATAGCCGTGCAGCGCCCCGTGGTAGACGGCGGTCTCAATGGCCGGGTAAAAGACTGTGCCGGCCGGCAGATCCGTAAACGTCGGCGTAACCGGCGACCGCAGGGGCCAGCCGGCGGCAGTTACCAGCAACTGGGCAAATTGCCGGCGGTTCACGGCGTTGTCTAAGCGCAGCGCGGGCCGGCGGGCCGCATCACACGGCTCGTTCAGGCCACCACAGGCGTAGCCACTGATGATGCCGGCGTGGTGGGCTGTCTCGGCGACGGCAAAGCGTGGGTCGGCGGGGGGCACATCGCTGAAGGTCGCCGCGCCCACGGGCTGATAAGAGGGCAGCGCAAAACGCTGTAGCAGCGTCGCCAGCACCGCGCCGCGGCTGATGGTGGTGCGGGGCGGCGGCAAATAGGGATCGTCGCCACCGTCATAGCTGTAGCGCACCAGCGCGAGGCTCGTCGTGTCTAACACCGCCAGCCAGATCAGCAGCGCACTCAGCGCCAGATTGCGCCGCCGGCCGCGTGGCGGGAGCGTATAGAGCCCGGCCGTCGCCAGCAACGCGACCGGCAGCAGCGCGAGGAACAGATAGCGGCCCTGCGGTTGTCCACTAACAGCTACACTAAACTGGATATAAGAAGCTAACAAGGTCAGCGTGACGAGCGCCATGATGGCAGCGGCTTGGCGTAGCAGGGCTCCCAACGGCGCCCGCCGCAATATCGCTACGCTGCTTAAGCCTAGCAGGATGATCACAACATAGCCTGCTTGACTATACAATGCTTGTGGCAGGATTACACTTAGCCAACCAAACACCCCAACAGAAGTTTTCCAAGTGGCTTGCGCGAATGCTTGGCGTTGTGTGGCATCGGCCAACTGCACCGTGCCAAATATGCCATGATAGAAGCGGAACATCGCTGCCGTACCGGTGGGTTCGCCGTACAGCCAAAGATTGCGGATGATCCAGGGTCCACAGAGCAGTAGCAGCGCTAATCCCGCCCCGATGGCCTGCCGCAACGCAGCGCGCCAAGCGTCCCGCTTGCTGCCTGTTTGTCGTGCTTGCCCTGCCGCCCGCAAGCCCAGGACCAACGCCAAGCCCGGCAGCAGGACCGCGCCACTCAGCTTGCTCAGGATCGCCAAGCCACAGATACCACCCATAAGCCCGCCCCAGCGGTCAAAGGTTGGGTCACGTAAGGCGCGAAACCAGCTGTAAAATGCGGCCATGCCGCAGCAGAGAGCGGCGCTATCGTTGGCGGCGGTGGCGCTGTTGAAGCCGAACTGCGGCAGCAAGGCCACTGTGGCGGCGGCGGCTACCGCCCATTGCGGGTGGGCGGGCGCTAGTTGCCGCATCGCCGCCCAACAAAAATACACTGCGCCCGCGCCAAACAGGGCGGCAACAATGCGCCCAATGTAAAGGATGATCGCTGGGTCGGGCGGCATCGGCAGGGCCAGCGTGCCGGCCACCCAGTAGTAGAGTGGTGGCTGAGAGAATTCGTAAGGGAGCAACATAAACGGAGTCGTGATCCCTTGCGCGCGGGCGTATTGCAGCACTGGACTGTCGCTGGGTGGTCCCACGAGCTGCCCGGCTTGCCAATGGTTCACCGGCAGGATGTCGCCGCTCCGCACGGCCATAATCGTTTGCAGATGCGCGGGTTCGTCCGGCGCTTGCAGGGGTGGAATGCTGAACACCCAGAGGAGGTTGATGGCGAAACTCAGCCCCGCTACGAGTAAGCCGAGGGATAGTGGACGGCGGATACGTACAAGCATGGCGGGCTAGGGCTCCTGTGGTGCGCGCGGAGGGGCTCGAACCCCCGACCCTTTGTTCCGAAGACAAATGCTCTATCCACTGAGCTACGCGCGCGTAGGGCTATTATACCAGAAAACGGCGGGCGCTGCACCCGGCGTTCGCGGGGTGGGTGCGCGTCATGATTTTGCGTGATGCGTCGCGGCCTACCGACCTAACCCCCCAACCCCCTTCCCTACGAAGGAAGGGGGAGTCTACTGAATCCGAGAGTAGTCCGCAAGTCAACGATCTAGGTTGTCTTGCTCCCCCTTCCTTTGTAGGGAAGGGGGTTGGGGGGTTAGGTCGGTGGGCGCGCAAAATCATGACGCGCACCCCCGCGGGGTAGCTGTTCAGTCAGCGACCAGTATACAAGAATCTGTCATGGGGAACGCAGTGCAGAATCGGTTGGGGGTGTAGATCGGCTCCCAGCCGCGCCACACTCCGCCTAGTGGATGCCTGCGGGTGGGCTTGTGCCCACCCCGACCGATTCTTCACTGCGTTCCCCATGACAGACTCTCTTTTGGGCGCGCTAGTAGCCCACTAGACTGCACAGTTACTTCGTGGGGTAGGCCGGAGCCGGGCGGCGCTGGCCGCGCCTATCGCGCTGCCGCCTGCCTCAGCAGGCTGACGGGGCGGGGCCGGGCGGGGCGGAGTAGCCAACGCTGCCGGATACTTGGCGGGTTGGGCGGTAGCCGTGCGGGGGGTTGCGCCGGACTCGTTGGGGACGGATTCAACGGCCGGCGATCCCACGTCCGCGCAGTAGCTCGGCTAGGCGCGGCTCTAGCACCCGCGCATCTTTGCGCTGGGCCAGATCCACCAGGGCTTCACCGCGCGTGCCGTTGTCGAGATCAATCCACCACACTCTCTTCTAACCACCTATCCTGCGGTGAGCAGTATAGGGATCGCCTCCGGTTCGACCTACGCGGCGATGTTGGCCTGGGCTACGATCTTGGTGGGCGTGACGCGCACCAGCAGCTCGCCGGGCACCCCGTTGCGCGCCCCATACTGCGCGGCTAGGTCCGCGCCCATGTAGCGCCCCGCGATGCGCGTGGCCCAGTGCAGCAGGTCGGCGGGGTCGTCGCTGAGGGTGACGGTGCCCTCGATGATGACAAAGCTGAACGGCGGCTGGTCGTCTTCGATACACAGGCACACGCGCGGATCGCGCTGCATATTCAGCCCTTTGACTGTGTCCCGCCCCGTGTTGAACACCAGCGTCTCGCCATCCAGATCAAACCATACGGGGGCTACATGAGGCCGGCCGTCGGCGCGCACCGTGGCGAGTTTCGCTGTGCGGGTCTGGTTCAATAGAAAGGCGTGTACTTCGGCGGTACTCATCTGCGACATTATCTATCCTCCTGCTAATAATCCTTGGTCCTCTTACTGCTTCAGTATAGCACGCCACGCCGGGATCGCGCATCCGCCGACGGGTGGGCGGGCGGAACGCGGCGCGCCCTGCTGGCACCGCGCCTCAGCGATTGTGGCGGATTTGGGGTATAATAGGGCTATGACACTCGAAATCAGTGTGGCCCAGGCCCGCCGGCTGCTGACGGTCTATCATTTCACCCCCACCGACCTGCCGGGCGTGATTGCGCGGCTGGGCACCATCCAGTACGACCCGCTCAACCCGGCCGGGCGCAACGCGGATCTCGTGTTCCAGGCGCGCGTGCCCGGCTATCGCGTAGACGACTGGCAGCAGGCCGCCTACACCGCGCGCCTGCTCTACGATGCCTGGGACAAGCAAGCCTGCTTGGTGCCGATCAGCGATTGGCCTATGCGTGCGCTGATCAGCCACCGCTACCATCCCTATCGCTACCCTGCACTGCCCAGCGACGAGACCCCCGCTATGACAGCGATCCTGGCCGCGCTGGATGCCCACGGGCCGCTGTCCTCGCTGGAACTAGAGAGCCGCGTGCGCGGACCGGGCGGTAGCGCCGCGCTGGGAGCCACCGGCATTGCCCGCATCTTGCGCGCCTTATGGGCTGCGGGGCAGATCGTCACGCACCACCGCCAAGCCGGGCGGCACTACTACGACCGCGCCGCACGGGTCATTCCGGCGGCCTACTACGACGCGCCGCCGCTGCTGGAAGAGGCGACCTATTACCACTGGATCCTGGCCCGTCGCCACCAAGCGGTGGGCTTGTTGCGGCCCAATGCCGAGGCGGTGGTGTGGAGCGTCTGTGGCGACAGCGCAGCCCGCAAAGCCGCCCTCGCCACCGCGTTGGCCGACGGCACGCTGACGGCAGTCAAAGTTGCGGGCACGCTGTACCACGCGCCGACCCGCCTGCTGGATCTGCTGGATGCGCCCCTGCCACCGCCGCGCCTGATTTTTGTCGCCCCGCTTGACAGCCTGCTGTGGGACCGCAAGGCGGTGAGTCAGCTGTTCGGCTTTGACTATATCTGGGAAGTCTACAAGCCGGCAGCGCAACGACGCTGGGGCTATTATGTGCTGCCGGTCTTTTACGGCGACCGCTTCGTGGCCCGTGTAGAAAGCCGGCTGATCGGCGGAGTCTGGACGGTTCACCGTTGGTGGTGGGAAGCCGACATCGTGCCCGATGCCGATCTGCGGGCCGCACTGCACAGCGGAGTGATGGCGTTCCTGACCTACTTGGGCGCGACGGGCGTGCGGCTACCCGCCGATGTGGACCCGGCAGTGCGGACAGCGCTGGCCGATCTCTTGGCCTAGAACGGTTTTTCACCGCGAAGGCGCGAAGAACGCGCAGATTTGTGAATGAATGGCAGATGTCTAGCGAACAGTACGGTGATGTCAAAAGACTTTGAGGGTTTGTATGTCAAGAACTACTAAAAATCTTATCACTTTGGAAGATATAAAAGTAGCACTAATTGCCGGCATTGTAATAACTATCGTTGGTGGTTTGTACAAGAATAACGGAATATCAGATTACCTGCTGCAACGCATAATGGATGCATTGCCTGCCGGCGTGTTCTTCATGGTAGGGCTACTGTTCGTTGCGGTAGTCACTCGTATTCTTAACCGTTTAACCCTGAAATAACCTTCACAAATTGTTCTTCGTGTTCTTTGTGTCTTTGCGGTGTAATCAAAGGAGTCGGCTAGATGGCGGAGCGGGTGGATGCGTTGGTGCGCGAGCGCGGGCGGGGCTGCCTGCTGGGGCAGTTGGCCGGCGACGCGCTGGGCAGCATCGTGGAGTTCCACACAGCGGCGTGGATCGCGGCGGCGTATCCGCAAGGGGTGCGCGAACTCGTGCCTAGCCCAGTGTGGCACACGCTGGCTGGGCAGCCGACCGACGACTCAGAGATGGCGCTGGCCCTGGCCCGCACGCTGGTCACGCACGGCTTTGACAGCGAGGCGCTTGCAGCGGCCTATGGCGATTGGTTGGCGAGTGGGCCGTTCGACAGCGGCCTAGCGACCAATCAGGCGCTGGGGCCGGTGGCCCGTGCGCCCGCCGGCAGCAAAGCGATCACCGCCCGCCGTGCGGCCCATGCCACGACCGAGGCCAACGGCGCACTGATGCGCCAGAGTCCGCTGGCGATTTGGGGCTACCGCCTGGATGCGGCCCAACTCGACGGCTACCTGCGCGCCGATGCCGCGCTGACCCACCCCAGCCGCGTGTGCGCCGATGCGTCGGCGGCGTTTGGCGTGGCGCTGGCGGCGGTGATCCGCGCGGGCCTGGACGGCGCGGCGGCATACGCCTGCGCGGTGGCCTGGGACGCAGCGCACGGAGCCAGCCCCAAGATCACGGCGGCGCTGGCCGCCGCCCGGCACCGCCCGCCCGCCTACCAACCGCATGAGGGCCATGTGCCCATCGCGCTGCACAACGCCTTCTACCAAGCCTTGCACGCCCCTTCGGTTGAGGCCGGGCTGGTGGACACCGTGGCCGGCGGTGGCGACACCGACACCAATGCGGCCATCGCCGGCGCCTTGCTGGGCGCGATCCACGGGCTGACGGCGATCCCGGCGCGCTGGCGGGCCGTGTTGGCCGGTTGCCGCCCGGCGGCCGGCGTGCCCGGTGTCCAGCGTCCGCGCCCAGAGCGGTTCTGGCCGAGCGACGCAGTGCCGCTGGCTGATGCGCTGCTGAGTGCTGAGTGCTGAGATGGGGGGCCGGTTATGGCATATGCGGCAATCATCGTGCGACTAGAGGCGGCGGGGACTGGTGTTGTAGCGGACGCGGCAGAAGGGGACGTAACTGTTCAATCTGCTCCCAAACAAGCGCAACCTGTCATCCTGAGTAGGCTGACCAGCCCTAATTGGCATGTTGGGGGGCTACTGTAGCAGCGCACGGCGTGCGCGGGGTCGCAGGCAAGGATGATGGGGGCGCGACAAATAGGGCTGGTCGGCCTACTGAGTAGCGCGTCAACGGCCTTTAGTCCGGTTCCCGCCACTGCCGCCTGCGACTCCGCGCAATGAATTGCGCTGCTACAGCCGCCTCTCAACGGGCCAAAAGCCCGGTGGCGCTCTACTGAGGAGCGTATCAACGCCGTCTTGGCCGGCCCCGCCCCGCGCACGCCGTGCGCTACTACAATCTCCGCCCCACCGGATTTTTGGCTCATTGACACGCTACTGAGCGCAGCACAGAAGCCGTTGGAGTGTCTATACGCCGGCCCGCAGGTGTCTCTGGCGTGGGTGGGATCGCTGCTATTGGACCCAGTGGCGCGACCGCCGATTCTGAACGCATTAAAGAATGACAGTTCTCTCTTTCTTGCTGCTGGGCTGAATAGTTCGGCAATGTCACATTAGCTTGGGGGTGATCGGGAGCCGATCTGGCTGGCCGCGACTCGGCGCACGGTCCAGGCACAGGATCTACATTGATCCGCCGACCTTAGCGCAATGTGACATTGTAGAAATAGTTACGAAAGAATTACATAAAACCTTCGTGCGCTTCGCGTCTTCGCGGTGCAATCCGTCGTTCGTGTGTCAGGGGCTAGGCTTACGGGGCGAGGGGATTGTCGGCGTGGCGGATTTCGGTCAGCGCCTCGTCTACCGCTTCTTGTAGCGCCGGGTCCAGATCCGCGCCCAGCATCTGCAACGCCTGCTGCGCCACCCGCCCGCCCAACTGGCCCAACGCCCAGACGGCGGCCAGTTGCACTTCGGAGTCGTCGTCTTCGAGCAGCGGCAACAGCGCCGGCGCGTTGGCCCGTTCACCCAGTTCGCCCAGTGCCTGAGCCGCCGCGAAGCGCATCAGCGGCTCGGCGCTCTTCGCCTCTTTGAGCAACAGCGGCGCCCAGCGGTGGTTCATGTTGCGCCCCATCGCGTGGACGGCGCTGGCCGGCAGGAGGCCGCTTTCGTCATAGGCGCGGGCGATCTCCGCTTCCACGGCGGCATTGCCGCCGAAATAGCCCACCGCTTCTAACGCCCGGCGGCGTACATCGGGGTCGGCGGGGTCGCGCACCGCCTGCAATAGACTATCGCGCAGGCGGTCCGCCAGCTCACGCTTGACTTTGCCGGTCTCGGCGCGCAACGCGGCGGGGGCGAGGATGACGGCCGCCGCCGCGCGCACCCCTGCATCGGGATCGCTCTCCAACACGGTGATCAGCCGGCGCAAGGTGCTCGTGCTTTCGTCTTCGACCAAACCCTCAACCGCGAGGCGGCGCACCTGGGCATCGGGGTCGGCCAGCAGCACCGTCAGCGTCGTGTCAAAATTGTATTCGATGTTGTCCTCCGCCACCTGCACGAGGGTGGTCACGATTTTGCGCCGCCGCGCCACACTGATACCCGGCCAGAGCAGGGTCAGCGTGGCCCGTTCGGCGGTCGGTAAGTCGGAGAGAAATGTCAGGCCCACTGCGGTGAGCGGTTGGCTGTCGCCGATAATGGCGTTAAGTTGGTCTTGAAAGTCCATAGCAGTAAGTAATAGACTCATAGGTGGGCAGTAGACAGGCGACGGTAGGTAGTCGCTACACGTTGCCCTGCCGGCGGCCTGCTACTTATCGTGCTGAAACCCTGAAACTTGATGCGGGTACAGGTCGCTGCGGCTGGGGTGGCGGTGGACCGGCGCGCCCTAGCGCTCACCGGCACCCCACCAGCTACATCCCTAGCCACTACCTACCGTCTCTTGTCTCTTGTCTACTTCTTGGTAGGATCGTAGAAATACGCGCCCGCCGTTTCCGGGTCCGACTCAAAACCACTATGATGGCTGGTTTCGAGGATGGCGCGCAGGGCACCGGGCGAGAACGGGCGCTCCAGGTTGACGACCGGCAAGAGGTCGGTCAACGAGGCCATGTAGCGGCCCTCCCCCTCTGCGCCGACGAGTTCAAAGGCTTTGCTCACAATCGCCTCGCCCTTCTTGCGCTCGGACTCGTCCAACCGCTTAAGGCTGTCCAGGCGAGCGAAGCGTTCTTCGCGCAACACCCAGTCGGGACTGACCGCCGCGTAGAACGTGGTAGGCCGGTAGACGAAACGGCTACGGCGCTCGTCGTACTGCAACAGCGAGTCTTCTTGCGCCGCCGTGCGCTCGAAGCGCAAGATCAGCACATTGGCTTGGTCGGTCGCTTCCAGCGTGAAAGTTGCGCCCGGCACGAGGTACTCGCCGAAAAAGGCATCAAAGCCGACGATATAGCCGCCGCGATTGCCGGTGGGATAGCGCAGTTCGACCGGGAAGTTGATGAACAGCGACGGCACTTCGATCCGCAACAGGGCGGCGCGCTGGTCTTCCAGCATCGGCGGCGGCAACAGCGCCCGTGCGGTCGGGCTGTAGGGTAGCAGCCCACTTTCGTATTCGTAGTAGGTGAGCGCGTGGTCCCAAGTGGTGGTTCCGGCCGGCACCGGCGGTTCCAACGCCTGGGCCGTGGCATCTTCCAGGTAGCGGAAGTCCAGGCCCAGTTCGCTCGGCTTGCGCTTGGGCGCACTCACCGGCGATGCGCCGGCCACGATCCAGAGCCGGTCGCCGGGTATGCCGACAAACTCAAAGTCTTTCTTTTCGCGCAACAGGCGATAGTTGAGCGAGAAGCGCAACCGCTCGTAGTCGGGGTCGGTGTCGCGGCGGTTCAATACGTCGCTCAGGAAGGCGCGATCCGACAGGGCTTCTTGTGTTTCGATCAGATAATCTTTGACGCGGCGGAAATCGCCTTTGCTGAACCGTTCGACATGATCTTCGGGATACCAATCCCCGCCGAACGAGGCGAAGCGGAAGTCTTCGCCCAGCGCCTTGCCCAACATCGCGGTCAGCCCCGCATCGTGTTCGGCTAGGATCGCATCCAGATCGCCGGCCAGATCGACGGTCGTTACCCCGTCGGCGGTGGGCAGGGTGAAGCGCACCGGACGGGGCGGGGCAGGCGGGGCGGGCGGGGCCACGGGGCGCACGGGGGCTGTCGGCACGGGCACCGGCGCGACCACGGGTGCCGGTTCGGCGGCTTGGATCGGTTCGTCCAGCACGGCCACGTCTGTCGGCATCGGTAGCGTTTCGGCGACCATCTCCGGCGCAGGCGGCGCGTCCGGCACGCCGCTGGGTGGCAGTTGCTCCTCGGCGCGCACGGCTTCGACCGGCGGAAGCGGTTCAGTGGGCACCCACGGCACATTCAGATCCGGCTCAAACACCATGGCATCTGCTGCCGGCACCGGATGGGCGGGAGCCACAAAGGCGGCAATATCCGCCGGCCCCGACCAACGCCCGGCCACCGCAGCTTCCGCTGCCGGCTCCTGGAAGATCGTGAAGGCATCAGAGGTGCGCGCCTGGGCTTGCGCGATCCAGCCCTCGGTCAGCTCGTGCGACTCCTGCTCGGTCACATCGCGCGCCTCGCCATTGAGCCGCTGGCGGAACATATAGCGCGTTTGGTCTAGGACGTTGGCCGCACCGCCGCCGCTTTTGGTAGTGACATAGGCCACGGTCTCGCCGGTCTCTTGGCGGGTAAAGACCGCCGGGTTGGCATCCAGCGCCGTCACCACCTGGGCGCGCAACTTCTCGGCGCTCAATTTGGGGTAGTGGCGCGTTAGCCCCTGCACCAAGCGGTCAAGCGGCACCGTAATCGGCGCGTCGGCGGCATACAACATGCCCTGGCGGCGCATCAGATCAAAGGCTTGGGCCGCCAGCGCGCTTTGCCCTGCGGTGCCGGTAAAGCTCGGCCCGCTGGTGGCCGCCACGGTTCCACTGCTCATGCTGCTTATTCTCCCTTACAGAGCCGGGCCTTAACGCCCGCGCCCGGCTTCATCGCGCAATCGCTCCAACCACAACCGCACCAATTCGGCGGTCGCCTGCGGTCGCCCTCTGCGCCGCATCCATTCCAGCAGGCGATCCAGATCCGCCGGTCGCACCCGCAATTCTTCGTCCATCAGGTCTGCTCCTCCCACACTAGCTCTCCCCGCCGCCGCGACACACCACATTCTCCCGCTGCGGAGTAGGCCACTGCTTATTGTACACGAAACGGCGGCGGCGCGCAACTGGGCACGCACCTGTCGCACCCGCAATCGTGGATGTTCAGGCTGAACATCGGGCTCCTAGGCCGACCGGTCGCCGGGTGGAACCGCCTCCTACAGTCCGTCTTCCAGAACCGTGCCTTCATAATAACTAGAGTTTAGACTAAATTGTGGTTCGTACTAGGCACGATAGGCAGCGAATCAGGTCCGTTTCAGGTGCCGGGAGCCAAACTGACCGCGCCAAACTGTTGGAAAAGCCAGTCTGGTGCCTAAACCGGCAACCTTCGTGCCTAGCGGTCCACCGAATTTAGTCTAAACTCTAGTAATAAGATTGCGGGTGAATCGTAGGAGGCGGTTCCACCCGGCGACCGGTCGGTAACCATCTGGCACGCGGTTTGCTTAGATAACAGTATGGACCGCCCCCGCCTGGATACAGGTGGGCCGCGCCAAAATTGGCAACCGTCTATCGTCGCCGGCCCCGGACGGGGTGGCGGTTAGCAAGGAGGTCACTGATGACTAGCTGGGAACGCGGCAAAGCCAACGAACAACAAGGCCAAATGGAAGAGCGCGACGGCATGAACCGGGGTGACCTGGGCGAGCAAGTGCGCGGCGCGGCCAAAGATGCGGCCGGCAAGGTTGAGCAGGGTATAGATAACCTGGGGGATGCCTTGACCGGCAAGCAGGACGATCTGCAAGGGCGCGACCGCAACGTGGGCCGCGACGCGCAGACCTGGACGGATCACCGCGCCGACGATGTGCAAGATGCGGCCCACAAGGCCGGCAACTGGGTACAGGATCGCGCCGACGATGTGAATCGCAAAGTGTAGTTACTAGGGAAAAGCCCGGTGTGACCACGCGGCTTTTCGCTCCTCGATAGCGCCTCTACTACGCAGTGGGGGCGCTATTGCTATTGCGGTACGTGTTCAGTTTAGCAGCAAGCAGCGCTGCCATTGCCTTGCTCCTACGCGCCCAACCGCACAGCTACTGCTATTGCTCCGCGCTTTCCGCCGCCCGCCCTTTGCGCTATACTACGCTAGAGCGCGTTGCGTCTCTCTAGCGTAAGGAGCCACTCCATGCGAATAGGAATTGTGGCCGATATTCATGCGAACCTGCCGGCCTTTGTGCGCGTTCTCACCAAGCTGCAAGAGGCCGGAGCCGCCGATCAGCTCTGGTGCCTGGGCGACATGGTGGGCTATGGGCCGTGGCCCAACGAATGCCTGGAACTACTGCAAACCCACTCCCATCTGTGTATGCCCGGCAACCACGACTGGGGCGTGATCGGGCGCACCGAAGCGGCGCTGTTAAACGACGCGGCGCTCTTTGTCTTGAACTGGACCAAAGAGCAACTCAGCCGTCCCAATTGGACCTACCTCGAAGCCTTGACCCTGATCCAAAAAGTGCCCGACCCGCCCTTCACCCTGGTGCATGGCAGCCCGCGCGATCCGATCTGGGAGTACTTGGTGGAAACCAAAGACGCCTCGCCGTGCTTCCGCTTTTTCGACACGCCCATCTGCTTGGTCGGTCACAGCCATCTGCCGCTCATATTTCGCAAAGCCGCCGGCAAGACCACCGTGAGCGCGCCCGCCGACGGCACGGTGTTGCCACTGGGCGCGGATCGGCTGATCATCAACCCCGGCAGCGTCGGCCAACCGCGCAACGGCGATCCCCGCGCCCACTACGCCATTCTGGACACCGCCGCGCACACGATCAGCTTCCACCGCGTCGTCTACCCCATCGTCCTCACCCAGGCGCGGATGCGCGACCTCGACTTCCCGACCATGCTGGTCCAACGGCTTGACGTGGGCCAGTGAGGGCGGCCGAGGCCGCGCCGCCGGTGCCTAATGCCCTCGTGCGCCCCAGGATTGGCGGCCCAGGAAGCCCAGCAAAACGTTGTAGGGCGGCGCGTTTTCGGGATGCAACTCAAAGCGGGCGCGCTCGAAATATTGCACCGTGTAGGGTTTACCGTCGGCGCTGTTGACTTCGCTGAACGGCTCACTGATCGGATAGCCGTTGACGAACAGGCCGCCCTGCGCCTGCCAGTAGGCGGCAAAGGTCGGCTCCACGTTGTGGCCCGTTTGCGGGAAGAAAGTGGAGCCGCCCAATGGGGCCACCGGCGGATCGACCGGGT
>Ga0123336_10002426_pt1 | contig 16146 bp, 17 predicted proteins | sample SSSSmetaG_FD_96466 | JGI IMG/M metagenome (GOLD analysis project Ga0123336, IMG submission 96466) | Glacier valley bacterial and archeal communities from Borup Fiord, Nunavut, Canada, to study Microbial Dark Matter (Phase II) - ​SSSS metaG | ecosystem: Environmental > Aquatic > Freshwater > Ice... | reverse complement strand
ATATCTTTTAGCAAATTTAAAAAGTCATGGGTCCAGAGCCAGCTTTCACTTCTCCTTTCCCATGACCTTTTATGTTTTATATTACTTTATTTTATTAGTGTCAATTAATCTGGTTTGTTTGCCTACTACTTATTAAAAATGAGGGCAAGCACTCCATTCACCCAAAGCTCTTAATATTCCTTCGAAATAGTAATAATCTCCCCAAATAAGTGAATTATCCATACGTTGATTGTTAGGTACATGTTGGCAAGCATGAAGTAGGAGGGCTCTATGCGGTGTACCTTCAGTCGTATAATTGTCTGTAAGGGATTCCAGTATTGCCAGCGCCTTTTTCTCGTACTTCTCTTTAATAGATTCATCATCTGTGCATTTTGACAATTCGAATAGCCCAGATGCTACAGGGGATGCTGCTGATGAATCCCTATAGGTATTAGGAATATCAGGATGATCATAATCCCAGTATGGAACAAGATCTGCAGGCAGATTATTCAGGAAATAGTCAGCAGTATCAAAAGCAGATCTTTTAAATGGTCCATAATCAGTCCTAAGATATGCATGTGAAAATCCATAAACTGCCCAAGCAAGTCCTCTTGACCAACAAGATTCAGGTGCATAGCCCTGACCACCAAGCCAATTTAAGAATTTACCTGTCTTAGGATCGTATTGAATTAGGTGTGCTGTGCTGCCATCTGGGCGCATAAAGTACCTTTGTACACCTACTGCTTCACTAAAACCTGTGTTATAGAACACCTTGTCACCTGTCTCTTCAAATGCCCACCACATAAGCGCAATATTCATCATGGCATCCACTGCAGCTGTAGTGTTATCTTTCACATCATCCTGTGTACCGTGCCACTGAATAACACCAATATTAGAATTTAGCCTTTTTGTGTAGTTCCTTGCCGCTTCAAGAGCAACTTCCTTATAATGAGGATCGTGGATGAGGTAATATCCTTTTAAGTGTGAAAGACCTAGTAAAAAGCCTAAGTCATGGGTCCAAGTATCAGTTTTGCGGTATTCAATAGCAGCCGTCCATTTCTTCGCCCATGTAAGGTATTTTTCATCCCCAGTTGTCTCATATGCTAGCCATAAAAGTCCTACCCAATGCCCATCTCCCCATAAACCTTTACTTGATGCATCTACCGAACCATCTTCAAAGGTAGATGTGGGAAACACATTTCCCATCGGTTCCATTTGCTCTGCCATGAGATCTATTTTTGAAAGGCAAAGCTGCTTTGCTTTTAAAAACTTTGCCTTTTGCTCTGTTGTTAAGAATTTACTCATTTTGATTCATCCCTCTCATCTTCATGATTTTTCTTCAATAAGGTATATTACTTAAACTCTAATTCATACTAATTTATAAAAGCTTCATCGTTAAAAAGAAAATCTTTTTATAATAGTATCCATTCGCCCTCTTTTGGAGCTTGGATTGTCCAAGAATTGTTCTCTAATGCTACATTATAATTATTCCCTTCAAATTCAAAAGTAGGCAAACTTCCCACCTTTCCTTTTATAGGGAATAGTAATGTATGAAATACAATCTCGGAATCTCCTTTTTGTACAAATGAAAGCTCCGGTGCAGGACTCATATCATCATAGTAAGGGCAATGCCAACCTCTAAAAGGCTGTTCAGAACCTTTATATATTGATTTATTTATAGAAGAATTTCCAAGTGTTTTTGTAATTAAATTTGCATCCTCAAAATCAGTATATTGGTATTCTCCTGTAGGATCCATTTTTATTTCCCCTTCAAGATAATGCCATATTTGTTCTGTTGTATGTTCCCCTTTGCCAGTGATAGTATCTCTTACAACCCAGAAACAAGGTTTAACAAAAATAACTTGGCGTTTATGTGTGACACCTTCTACTTTGCATTTTTTCTTGAAGGCAATCCCCTTTTCTTTGAAACTTCCTTCATCTAAGGTAGTTTCATCCTCACCATAGCCTGCATCAAAAGTGCCTTCCGCATAATCATAATCGTTGTAGGTTTTCATAGATCCCTTAGCATCACCAGATACTTGACAATAACCATCTACAAGAACCGAATTATAAGCTGCGGTTGTTTTAAAATATTTTGCCTTTTCCATCCAAGGTGCATCAGGGCTTGTTGTATAACGCCAACGTCCACTGTTTACAAGAAAGTTTCTTCCATATGCCGAAACTTCAATATTTAATTGATCCTCATTCATGTGGTTTTCGCCCCAAGATCCCATATCAAAGAAAAGGAATAATGCATTCTTACTCCAATCCTGACGCATAAATCCAACTCTTGCTTCTGGAAAGAAATAAGATGCTTGTACAGGTTTTTTACCCTTTACACCTTCTGTGATGCGATACTCTATTTCAGGAATATCTAGCACCTTAACTATTCGAGAGAGCTGTTGTTTACGATTTGTAAGTGTATTGGAATCATTAGTAATTGGAATAGAGTAATCTGGCTTACTTTGCATCAGCTCTGCCAATGAAGTTAAAATAAGCCTTTCTTTGAATAAAGGTGGAAAACTCTTTTCAAATCCATTCCTTAAAGCAACTTCATAGAGACTAAAGAAGTTACGCATTGCCACCCATTGGTAGCCTCCAGACATCTCACGGGTGTAACCATCATAAAAGAATTGCTTTGGCCACATTTCCATAAGAAAATCTATTGAGTACTTCCTCCATTTTTCTGCTTCGACCATTTCGCTATAAAAGATACCTATAATCCCTAATGAAGCGACTTCAAGACAAGCATGGTTTCCAGTCTTCCAATGGTTAATTGAAACAAAATCAGCCTGATCATTAATTGAAATCAGAATTTTTGCCCAAATCTCGGCTGTCATACTTTTACTATTAATTATTTTTGCTAATGCCTCTGGCCAGGTTTCTGCAATACGAGCAGCTACCTCAAATGGCCTCCAAGTGGACTTTTTATATTCCAGATATGGCCTGCCATCAGGATTATATCTAGGAACATTATCTATGTAATCTGTCATATGCTCAATAATTGTGGCTGCATATTTCTCATTGCCTGTTTTAACATATTCTTCAGCAAGCAACATAAAATATCCTTGTCGAACCAAGCCACCATTCCACTCAAGGTCACCCTCTGCAGCAGAATACCAATTGAGACCTCCGCTCATATCTATGGTTTTACCGTTTAATGTAAATATTTTATTTACAAATTTGTCTGCTTCACCTGGATAGTTTTTGTGATATACAGGACCTACTTCTTCCTGATGATAGCCTGCCGTTCTTTGTGGCAGTACTTCTTGATAAAAGCTAAGACACTCTTCTAAGGACTTAAATTGTTTTGTTAAAATACTATTGATTTTTTCCAGTTGCGTCATTTTTTATAATCTCCCCTTCTTTAGGTAGTATATAAAATATAATCAAAACTCCTCTTTATTAGGTAAAAAAGAATAGTCTTACTTAAGAATATAGAACATATTACTCTCTATAACAAGGTAAATTCTACGACTGTTATAGGTAGTTGTTGCAAAAGTTTGCAACAGCCACCTTCTTACAGTCGTAGATTTTGTCCCTTAGTATATAGTTAAACTCATTTGCTTTTCATAAGTTTATCTAAGCTGAATATTCATTTCCTGTCCGATAGTTTTCTTTGTAACATTCCAACCAGTTAATTCGAACTGAGTATTGAAATTTCCAGTCTTCTTCTTATCATTGTAAATCTTAACCCATACACGCTTTTCGGTTTCTGGTAAAACTGAAAACCAGTTATCAGAATAGATCTGAGTAGTATAATCTTCTACTCCATTAAGTTTCAAGCCACTAAAGAATGCAATTTCATCGGTATTGTTCTTTAATTTAATTAAAACGTTAACAAAGCCTCCTGCAGGAATTTCTGTTTTATCAAAGAATACCTCACTCTCTAGGTCAACCTGAGTCAGCTTTTTAAGGCTTGCAAGATATTGACGTTCATTGTCAAAATCAATGACAGCTCTCTCTTGCAACTCATTTGAAGCTTCCCTAATGAAAACAGGTTCTGAGATTCCTGTTGCATGCTCTCCGTAGAGTCTAACCTCTAAGATATTTTCCTTACCCCAGATTATAAGGTTTGCAGGGATCTTGTAGAAACGTTTGATCAAATTAGGCACAATGTAAGGGTCAGAGCTAATTCTGATATTTTGCATATCACCCTTAACTGTCTGTTTTACTTCTACTTTCTTAGGCCCTTCAGCTTTTTCAGCTTCCGCACGCTCAGCCCACTTCTCAGTAAAGAGTAAATCATCAGTTCCCAATTGTATAGTCATCTCTTCTTCAGTGCCTCCAATACGGACGCCATTGAAGAATACCTCATCATTTCCTTCAAAACCAGCAGAGAATACTTCAAGTTCAGTGCCTTTATACTCATTTGGAATCTTAACTTTGCGAACATAGAATACTGATTCTCCTACTGGAGGTGCCACTTGTGGCTTCTTCCAATAGGCAGGCATTATTGTCTTTTTCCAGTCCATCTCGTTCTTTTCAGTGCCAACCTGGAATTCCCAATATCCATTCAAATTAATGAGTTTTTCTGGGCGACTATACCCTGAAGTTCCAACCCAGTAAAGGTTATCTGCCAACACTTCTTCAAATTGACTCATCTCCAAATGCAGGAAGAACACACTGTTTAGATAGTTTTCTGGTACTTTCCAATCTAGCTTAAAGGCTTTAGCTGAACAGTCAGCTTCCACGGTCACTGTAGCTTCATCGGTGTAGAGCACATTCATATGCAAGTCATATACCACTGCTTTTATCTGAACATCCCCTAAACGGTTATACTTATCAGTAACTGCATAAATTGTTGGATCAAAAAGTTCATTGCCATCGAAAACATACTTTTCCATATCTGCAACAACAATATTATCCTGAGCAGCTCTTTTATACATATAGAATGCAGCCTTAGGTACGCCATACCAATCGATTAGCTCACGGTGGAAGGAAGGCCAGCTAGCATTAATCTGCCATTGCATACACCCAGAACACCAGTATTTGCTTTGACGGCAATACTCCAAATTATGACGATGGGACTGTCCATGGGCAATCTGTCCAGCCATAATCCAATGTTCGATATCCTCAAGTCCGCCATACTCGCAGGCATCACGTTCCTGTTCGCCAATAACAGCGTGATGATACTGCCAGCTTTTCTTGTCGATAGGCCAAATATTATCTTCGCCAATGAATTTCTTAATACTCTCTAACATTGGAGCACTACGCATTACTGCAATCTCTGCACGGTAAAGTACAAGTCTCGCATCACCGTTTAAAATATCTCCATTGTATTTATTGGAAGTACGGGTAGGTAACATTAGCAATCCACCATGACGGTCTCCTTTGTAAGGTGAACCCCTACGGAATCTCCGGGTTGGATCATATTCATTACAAACTTCGGATAATTTATCAACTAATTCTTTATTTTCAGGTTCGTCTGGATTATATTCATTTCCACCACTCCACATAACAACCGAAGGATGGTTCCTGATACATTTGATTTCATTAACAGCACACTTCAAGAAAAGGTCATGAGGCATTACTGGATAACTTGCACAAGAGAGCCAGAATTCGGCCCAGGTAAGGATACCTTTTCTGTCACAGAGCTTATAGAAGGTCTCCGTCTCCTGAATACCACCTGCCCATACACGAAGCATATTGAGGTTTCCTGCTTCCACCTGATCCAAAAACAGCTTATATCGTTCTTCTGTTAATCTAAAAAGGTTATCTACAGGCAACCAGTTAGTGCCGCGAACAAACATTCTCTTTTTATTAACACTAAAAGTCCAAGGATATGGATTGCCTACAATAGACCATAGTCTATTAGATTGGCCATGAGTTTCCTGTACCCAAAGATCATCTGTGTTTTTAAGATAGTTTAATTCACGAACACCAAATTCTGTTTCACAGGTATCCATTCTATTGCCATCAGCGTCCTCAATTGACAATTCAATTTTATATAGTGGATGCTCACCCATTCCATTTGGCCACCAAAGTTTTGGTCGATCCATCATTTTGCTGATATTTACGACATTTTTACCAGGCATGAGGATAATATTTTCTTTGATATTTATCTCCACATCTTCAAAATCTACGCCCGTAATTTTACCACGAATTACGCATTTTTCAGCTTCTTCAAAGTTAGAAACTATGTCTACAGCTGTATTTATTTCAGCACTTGCGGCCTCTTCACATTCATCCCAGTCAATTTTAGTCGTCACAAAAGTATCTTCAAAAATTGCGCCACCAGTCATGCGAAGCCAAACAGGCTGCCATATTCCAATTGGAACCATGTGTGGCGACCAATTCCACCAGTAGGAAAATGGTGCAACAACACCAGAAGAGCGGACAGAACCTCTTTTTATTTTACCACCTGGACGATCTTCGGATGAATTCTCAAGACATCTGCATCGAAGAGTTAACCTATGAGTCTCACCTGGTTTAATCAACTTTGTTACATCCAAATAATTACGAAGGAACATACCTTCAACATTGCCAATATTAATACCGTCAAGCCATACATTTGCACGATATGTAATACCTTCTAACACAATATGAAACTTTTTTCCTTCACATTCTTCAGGAACAGTAAAGTCCTTAAAATACCACCATTCACGCTCTTCAATCCATAGTATTTTTTCATTGTTCATTTCAAAATATGGATCTTCGATAAGTCCGGCCTGAAAGAGGTGATTTTGAACGACACCTGGCACTTCAGCAGCTACTGGGCTTTTTGGCACATAGTCTTGTTGATATGCTTTTTTTGATAATCCTTCTTCTAGATTCATTCCTTCAATGGTCCATGAACCATTCAAATCTAGTTTATAACTCAAATCCTTCACGTATAACACCCCTTTTTAATTTTAACTTATATAAGCTCTTTCAATAATTTCAATATATAACTTTTCATCTACATACCTTGGGTTGCATTTAATATGACCAGTTGTTTCCTTGATAGTTCTAACAACTTCATTCAAATCAACCGTCTTTAGATCTATAAATGAGCTTATTGATTCCATTGCACCTATGCTTTTTCTAAGCTCTTTTACTTTTTCAATTCCTAGCTTAGCGACAGTAGTATCATCCAACCCATAGCTATCCACACCCAGAACTTCAGCAATCTTCTTATATTTCTTAATGCTGCTCGTTAGGTTTAATTCCATGGCAAGTGGGATAAAGATAGAACATGCATCTCCATGAGGAATCTTGAACATTGCGCCAAGAGGTTGAGCTACTATATGCGCAATACCGATTCCAGCATTTAAAGCACAGCCTGCAAAATAACTTCCCAAAGCCATATCTCCCCTCGCTGCTAGATTATCTCCATTAAGAGCAACCTCTTTCAAACTTCTGCTAATCAGTTCAAGTGCCTTCAAGCTATACATTTCAGTAAAGCTATTAGCATTTAAGGATACATAAGATTCAATAGCATGGCTCAGTGCATCCATGCCCGTAGAGGCTGTTAAATTCTTTGGAAGAGAAGCTGTTACTTCAGGATCTAAGATGACTACATCTGCAAGCATATTTGTGTGATAAATACTCTTTTTTAAACCATTATTATTATTATAAATAACACTTACCTTTGTTGCTTCTGAACCTGTGCCTGAAGTTGTTGGGATTGCAATTAACATCGGTGAAGGATTAACTATCTGTTTTCCTTCCATTTGGTACTCCTCGACAAGTCCCCCGTTTGTGGACAGCATACCTATAGCTTTTGCTGCATCTAGTACACTTCCACCGCCAATTGCAAGAATGCAGTCACATTTTTCTTCAAGAAATATCTTACAGCCATTGTTTATCACATGGAGATCTGGTTCGGATTTTACTGCATCATAGACATAAGTTCCAATCCCTTCTAAGTCCATATCCTTTTTGATTTCAAGAAATGCCGGTGCATCTGCACTGTAAACTGCTACAAAGGCCTTCTTTAAACCTTTCTCTTTAAAAAGAGTTGCAGTCTCTTTTATTTTCTTTTCTCCAAAAATGATTTTCTTATTTACTGCCATCTCCCACATTTTTCTCACTCCTTAGAACAAATTATTTTAAATGCATTAGAATTATATGATAACCCGAAATGGGATTCATTCTTTAAAATATAGATACTAAATGCATGTGTTCTTTTATTAAAACAGTGTCAAGTCAGACTTTTATCAATTTCCGAGATCATCAGAGATTAGTATTATTGTAATTCTATTTGGAAATTTTTTACCATTATGAATGATTGTGGTATAATTGCATAATCTGCCTTCACTATCGCAATCTGTACATATACCAGTCTCTAAGCAAGGTGTCTTATGTGTACCCAATCTTTTTGCATTCATTGGAGCAGCCACCTCTGTAATTCTTTTCATAGCTTCGTCAATATCATTTACAATCTTATTTGCTCCGACAACCATGAGAACCTTCCTTGGACCAAATATCATGCCCGCTACCCTGTTTCCAGTACAATCTCGGTTTACCAACTCACCCTTTTTAGTAATTGCGTTGCATCCAGTGATCAAATAATCCGCTAACATTCCCTGACGTAAAATCTCTACCCTATCAGGTATAAACGGAAGTTTTTGATACCTGTCAAACAACTGATACTTAGGTGACCTAAAAATGTCCAGTAATTCCATATCTTCGAGTGTTGCAGAACCTCCCAGGGTAATACTGGATCCTTCTGGAACAAGTTCTAGAACTTTTGCTCTCGCTTCATCAATATTATCGACTATATGAACGAGATATCCAGCATTGATAAGAACTTTTTCCATATATTCTGCCTTCTTTGTGTAAAGCCATTTTTTCACTGTACTCTGCAAAAAAATTCCTCCAATTCTTATTTATTATCATAAAATGTTCCTTTGGATTTGTGTGTTTTCAACGCATTAGACTTTTCTGAGAACTGAATAAAGATCATATTTCCTTAGTTATTAATGGGAATAAATCGATATGCTGTTGTTACACACCTCATTTATATGATTTTAAAATGATTATATTATTGTTATATTTGCAAGTCAATGTGCTTTTTGTGTTATTTGGTGCTATTAAGTTAACACGGACAAACTAGTTGATAAATCAAGTTTTTAATAAATTTTTGAGGAGCTTTTCTGCAAAAAATGGACATGAATTCGTCAAAATATCCATTGATTTTTTAGATTTAGTATATTCTTATATTACTTAAAATCATACAATTCCCTTATATTGTCCCTAAGTAATACCTTCATATTTGTTAAAAGCCTATATAAGAATTACGGCTGAAGCTCTTCTTCCCCAAAAATCTTGATGGTTACACCATTCAAGAATACCGTATAAATCTTCCATTGTTGCCTCTCTAATGGTTGCTTGCATTCTCCTCTACCTCCCAATTAAATCACTTTAAAAGTCCATGTAATTCTTTAATATACCGTCCAACATCTTCAGGTTTATGTGCATCTGAAACCGTCAACAGCTTTACTCTGTTACTCTTAAAGATTTCTAACATTTTCTTATTCATGCCAAGTTCGTTAAACCCATAATTGATATACAACCCTGCACTTTGTTCAGCAAACATCTTATACTCGTTAAGCAAGTCTGCAATTTCAATGTAAGTTTGAGATAAATCACAGTTTGGTTGGTGTCCGAAGCATTTTATGGAATCAGGATGTGCAACAATATCAAACAGTCTGGATTTTATCAGGCTCTTCATAATTTCATAATATCTTTTATATTCCTTGTCAGTCTCCTTACCTTCCCAGAATTCTTTCTTATGGTCAAAGCCCCACCCATCAATCCAATGGACTGAGCCAGTAACAAAATCCCAATCAAAATCGCTAATAATATCTCTTATGGAACTCTCTTCCTCTTCTATGTAGCAAACCTCCAGGCCAAACTTTACTTTTATAGGGAACTCTATTTTCCTCATTTCCGTGACAAACGCTCTATAAGTATCCAAAGATAACACCATTTTTCGTTTCAGCCAATCCCCTTGATATTCACTGTAGTTACGAATATTCTCATAAACTAGAGCAAATTCCTTAAACCTATGAGAATGTTCTAAAAGGTGTATCTCCGATATTCCTCTTTCAAGTGCATGATTAATAAACTCATTAATCCAATCTAATGAATAACTACCTTTCTCGATATGAATATGTCCGTCTATCATATATAAGTCTTCTAAAGACATATAAAATCTCCTTACATTACTGTTTTACAAATTCATAGGGATTAATAGATTTCCTGGGCATCCTTCAGAAGATAGCGTATCTTTTCTAAAAATTCCGTAACCCTCTGATTGCATCTTCCAAAGACCTTTAGCAACGTTAGTAGCTCACCACCAAAATTCGTTTACTGTCTTTCAAACTCTGTTTAGTTAGTCAATTCCCTCTTTCAAATCCTTTATAAATTTGCTGGCAAACTTCTGTTGTTCATCATACATACGTTGGGCTTCAGGCAAGTAACAGCAACCTTTTCCTATAATATTTTTTTCAATGAATAAAATTGTCTTTTCCAAAGACTGTCCCCTTACAGAACCAGTAATAAGCGATTTTACAATAAGATATGTTTTTCCACCCTCAATCATATGTGCATCATGTAGTATTTTACCTTCAAGTGTTACTGGTACTTCATTTTTTTGTGATTCCCAGGCTATCTTTATAATGAATAAAACTCTATCATCAGACATTCCTACAGTTCTAAGCCACTCCATAATCTCTTTTTCTGCTGTATATATAAATCCGTGGAAATAAGTGGCATATGTTATCGCTTCTTTGTCCATGCTTGATTTAATTTTAAATTTTAGTTTCTCTACCGATTTCATGACTCTTTCAATATGAGAAAGGTCGTGCATAATATCTTTTTCTTTATAGTAAGGTTTTACAAACTCTATCAAATTGTCTAAATACATATATACGCCCCCTAAGATATTAAAAACCCCGCAGGATCACTCGTTAGAGTGACTCTTTCTGGCTTAACAATCCAAAACTGTCATAGTGCCTTAATGTTTTTACTGGCACTCTGTTTAGCATTGCAAAATCTCCGATTTTAAACATTTTCATCCCCTATGTGCACATATCTGAGGTCCTCGATTTTAGAATAAACCCTTCCGTAACAAGAGAGTCAATATACTTTTTTAAATATTTATTCTCTTCTATCTTCATAAACCTTTCGGTATGCCCGACTCACACGGTACACACAGTCTGTCCCATAATATGAATTCATTATTTTCTTGCCAAATATAAATCTATCGTGTCATAGATATTTAAAAGATTACCATTTTCTAAAATAGCATTTTCAATTTCATTTTCAAATAAATGTTTTGTTTTGTAGTTAAGGATTTCGCAATACAGCGCAGGCATTGTCATAGTCCAGCTTATGCACATAGACGTAATACATATTTGAATATTCCATATTTTCACCAAAAGTACCAGTTCTTCCTCGCCTTGAACCAAATAAATATACATTATTATTATTATTATTTACAACCCTATATTTATATTTAATTTTGTTTACAGCAAGGATTTCACGCACTTCATTTAGCTTTTTCAAGGAGTATCCAACAAAAACTTCTTTTTGATTCCAAATCATTATCATAGATTTCTCCCCCCTCGCCACAGTTCTATAAATTAACTATATACCCTGTCTTTATTCCTCTGGAGAAACCAGTCTTCTCGTAAAATCTCAATGTATCTTCACTCTTTGAACCGGTCATAAGCATAACTTTGTAGCAGTTATGCTCCTTTGCAATCTCTATCGCTTTATGAAGCACTTTAGTTCCATAGCCTCTTTTCCTGTAATCCTTATGGGTAACAACATTTTCAATCAAACCGTAGGGTCTTAGCCCTCTTGTCAAATTCTTAATAATGGAGATAGTACAGGCTGCAACAAGCTCACCAGCTTCCTCTATCACTATGTAATGCAGGTTTGGATCATTATATATTTCATCCCAAAGTTGCTTCAATGATTCATACTCAAAGACATCTGGGTCATCGGGATGCAATTGCTTATATAAGTTCAAAAGCTTGGGTAATTCATCATAACGAATTGTTCTTATCTCTGTAAACACTTTGAAAACCTCCTACAAACTGAAAGCTATTTCTATTCACTAATCAACCTGTTCCAATATATATGACCTTACCTTAAAACCATACTTTTCATAAAATTTCAGCACATCATTCCCTGCCATTACACTGATTTTTTTGGTTTTGACATTATGTCCATCCATCCAGTTCAATGCACTCTTCATCAGCATATCTCCAATATGTAATCCTCGGTAAGCTTCTTCAATAAATATGGATTCAACTTCCCCAACTAAATCACTACTAATCGAACTTATACAGTAACCTATGGGAGATATTGTATCCTCTACCTCTATTAATTCTATTCTAAAGGTGTAATTGTTTGCTTTTCCCCCAAACTCAGCTACTCTTTCTTCAAATCTTCGCCTTCTGATGCTCTCGGAAAAGTCTTTTGAAATATTGCTGTGGTGTTCTATCAAGCCTTCCCAAAGTGGTTTAACCATCGGGAGTAATTCCAATCCACCGATAATAGGATTTATTTTTTCATTGATTGTCACTTTGAACCCCTCCTGTTTTTTTATTGAAGATGTAGCATCACTATAATAGTCATATAGTTTCTTATCCACATTGCCTTCTTTTATATATTCTATGTCATATTTACCAATCAATGATATTCACCCCTAGAAATATAAAAAGCCCACAGAATCACTCGTTAGAGTGACTCCGCATAAGATGCTCACTTGGCTAAAATGATACTATTCACCTTTTCAAGTAATTTGGGTTGAATAGCTGGATATGTCCACTTTTCTGGTAACTCGTCAAATAATTCTATTTTTTCAATTTCAAGTTCAGGCATTTGACCAAAAGATTTTATTTCAGAATAATAAAGCATCCCAAAAGTTTCTTTTGTATTCTCAATTACATTGTCTTTGCCAGATACCGAATAAACACATATTGGAATAAGAGAAAAATCTATTGCTCCAGTTTCTTCCCAAAGCTCTCGTTTGGCAGTTTCTAAGATATTTTCTCCATCCTCACGATGCCCACCAGGACATTCATATGTATCACGTTCTTTGTGTTTACAAAACACCCATTTACCATCCGACTTTGCAATTATTACTGCAAAGTTCAAGAATTCATCATTAGTTTCTTCATAAAATTTAACTTCTAACATTTTGATGACCTTTTCCTTTCAGATCCTAATTTTACACCCCACCCACATAACAACGAGTTTTAAAGGGCAAAAGCAATTTGCCGTTAATACTGTATTTGTCAAACAAACGAGTTAATCCATCTACGAACGGTTTATAGTTATCGTCCTTTTCCGAAGGAGCATATGATGCTGATAAACTGCGACCTATATAGCTTTCTAAACTTAACACACTATTGTTATCAAAAACCCTATATTCACAATAACCATTTTTAAAGAAATCACTATATGCCTCTGGGCTAACATCACTTCCTCCAGAAAAGCCTGTAAACTCAGGGCAAAGTATCCTGCACAATTCATCATTCTCTTTAATTAACTCACGCTCAGGTACTCTACTGTTCCAAACAAGAATAACCTTTCCGTTTGTTTTAAGTATTCTTTGAAACTCAAGCTTAGTTTTCTGTCTATCAAACCAATGGAATGCCTGTGCTACGGTTATAAAATCCACTGATTTGTCTGGTAAATTTGTTTCCTCTGCACTCCCATTAACTGCAACAAAGTTAGTAAAATCAATACAATGTTGGGCACATGCTGTTCGCATATTCAAATTAGGTTCAACTGCAAAAATCTTGTTCACTTTACCGGCAAGCAGTTTAGTTAGTATTCCTGTACCTGCTCCCACGTCGGCAAGAATAGAACTTTTAGATAACCCAACTTCTGTTACGAGATAGTCAATAAACTCCTGCGGATATGATGGTCGGTATTTCACATAATCTGCTACTTTGTTCGTGAATTTATCTTTGCTGTCCATTTATGTACCCCTCTTCCTGAATTGATAAATTCTTAGTCACTACACTTCACTGCTTTTATGATAAATGACATAGGAATAATCTTAGCCTTATACGCTGAATAGTATTTTTCCGAAAAATCACATTTTAGTCTAAGAGTTTCATGATCTGTTTCTTCAATTAGATTAACAACTCGCATCCCAGCATTTGAAATTGCATTAATATATGATGATAATTTCCATTTGCGAAGTGACATGGGCTCTCCACATTTATTCATGTCTATAATCATTTCATCTTGATATGAACGATTTATAACAATCTCACCATGTTTTACTTCTAAACACTGTATCATAGGATTGTCCCAGCTGAAAACAAAAACTCCTCCTGGCTTAAGATAACTTGATACCAGATTCATAGTTTTCTCTAAGTCCATAGTCCATCCAAGGGCATATATTGAATAGACAATATCAAAATAATTTTGCGGTAACCCTGGATTTTCTTCCATAGGCGAATTAAATAACCTTGGGGCAAATCCACTTTCATGAAGGAGATTGCTTGCGTTTTTTAACTGTACCGAAGAAATATCAATTCCCCATAATTCAGATGCACCTTTGTTTCCCATGTAACACAAAGAATGACCACTCCCGCAGCCTATATCCAAAACACATTTAGCAGATACATCGCCGAGCAGATGTAATTCTTCCTCTGTTGGTGTAAATGGGCCATATGTAGGTAAAGCTGTTTTTCCAAACCAATCATCGGCGATTTTATTCCAGCTATTACTGTTCTGTTCCAGTATTTCTTTGGTATTCATGCGTAGACCTCCAAACTTTCATATCAAACATATTTGTGTTAATTAAGCTTATAATCCAATTTCAGATTTAAAGTCCTTATAACTTATAATAAACTCTAAAACTCCGTTCTCTAACCAATATTTTTCAAAATATATGCCGCACACTTGTCAGTAATATTTTCCAAGATTCTAATGCTTTCTCTATAATCATCATCAATTTCCAAGGAATGGGCTGCATTTTCAACCTGAATTATTTCAATATTTGGGTATTTCATGAGTTCATTAACATCTTGCTTACTGAACCATTTATCTTTTGTTCCTGTAAAAACTATACAATCCCTTGTAATAATATCTGGAACATGGGAATTGATAGGTGTATAGCATATATGCTTAATGACTTTATCTTTTAGCATATCATCCAGTCTAAATGAAACCGTATGTCCTATACTTTTACTGATAAAAAATATATTTTTATAGTTTTTTTCTAAACACTCATTAACAGCTTTATAACATTCATCAATAACAGCTTTTATTACTTCTGGTTGGCGCAACGTGGAAACGCCTATTTTATACCCATATTCAAGGCTGAGAACATCACACCCTGATAGTAAAGACGCTTTTCTTGCATAATGTAAAGTTGGTAAATCAGTGGAATTATTTCCTCCTGGAAAAAGGACTGCAACACTATTCGCTCCTTCACTATGAGTAAGCAACATGTTATGTAGTGTATTTCCATTCTTTGATTCAATCACTATCTCCGACCTATCTATCATTTTCTCTCCCCCAATTCTAGAAATATTGATATACCCAATATGTATTCGCATACTTTGGGATTTTTTATCTGTAAACTTGATACGGTACTCATTCTATCCCACTAAAAATACTATATAATTATATCATTTAATCCTCTTAAGTCCCTTGAGTAATACGCTGCTTCATCTTCATAAGAGCTTCTTACAAACACTGCCTTTATACCAGCACACTCAGCACCCTTTACATCTGCAATTATACTATCTCCTACCATCCAAGTTTCACCTGGATAATTTGCATACTTAAGAGTGTATTCATATATGCGAGGATTGGGTTTCTCAAATCCTATATTTGCCGATGAAATCATCTGGCTTTATTAGTTCATACCGAACCTCTTTTGCATACTTAACTGCTTTTTCCTCAATTATGTCCATACTGGTATAGACGTTAATAAATATTTTACCGACATGTTCCCACCAACGATAATTGTCAAGCAACTTGTCGTATGAAATTTTCCGTACGATATTTTCGTAATTTTTGCAATATATAAAACCCGTAATTTAAGCTAGTACTATTATCCTATTTTTTCCACGGATCCCTCCTTCTGCGGATTTAATGAAACGCATTCAGGTAAGTCGAAATTCTTAATTCCACTGTTAAATCTTAATGGATGCAGCATTTTTGCTGCCATATATACTTTTTTCCTATTAGCCATTATTT
>Ga0123336_10002424_pt1 | contig 16152 bp, 12 predicted proteins | sample SSSSmetaG_FD_96466 | JGI IMG/M metagenome (GOLD analysis project Ga0123336, IMG submission 96466) | Glacier valley bacterial and archeal communities from Borup Fiord, Nunavut, Canada, to study Microbial Dark Matter (Phase II) - ​SSSS metaG | ecosystem: Environmental > Aquatic > Freshwater > Ice... | reverse complement strand
CCTCGCGACGCCAACGCCCTCTACGCCAAGACCCTCATCGCCGGTATGCGCTCCGACTACGCCCTCATGATCGAAAAACGCGACCTCACCGCCCTCAACTACTCCAAGGAGGCCAGCGGCTACTCCCGCCAGGTCCTCGCCATCGACCCCAACCGTTACGACGCCTACCTCGCCACCGGCGTCGAAAACTACATGCTCAGCCTCAAACCAGCCCCCATCCGCTGGATCCTCGGCGTCACCGGGGCCGGAACCAACCGCGAAGAGGGTATCCGGCTCCTCCGCGTCACCGCCGCCAAAGGCCACTACCTCGCTCCCTTCGCCCGCATGATGCTCGCCGTAGCCGCCCTCCGCGACAACAAACCCCAGGAAGCCCGCGACCTCCTCACCGCCCTCTCCCGCGAATACCCGCAGAACACCCTCTACCCCCGCCAAATCGCCAGAATTCACTAAGCCCAACAGAATTCACTAAGCCCGACAGAATTCACTAAGCCTGACAGAATGCACTAAGCCCGACAGAATCCACTAAACTCGCCTTTTGCGTCTAAACAAAAGCCAGCCGCTTCCAACTCTCGATCAAAAGGATCCAATGCAAATCTCCGCCGTCGGCTCTGCCTACCCGTCCCACCGCTATTCGCAAGCCGAAATCTCCCAGGCCCTCGTAGAACGCTGGGGCGATAAACTCCCCGAACCCCGCCTCCTCACTCGCCTCCACGCCAACTGCGGAGTCGAATTCCGCAACCTCGTCTTCCCCCTCGACGTATACCCCACCCTCAAAGGCTTCGGCCCCAATAACGACGCCTGGATCAAAGCCGCCGTCGAGCTCGGCGAACTCGCCGTCACCCGCGCCCTCGATAAAGCCGGCATCACGGCAGCCGACGTCTCAGCCATCTTCTTCGCCTCCGTTACCGGAATCGCCAGCCCCACCATCGACGCCCGCCTCATCAACCGCATGCCCTTCCCTGTCAACGTCAAGCGCACCCCCATCTTCGGCCTCGGCTGCGTCGCCGGAGCCGCCGGAATCGCACGCGCCTCCGACTACGTCAAGGCCTTCCCCAAAGAGATAGCACTCCTCCTCTCCGTCGAACTCTGCTCCCTCACCTGGCAGGACGATGACCAGTCCATCGCCAACCTTATCTCCACCGGCCTCTTCGCCGACGGAGCCGCAGCCGTCCTCATCGCCGGTGCCGAATCCAAACTCGCCCAGGCCACCCATCCCAGCCCCAAAATCCTCGCCACCCGCTCCACCTTCTACCGCCACACCGAACACATCATGGGCTGGTCCATCGGCGACCTCGGCTTCAAAATCGTCCTCTCCCCCGACGTCCCCAAAGTCGTCAACGAAAACCTCCTCAACAACGTCGAGGCCTTCCTCGCCGACAACCACCTCACCCAGGCCGACATCGCCAGCTACATCTTCCATAGCGGAGGCCCCAAGGTCCTCGAAGCCATGGAAACCTCCCTCAGCCTTCCCCCCGGAGCCCTCGAACCCTCCTGGCGCAGCCTCCGCGAAGTCGGAAACCTCTCCGCCGCATCCGTCCTCATGGTCCTCGAGGACTACCTCCTCAACTCCCCCGGCAAACCCGGAACCTACAGCATCCTCGCCGCCATGGGCCCCGCCTTCTGCTCCGAACTCGTCTTGCTCCAATGGTAAAAGCCCCGCATCGCCAGCCAACGCGAAGTGTCCACGAATAGGCAGCAACACACCGCATCCGGCACGCCAATAACTGCCCCAAAAGCGCAATGTCCCCACCCCTTCCCGCATGGTAGGCTCCAGTAAAACCATGCGATCACGCCTCACATACGCTCTCCTCTGCGCCCTAACCCTCATCGTTTGCGTCATTTGCGCCCGCCCCTTCGTAGAGATGGGCGTCAACGACGACTGGTCCTACATCCGCTCAGCCCAGGCCATGGCCCAGACCGGCCACATCCAATACTTCGGATGGACCAGCCCCATCCTCGGCTGGCAGCTCTTCCTCGGCGCAATCTTCACCAAAATCTTCGGCTTCTCCTTCTCCGTCACCCGCGCCTCCATCCTCCTCGTCGCCGCCATCACCGCCTTCCTCATGCAGCGCACCCTCATTCACTGCGGCATCACAGAACGCAACGCCACCTTCGGAACCCTCACCCTCGTCCTCTCCCCGCTCTTCCTGCCTCTCAGCTTCAGCTTCATGTCGGATATGGCTGGCTTCTTCTCCCTCCTCCTTTGTATCTACCTCTGCATCCGTGCCCTGCAAGCCACTACCGACGCCTCCGCCTTTAACTGGATCGCGCTTGCCGCACTCTCCAACGTCCTCAGCGGCACCGTCCGCCAGACCTCCTGGCTCGGCCTCCTCATCATCATCCCCAGCGCCATCTGGCTCCTCCGCCGCCGTCTCCCGCTGCTCAAGACCTTCGCCGTCTGGGCCTTCAGCGTCGCTCTCGTCCTCCTCTGCATCCGCTGGTTCCAGCACCAGCCCTACACCATGGCAGAGAAGCTCATCGAAGGCCCCATCGCCCGCGGCAACCTGCGCGGCCTCGTCGAAAACGTAGTCCGCTTCTGCATCAGCATCGCCCTCTTCACCTTGCCCGTCCTCATCGCCTTCCTCACCCCCGCGTGGGTCCGCACACCCCGCGCCCGCAAGGCTATGTACGCCGCCCTCGCGCTCATCCTGCTTGTGACGCTTTTCGGCCTGCGCCGTTATCAGCACCACACCCTCGCCGACATCCTCGCGCCCTTCTCTCAGAACTACGTCACCGAGAAAGGCCTCATCGATATCCCCTCCATCGGAATTCGCGGCACTGTCCTCTCCGTCGGCGTCCGAGCCCTCGTCACACTGGCCACCTTCGCAGGAATCTTCGCCTTCATCGCCAGCCTCACCACCTCCAATCGCGAACCCGAACCCTCCTCCATCCATCTCCCCCTCAGAAGCCTGCTCTTCCTCCTCGCCCCATTCACCTGCATCTACCTCGGCCTCCTCATCCCTAGAGCCCTCTCCGGCCTCATGTTCGACCGCTACCTCCTCCCCCTGCTCGCCATTGCGATGATCGTCGTCCTGCGCCTCTACCAGCAGAAGGTCGCCTCCCAACTACCCATCCTCACCTTGGCTTGCACCGTCCTCATCGCCGCCTACGGAGTCGCTGCCCTCCACGACGTCTTCGTCATGGAGCGAGCCCGCCTCGCCGCCACCGAGCAACTCCGCGCCGCCGGTTTCCCTCGCACCGCCTTCTACGGTGGCTTCGAGTACGACGGATGGACCCAGATGGAAGCCTGGGGCTACGTCAACTCCGACCGCCTCCGCCTCCCCGCCGGTCTCGCCACACCCGACCTCTCAACCCTCCCCGTCAAGCCCTGCAACTACATCTTCTATCGCCAGTACGCCGCCATCCGACCCCAATACGCCCTCTCCTTCGACGACAGATCCTGCAGCGGCCCCGCACCCTTCAATCCCACGCCCTACACCACATGGCTCCCTCCCTATAGCGGCTCCATCTACGTCCGCAGCATCGCGCCACCCCGGTAGCCCCGCCTCCGTTACACTGGAGAAGCCGGCACCGCATCGTCGGACATAACGAAGGACACGCCACCAGCCATGGACTCCACCGCCGAACGCTGTATCGACATCATCGCCAAGTCCAAGAGCCTTCCCGTCGAAGACATCTCCCTCCACAAGACCTTCGACGAACTCAAGATCGACTCCCTCGACAAGATCAACATCTCCTTCCTCGTCGAAGAAGAGTTCAACATCGAGATCCCCGACGAAGCCCTCGGCACTATCCGCACCGTCGGCGACATGGTCGACGGTGTCGATAAGTTGAGAGATGCCAAATTGCCCGAAGCCAAACCCACCGCCTAGCCTCAACCCCTCGGAGCCTCCAGCCTTGAATCGTGTCGTCGTCACCGGTCTCGGCTGCATCACCCCCATCGGTTCCTCCGTCGACGCCTTCCGCGAATCCCTCTTCTCCGGCACCACCGGCATCGCTCCCTTCGCCACTTTGCCCGGCGCCCCGGAAAGCATCCCCGCCAACCTCGGCCTGCGCTTCACCCACATGGCCCAGGTCCCCGACTTCGACCCCAAACAACTCCTCGAATCCAGCGTCATCGCCGCCACCGACCGCACCGCCCAGTTCGGCATCCTCGCCGCCCGCCAGGCCGCGCAGCAGAGCGCCTTCTCCCCGCATCACGCCCCCGATCAAACCGCCGTCATCCTCGGCTGCTCCACCGGCGGCCGCACCACCGATGAGACCTCCGTCGCCAATCTCTACACCCGCGACGCCCGCGTCCATCCCCTCTCTGTCGTTCGCACTATGTCCAACGGCGGCGCAGCCCTCATCTCCATCGAGCATCACATCTCAGGTCCCGTCCTCACCCTCTCCACCGCCTGCAGTTCAGCCACCCACGCCATCGGCCTCGCCTTCCACATGGTCCGTTCCGGCATGGTCACAGCAGCCATCGCCGGAGGCCACGAGGCTCCACTCACCTTCGGCTTCCTCCGCGCCTGGGACTCCATGCGCGTCGTCTCCCCCCGAGGCTGCCGCCCCTTCTCCGCAGACCGCGACGGCATGACCCTCGGCGAAGGCGCCGCCATGCTCACTCTCGAAACCCTCGACTCAGCCCTCAGCCGCAAAGCCCCCATCTTCGCCGAGATCGTAGGCTTCGGCATGACCGCCGACGCCCACCACATCACGCAGCCCGCAGCCGAAGGCGCAGCAGCAGCCATGCGCAAGGCGTTACAGGATGGTTCCGTATCACCGGAAAACGTCGGCTATATCAACGCTCACGGCACCGGAACCCAGGCCAACGACTCCACAGAAGCCGCCGCCATCCACCAGGTCTTCGGAGAACGCGCAGCACATATCCCCGTCAGCTCCACCAAGAGCCTCCACGGCCACTCCATCGGAGCCACCGGGGCCCTCGAAGCCCTCGCCACCATCCTCGCCCTCCACCACGGCCACCTCCCCGCCACCGCAGGAGTCACCCGTTCCGAAGTCGATCCCACCCTCAACCTCGACGTCATCACCGGCGCCCCGCGCGACACCATCGCCGAAGTAGCCCTCTCCAACTCCCTCGCCTTCGGCGGCCTCAACGCCGTCCTCGCCTTCCGCCGCTACCGCTAGAAAAATCCCTCACCGCCTCCTTCAAACATCCTGCACCTCCCGAATCTCTGCGCAAATACTTGCGTAAAGGCACGTCTGCTATCAGTTATCGCTCAACGCCTGTTTTGCATAGTTCCAATCAATTGCCAATTTTCAGCAGTACTCTTGCACAGACACAGAGAACGAATCGTCGATTCCCTGCAAAAGACGCTCCAGCAAAGGTCGCCAAACTGCTCCATAGATGCCCATGCTTCACAATCCACCCCAGGAGCCTTCATGAAGGGTATGTTCCCACTTGTTGCAAAACTTTGCTCGACGCTCGGTACCCGTCGCGCTAGATTCTCCCAAATCGCAATGCTCTTTGCTCTTAGCCTTGGCGTCGTCACGGCTGCAAATGCTACCCCCATCACCGCCGGAACCTACACTCTCACCAATACTTCCGTGTCGGCAGGTCCCAACACCTACACCTTTACCGGCACCGTTACCCTTGGCAGCAACGGCCTCGTCACCGCAGCCAACATCACCCTCAACGACCCGTTGATCAGCAACCCCGTCTTCTCGGTTGTCGGCAGCACGGGATCGGGCGGCTACGCTCCGGTCGCGGACTTCGCCTACATCACCACAGTCGGCAACACGGCGCAGCTCTACCTGTCTTACCTGCAATCCTTCGACGGATCGGGAAACATCGATCTCTGCATCCTTAGCGCCTCGAATTGCAACGCCTATCAGGCGTCGTACACCCAGCTCTACTTCGCATCAGCATTTGGCTACAACGCAGTCAACCTCAAGAGCGGAACCATAAATCCCGGCACCATCTCCTCCGTTCCCGAGCCTGCATCCATCGCCCTCATGGCGAGCGGTCTGCTCGGTCTGGCCAGCGCAGCGCGCAAGCGATTCGCAAAAGCCTAGCCCCCTACGCCCCGTGCGGCACCCTGCTGCACGGGCACACTTCCCTCCACCGCAACTTCCGTGCGCCCCCGCCCAGGCTCAATCGTGCCGGTGGCGCGTCTTGTACACCGTGTGTCCAATCAGCCAGCCAGCCGCGCTACCAACCAGCACGTCCGTAGGAAAGTGCTGCTGCCCCATCACCCGCGTCAGACTCACCCCGGTCGCCAGAGCATACACTCCAGCCTGCTTCCACTTCGACCGATACTCCCCAGCCACCACCGCAGCAGCTGACCACGCCAGCATACTGTGAGAAGAAGCGAACGAAGAGTCCGCACCTGAATTCCCTTCAAAGAACTCGCCCTGCTCCCGGTCCACATAAGGCCGTTCCCGCCAGAAGATCAGCTTCGCCCCCTGCTCCACCACCACCGTATCCAGCAGAGCTTCGCCCATCAGCACACCCGTCTCCCGCGCGTGCTTATTCCCCTTCCATCGTCCTACCCCATAGAACGCCACCGGGGCCGCCAGAAACCCGCCAATCATCACGTTCGAAGCATCTACATTCGCCTGGTTGAAACCCGCATCATGGCTCACCACATACCGCATCGTGTGCGGGTCAGTCGCCAGCGAAGCCACCGTCGCCACGCCCAGCGGAGCCAGCCACACCAGGTCATGCTTCCGAATCCGCAGCGGACTCGTCCATATCCGCCCCTGGTCCTTCAAAATATTCAGCGGCACATCACGCAGCCTCACCGCCTCCCGCTCCTCCTGCGACCGCGGAGCCTCCGGCAACGACCGGCTCGTCACCCCCTCAGCCTCTGTCACACTACTCCGCGACTCCAACACTGGCTGCTTGGTTGCCACCCACTCCTGCGCACGGACGGCACTCCCAACACCAAGCACTGCAAAACAGCCCATCGCCGACCACCGGCACACCAAACCTTTCACCGTCGCCATCGAACCCCTCACGACTCCATTAACAAGAGCCTTCAGCATAATTGGATGCCCCGTAACCTTAAGCCTCGATGAAGGCTCCCACCCATCAGCACTTCGCGATCCCAAACAACCCCACCACCGCGATACCATACCCACAATGATCTCTATCCTCATCCTCACCAGGAACGAAGAGCGCGACCTCCCCGGAGCCCTCGACTCCGTCTCCTGGTCCGACGACATCCACGTCTTCGACTCCCAATCCACCGACGCCACCCCCGCCATCGCCCAGGCCGCCGGAGCCCACCTCCACACCCGCCCCTTCGACGACTACGCCACCCACCGCAACGCCGCCCTCACCACCATCCCCTTCAAATATCCTTGGGTCTTCCTCCTCGACGCCGACGAGCGCCCCACCCCCGAGCTCTCCCGCGAAATGCAGCAACTCGCCCTCGCTGCCCCACCCGAAATCGCCGCCTTCCGCCTCCGTCGCCGCGACTTCCTCTTCGACACCTGGCTCAAACACGCCCAGATCTCCCCCTTCTATATCCGCCTCGTCCGCCCCGAGCGCAGCAAATACACCCGCGCCATCAACGAGGTCATCGAGATCAACGGCCCCGTCGCCGAACTCAGCTACCCCCTCGACCACTACCCCTTCTCCAAGGGAATCGCCCACTGGATCGCCAAGCACAACCTCTACTCCACCATGGAGGCCGAACTCATCTACCGCCAGCAGGGCCTCACCAACCCCTCGCTCCGCACCGCCCTTCGCGACCCCGACTTCCACACCCGTCGCCTCCACCAGAAGGCCATCTTCTATCGCCTCCCCGCCCGCCCCCTCATCAAATGGCTCTACATGGTCGTCTTCCGCCGCGCCATCCTCGACGGAGCCGCCGGCCTCACCTACGCCACCCTGCAATCCTTCTACGAATATATGATCGTCCTTAAAACCAAAGAACTCCGCCGCGGCGGCGCATGACCATTCACGCTTCGCCTCTAAAAAGCTAAGCTCCGCCAAAGCGGAGCTTACCGTCTACTCCCTGCACCCAGCTACTCGCTCAACAGGTCGTCGTTGTAATTAATCAGGATCCGCTTCGGAGCACTCGCCAGCTTGCCCAGGTTGATCGTCTGTTCCAGCGTCACCACCCCGCGCATCTGCCCGCGACCCAGCAGCATCGTGTGCTTATCCTCAAACTCCAGGTACAGCGGCACCAGCATCAGGAAGTCGTTCGAAACCCCGCTCTGCACCACTTTAATGTGCGCAGTCGTCTCGTCGCCACTCTTCGTAAACTCCTGCGTCACCGTGTACTTCGGAACCTCCGTGCCATACACATACGCATTGAAGAACCAGTCCAGCTTGTGGTTCTTCTCGATGTCCAGCCACGGCGGCATATTCCGTTCCATCACCATCTTGAAGTCTTCCGTCGTCGCCGCATGGTTCTCATACGTCTTCACAAAATCATGCATCGCCTTCTTGAACGGCGCGTCGCCGTACTGTGGCGTCCAGTACATCATCTGCAGCATATGCAGAATGTACCCACCCTTCGGATAGATCAGGTTCTGATATACATCGCCGCCCGCCTTCGACGAGCTCACCCGGAACCCCATCACCACCGGCCCCACGTCCACGGGCCGAACTCCCTGCGCATTCTTATCCAGCATCCGGTGCCGCAGCAGTGCGTAGAAATCGTGATATTCCTTCTGGTCCTTCCGCGTATTCAGCAGAAACAATCCCGCCGAAAAGTTCGCAAAGCCCTCGCTCATCCACTGGTCGCGATAGTTGTTGAATCCCACCGTCTGTCCCCACCACTGGTGCGCCACCTCGTGCGGCGTTACCACCTTCCAATAGCTGGGATCTCCGTCCAGCACCCCAATCTCGTGCTTCACCGTGCTGTCCCAGAAGTAGCAAATCGGCAGGTACACCAGCATCGGCCAGCTCTGCCCGTAGTTGCACGCAGTTTGCTGCGTCAACGAAACGTGGTCGTACGGCAGCGGGCCAAAATAATCCGTATAGATCGCCACTGCCGCCGAACCCTCCGACGTCGCCTGCTTCAGCATCCCCGTCGTCGAAAGCGTGCCCAGCGCCGCCCCCTGGACATTCTGTAACCCGGCATAATTGTTCGCCAGCGCCGTATTGGCATAGCTGATCAGCTGCACCGTGCCGTGGTTCTCGCCTACGTCACTCTTAAAGGCTCCCGTATTGAAGCCCGCGACTGCAATCGGCGCAGTCGTCTGCCACACCGTCGTCTTCTTTCCGCCTTCATCCTTTTCGGAAATTTTGTTCCCCGTCGCCACCACCTGCACACTCTTCACCGTATGGAACGTCATCGTGTACTGCGCATAGTTCCCCAACGACCCGCGCACATTCGGATACCAATCCTCGCGCGCCACCAGGAAGTAGTTGTCGTTGCCCATATCCAGTACGGCATCCTTACCCGCATACGCCGTCGTAATCTGCACGGTCTCGCCCGCGGCCAGCGGCTTCTTCAGAATCACCGCAAAGTCAGCATCCTTCGTCTTATCTTCCTGGATAAAGTCCAGCGCCTCACCATCCGGTCCCCACACGCCGCTCACCCGCAGCGTCGGATACATCATCAGGGGCAGCACCTGCACACCCGCACGAACAGCAGTCACAGCCGTCACTGCCTTGGCATCCATCTTGCCGCTCCGTTCAATCGACGCGTCAATCGTCTGCTGCTTAATCAGAAACGGGCTATTGTTCACCGGATGCGTTAGCTTCCGCTGCGCCTCCGACCGGAAGCCCAGCGTCACCTCGTACCCGCCGCCTCCATCCCTTGAAGTCAGTAGCGCCACCTCTTCCGGCGCAATTCGATCAACGCCGTACGGGTCCACTATAAAGATCAGCCGTTTCGAAAACATCGCCCCCTTCATATCCGCCAGGAAGAATCCACCCTTCCCCGCACCGCCGCTCTGGCCCACATCCTCCAGCAGCCGTGCCTCCAGGTCATACCGCATCTCTTTCCGGTACAGGCTCTGTGCCTCCTGCGCCTGCGCCACCGCACTCCCCAAACCATTCACCGTCTCCCCGGCGGACTTCTGTAACTCCGCTGCCGTCCCATCCGTAAACGCGAACACCGCCGTCGTAAACCGCTGCTCCAGCACCTCGGTCTTCATCACCACCTTCAGTTGCCTCTTCTCCATCGCAGTGGGAGGCTCCACATGCAGTATCCCCTCACCCAGGAACACCGCCCCAGTCACTGCGCCATTCACCTCGCCGTACAGGTAGATCGTCCCATCCGTAAACGTGAACACACCCGCATCGCGCTTTAGCGTCACATTCTTCACCACGAACGCTGGCCCGTTGACTGTCCGCGACCGCAGCCCCTGGTACACCCCATTCATATTCGCCGCATGCGGTGCTTCCAGCTTCTCCGGAACCTTCATCGGCGCAGGCGGCGGCACCACCACGCGAGCCTCAGCCGGCCGCCTCTGCAAACCCTGCTGGTCTTGTCCTACCGCGCCCAACGCGCACATCGCAAAGAAGCAGACAACCGCAATCCATTTCATGTATTCAAGCCCTGAGTTGTTGCAAGATGCCCCGAGTATCCCACCCAAGTCCCTCCCGCGCAATCCCCCAAAATGGCTCAGCCTCCGCAAACCATCGCGGAGGCTGAAATTTCTTCACATCCCTGAAACATCTACGCCGGCCACTTCCACTCGCGCAGCTCCTTACGGTCGATCCCCTCCGCATGTGCATAGTTCACCGTGTCGATAATCTGCTCCTTCAGCCACTCCTTCGTATGCGCCGCCGTCACAGCCAACCCCGGAACCCGATCAATCACATCCATCGCAAGGTTGAACCGATCCACCTGGTTCAGAATCGCCAGCTCCATGGGCGTATTGATATTTCCCTTCTCCTTGTACCCACGCACGTGGATATTGTCATGATTCGTACGCCGGTACGTCAGCTTGTGAATCAGCGAAGCATACGCATGGAAGTTGAAGATCACCGGCCTGTCCGTCGTGAACAGGCTATCAAACTCCCGGTCCGACAACCCATGCGGATGCTCCGCCTCCGGCATCAACCGGAACAGGTCCACCACGTTCACAAACCGTATCTTCAGCTCCGGGCAGCGCTCCCGCAGAATCGCCACCGCCGCCAGCGACTCCGCCGTCGGAATATCCCCCGCGCACGCCATCACCACATCCGGCACGCTTCCCGCATCATTGCTCGCAAAGTCCCAGATACCGATCCCCTTCGTGCAATGCTTTACCGCAGCATCCATATTCAGGTACTGCAAATGCAGAGCCTTGTCTGCCACAATCACGTTGATGTAGTTCGTACTCCGCAAGCAGTGGTCCCCCACGCTCAACAAACAATTCGCATCCGGCGGTAGATAAATCCGCGTCACCTCCGGACTCTTGTTCGTCACCACGTCCAGAAACCCGGGGTCCTGGTGCGTAAACCCGTTATGGTCCTGCCTCCAGACCAGCGAAGTAATCAGCAGGTTGATCGACGAAATCGGCTCCCGCCACCGCAGCTCCAGCTTGCTCTTCTCCAGCCACTTCGCATGTTGGTTGAACATCGAGTCGATGATGTGTACAAACGCCTCATACGTCGAGAAGAACCCATGCCGTCCCGTCAGCACGTACCCCTCGAACCAGCCCTCCAGCGTATGCTCGCTCAACATCTCCATCACACGCCCATCGGTCGCAAGGTCGCCGCCATCCGCGTCCTCAGGCAGCATCTTCGCCATCCACGTCTTACCGCTCGCCTTGTAGATCTCCTGCAATTTGTTCGACGCCGTCTCATCCGGCCCAAACACCCTGAAGTTCGTCATGTTCCGCCGCATCACATCCCGCAGCAGATGCGCCAGCACATCCGTCGACGACACTTCCAACTGCCCCGGCTTCTCCACCTTCACCGCATACTCGCGGAAGTCCGGCATATCCAGTGGCTTCCGCAGCATCCCGCCGTTCGCATGGGGGTTCGCCGAAATCCTCCGCGTCCCCACCGGAGCCATCGCCTTCAGCTCCGCCTTCAGCTTCCCACCCTCGTCGAACAGCTCCTCCGGCCCGTAGCTCTTCAGCCAGTGCTCCACCATCTTCAGGTGCGCCGGATTCGTCACCGGATCCAGAATCGGCATCTGATGCGCCCGCCATGACCCCTCCAGCTTGTGTCCATCAATCTCCTTCGGACACGTCCACCCTTTCGGCGACCGCAGCACAATCATCGGCCATCGCGGACGCTCAGGAACTCCACCCGCTTCCCGCGCCTTCTTCTGGATCGCCCGAATGTCCAGCACGCACCGCTCCATCGTCTCCGCCATCTGCACATGCATCAACGCCGGATCATCGCCTTCCACCACATACGGCGTCCACCCATATCCTTTAAACAGCCACTCCAGCTCTTCCGCCGAAATCCGCGCCAGCACCGTAGGATTCGCAATCTTGTACCCATTCAAATGCAGCACCGGCAGCACAGCCCCATCGCGTATCGGATTCAGAAACTTGTTCGAGTGCCAGCTCGTCGCCAGCGGCCCTGTCTCCGCCTCACCATCCCCCACCATCACCGTCACAATCAGCTCAGGATTATCAAACGCCGCACCAAACCCATGCGACAGGCTGTACCCCAGCTCGCCCCCTTCATGGATCGACCCCGGCGTCTCCGGCGTACAGTGGCTCCCAATCCCTCCCGGAAAGGAAAACTGCTTGAAGAACTTCTGCATCCCCGCTACGTCTTCGCTCTTATCCGGATACACCTCCGAATACACCCCCTCCAGGTAGCAGTTAGAGAGCGTAGCCGGCGCTCCATGCCCCGGCCCCGAAAGAAAGATCATGTCCAGGTCGTACTTCCGGATCAGCCGGTTCATATGCACCCACGTAAAGCTCTGCCCCGGGTCCGACCCCCAGTGCCCTAGCAGCCGGTTCTTGATGTGCTCCGCCTTCAGCGGCTCCCGCAGAAGCGGGTTCGCCCGCAGATACAGCATCCCCACGCACAGATAGTTACAGGCCCGCCAGTAAGCATCCATCCTGCGCAACTCATCCTGCGCCAAAACTCCAGAAGCATTCGTCATGGTGTCTCCTCCCTACAGTTGGCAGACATACTGGCTGACGTGAACAACACGAATCGACACCACAAACACCCTACGCCATCATCACGAATCCCTCAGCAACACACCGTGACCGGCATCACACCTTCACTCTGATGCCGATAACCGCGCTACGTGCCGCGCAATCATCAAATCCTCTGCCGCAGGCACCACGAACACCCCAATCCCAGCCCCACTAATCCGCCGCACCCCACCGCCCTTCGCCTCATTCGCCGCCGCATCCAGCACCGGCCCATCCCCCCAAACACCCGCCGCCACCGCAGACCGCGTACGCGCATCATGCTCCCCAATCCCGCCCGTGAACACCAGGGCATCCATCCCCGCCGTCGCCGCAAATCCCGCCACCGCCTTCCGTACACTCCGGCAAAAGCTGTCGACCGCCAGCACTGCCGCCGCATCCCCCTTCTCCGCCGCCTCCCGTATCGCCCGCATATCATTCAACCCGCAAAGCCCCTTCAACCCCGCCTCATGGTTCAGCATCTGCTCCACACTCTCCGCCGTGGCCCCCTCCTGCCGCAGTAGAAACAGCATCAGCCCCGGATCCAGGTCCCCCGGCCGAGTTCCCATCACCACCCCCCCAGTAGGCGTCAGCCCCATCGTCGTATCCACCGACCTCCCCTCCACCACTGCCGTCACACTGCACCCACTCCCCAGGTGCGCAATCACCATCCGTTTCGGAACCTCCCCCGCCTTCCGCATCTGCCATACAACCGACTCGCAGCTCAACCCATGGAACCCATACCGCCGCACCCCCCGCTCCCGCCACGCCGCCGCAATCGGATACCGCTTCGCCACCTCCGGCATCGTCTCGTGAAACACCGTATCGAAGCACGCATAATGTGCCACCCCCGCAAACCGCCCCATCATCTCCCGAATAATCTTCACCGCCTCCGGATCATGCAGAGGCGCAAACTCCTTCGCCGCCTCCAGCTCCCGCAGCACCTCCTCCGTAATCCGCTGATGCCGGTCCAGCTTCGCCCCCGGATGCACCACCCGGTACCCCACCGCCTCAACCCTTGGCAACCCATCCCGAGTCACCAACCGCACCACCAGGCCAATCGCCTCCAGCGGCGTCGCCGCCTGCACCGCCTCATCCCCACGCAAGTCCTTCCCCCCAGCATCCACAAACCTCACCGCCGCCTTCGCCGTCCCAACCCCACCCACCTCCCCTTCATAAACCGAAACCGGCTCGCCCGCGCCCACCTCATGCCCCGTTTCGAACATCGAAAACTTGATCGACGATGATCCACTATTAATCACCAGAATCCGCATAACTCCTCCGCCCGTCTCAACCAGCCTCAACCACGCGCCGCAAATGCCTTTCGCGCACGTACCACTTCATCATGATGCGCCTCCACCCAGACCCACACGCTACAAAACGCCGTACCCAGGCTCTCCCCCAGCGCGTCAACCCATACTCCACCTTAGCGGAATCACCGGATGCACCGTCCGCGTCACCAGCCCATCGCTCTCCATCTGCCGCAGCGTCTGCGTCAGTATCTTCTGGCTCACGCCGCCCACCAGCTCCGCCAGCTTCGTAAACCGCACCACCCCATGCTCCTCCAGCACCTCCAGCACCAGCATCGTCCACTTGTCCGCTACCCGGGCAATAATCTCCCGCACCAGCGCCACCACCTCGGGGCTCGATACCGGGTACACCGGCTTCAACTTATTCTTCATAAGCTGCTTCTTCGCCATGCTCTTCACTCTCTTTTTAGTAAGTACAGATCTTTGAAGTGCCTACTTCCCAACAGTAACCACGCGTCATACTATCGAATCCAGAAGCGGAAACACCACCATGATCACCACCGGCAATACCATCCTCAGCACCGGCGGCGGATCCGGCATTGGCCGCGCCCTCGCAGAGTCCTTCCACAAACTCGGCAACCACGTCATCATCGCCGGCCGCCGTCAGCAGGTCCTCGACGAAACCACCGCCGCCAATCCCGGCATGTCCTCCGCCATCCTCGACATCGAAGACCCCGCTGCCATCCAGGCCTTCGCCGCCAAGCTCACCACCGACTTCCCCAAACTCAACGTAGTCCTCAACAATGCCGGCATCATGCGCATGGAAAACCTGCTCCCCGAGCCCGTCTCCACCACGGACGCCGAAGCCATGATCACCACCAACCTCCTCGGCCCCATCCGCCTCACCTCCGCCCTGCTCCCGCACCTGCGCCAGCAGACGCACTCCGCTGTCATCATGGTCACCTCAGACCTCGCCTTCGTCCCCCTGGCCCCGGCACCCACCTACAACGCAACCAAGGCAGCCATACACTCCTCAAACGAGTTGCTCCGTTACCAGCTCAAAGCAACCACCACCCAGATCCTCGAAATCATCCCACCCTACGTCCAGACCGAGCTTGGCGGTCCCAACCAGGCCGTCGACCCACGCGCCATGCCCCTCACCGACTTCATCACCGAAGTCATGCACATCCTCCAAACCCAACCCACCGCCCAACGAGATCAACATCGAACGCGTAGAGCAACTTCGTTTCGCCGCTCAATCCGGCAACTACGAAACCCTCTTCCAGAACTTCAACGACGCCATGTCATCCGGCCACTAACCCACCACGCATCGAGTACGTTCGTCCTCTCCGGTTGACGAACGTACTCATCCCTTCTCCGGCAACAATCCCTTAGGCTCAGCCTCCGCCCCCCGCAGCACATCAATCACCTGCTGATACAGCTTGTTCCGCATCTCAAATCGGTCCCCCGCCCGCGTCACATACCGCACCACCACATCGATTCCCGCCGTCGCCGGCCGCATATCCACTGAAGGCGTAGCAGAAAATTGGCTCAGCCCATTCTTCCCCGTCGCGCGCTTCCACTCTTCCTCGGCCAGCTTCGCATCCTCTTCCGTCTCCTTTAACACCGCCGTGTGGATCGCCTCGATCGTCTTATAAGTCTCCGCCCCCGCCGGAACATTCAGCTTGATCTCGTCCCACATCCACTGCCCTGTCGTCGAGAAGTTGAAGTACTGCCCCGAGATCGCAAAGTTATTGATAAACGTCACCCGTCGGCCCGTCGGATGCCCCTTATCCGTCCAGTTCCCCGTCTCCAGCAGCGCCGTGCGGAACAGCCCAATCTCCACCACCTCGCCGCCCACTCCATTAATCTCCACCCAGTCCCCCACCCGAATCCCGTTCCGCCCCATCAGCACAAACCACCCGAAGAACGCCAGGAT
>Ga0123336_10002419_pt1 | contig 16179 bp, 15 predicted proteins | sample SSSSmetaG_FD_96466 | JGI IMG/M metagenome (GOLD analysis project Ga0123336, IMG submission 96466) | Glacier valley bacterial and archeal communities from Borup Fiord, Nunavut, Canada, to study Microbial Dark Matter (Phase II) - ​SSSS metaG | ecosystem: Environmental > Aquatic > Freshwater > Ice... | reverse complement strand
GCGCCTGGCCTACGCCCTGAAAGCCCGCCAGGCCCAGCACCTGACCAAAAAAGGCAGCTACGACCCCAGCGCCGTGCTGGCCCTGTGCGCGCAGGCCTTTCGAAACTCGGCCGACGACGCCCAGATTAACTTCCAGGCGGCCGTGGCGCCGCTCTCGAACACGACCAGTATTTTTGGGGTGACGCGGTCCAACTTTGGCGGCGCCACGTACTCGGTCAACTTCATCAAGTACCTTAACGGCACCACCTTCCCGGGCGTGGTCGACCCGCGCTTTGGGGTGATGGCGCCCACCACCAGCACCGGCGCGGCCCCCGGCGCGGGCACCGGCTCCACGGTCAACCTCACGCCGGGCTTGACGCTCACCGATTTCTACGGCGGCTGGTACGCCCGCGACCTGGGCTACTACGAAGCCATCACCTACCACGAGCTCAAGTTCATTGAGGCCGAGGCGGCGTTCCGGGCCAACAACCGCCCCCTGGCCTTGGCCTCGCTGCAGGCCGGCATCCGGGCGCACATGAAAAAGATGAGCGCCGGCGGCACCTTCGCGCCCCCGACCGTAATCTTCCCGGCCATCACCGACGCGCAGATTGCCACCTACCTGGCCAGCCCCGCCGTGCCCCAAACCGAGGCCCAGCTCACCCTGCGCGCCATCATGGAGCAGAAATACATCGCCATGTTCCTGAATCCCGACTCGTGGTCGGACCTGCGGCGGCTCGATTTCGACCCGGCCATCTACGTTAACTTTCAGTACCCCGTGTACAACGGCGGCGGCAGCGGCCCGCTGACCGGCCGCTACCCGCGCCGCCTGCTGCCCGGTGCCACCGAAGTGGCCGTGAACCCCAACGCCGTGGCCGGCCTCTACGCCGAAGCGGGCGCCACTTCCGACCAGGACTACGTGACCAAACCCCTGTGGTTTGACATGCCCTGAACCGGCCGGCGCCCCCTTCCCGGCTTTCGGGCCCTCACCTAACCGACTTCGATTATGAAATTTTATTCCTTTGCCCGGCCCGCGCTCGGCGCGCTGCTGGCCCTGGCGCTGCTGGCCACCGGCTGCAAGAAAGATGAACTGGACGACTACTACACCGTGACCGGCGCGCAGTTCCCCACCGTGCTGACCAACGCCTTCGGCAACGCCACCAAGTACGCCACCGGCGAAACGGTTGCTTTTGAGCTGCAGTTTGCCGCCCAAACCAGCCCCATCAGGCAGGTGGTCATTTTGCAAAAAGTGGAGCCCGCCCGCGACTCGGTCGTGCTGGCCACTTACCCCTACGCGCCGGCCTTTTCCAAGCGCAAAAACGCCGACACGCTGGTGGTGAGCTACACCGTGCCGCCGGGGGCCAACAAGGCCTTGGTCCGCATCGACGCCCGCGTAGAGAGCCAAAACGGCCAGGCCAAAACGCGCAGCATCTACTTCCGCATCGCCGAAGCCGTGCCCACCGTCGCCATCAATTCGGGCCCGACCAACGCCACCCTGCCCACGGCCACCGCCCCGCCCGCCCCCGGCGACTCGGTGCGCTACAACATCACGCTGAACGCGGGCGGCATCACCACGGCCCCCGTGCCGCCGGCCACCACGGTCGTCCCGGCGGGCATCCTGTATAAAGACCTTGACAGCTTGATAGTCTACGCCAAAATAGGTGCTGCCGCCGAGCGCCGCATCGACCGCCGCAAGCTCACCACCACCGGCGCCCAAACTTCGCTCAACGTGAGCGTGCGGGTGCCCACCGGCAGCGAGGGCCAGCCGGTGCTGTTTCGGTTCGAGGCCAAGGTGCGCACGCCGGCCCGCACGGCCTCGGCCACCACGGCGGCCCTGACGCCGGTGGCGGCGCTGCCCTTTGCCGCCGTGCGCACGGCCGTGCTCACCTACACCGGCGCCACCGGCGGCGATTTGGCCGCCTACGACCTGACCACCTTCACCACGGTGCCCGCTGCCGGGCCCGTCACCAGCAAGGACATCGCCATCACCAGCACCGCCGCCAACGCTGTGCAGCTGAGGGCGCTGAATCCCACAGCGGCCACCGCCACCCGCTTGGTGCGCGTCACCACGGCCGCCACCTTCAGCACCGCCACCGTGAGCAGCGCCCGCCAAGCCTTTGTGAACGCCGGGGTCGCCGCCCGGGTGGCCACGCTGGACAACGTGGTGGTGGGCGACGTCATCGTCGCCAAGCTCCGCGGGCTCGACCAGTACGCCGTGCTGCAAGTCACGGGCATCAACCGCACCTCGGCAACCGACGTGACGGTGAGCTTCAGCATCAAGGCGCTGTAGTCCCGGGTGAGTCGTTGTGAAAAAGGGCCGCCTTCCGGTTGGAAGGCGGCCCTTTTTATGTTAAAGCCCTCGAAGAAAGTGGCTCAGCGGCCGCCGAACAGCCGCGCGAAGAAGCCGCGCTTCTGGAGTTTCTCTTTGATTTTGACCTTGGAAAAAGGCGTGGAGGCTTCGGGGCTGTCGCCGGCGGGCGCGGGGCGCAGCACCGGGCGGAGCAGGGGCCGGGCCGGCTGCGCGGCCGCGGTAGGCGCCGTGGGGCGGGGCCCGGCCGCGGGCGACTGGCCCTGCGCGATTTCGGCCGACTGCTGCCCGAGCGTGACCACGCGCATGGGCCGGCTCTCGTTGTGCAGGCGGTCCACGGCCGTAACGTAGTAGGCGTAGGCCTGGCCGGGCACGGCCGTGGTGTCGACGTAAGTAGCCGGAAAGCCGGGCGCCGGGCGGGGCAGGGCCAGGATGCGGCGCGGGTCGTTGGGCGAGGGCCGCTCGTTGGCCTCGAAGCGGTAGAGGACGTAGTAGGTAGCCGCGTCGCCGTCGGCGGCGGGCGGGCCGCTCTGCCAGTTTAGCGTGACGTAGTGGCTGAGGCGGCGCAGCGTCAGGTTGGCCACGGGCAGGGGCGGCACGGCGTCCAGCCAGGGCATAGCGGGCACCAGGGCGGGGTAGCGGAAGAGGGCGAGCCGCAGCGAATCGGTGGTGTGGAGCGGGTTGGTGAGCAGCGACTTGGCCGAGAAGAACACGCTGCCGGGCGCCTCGCCGTCGTAGCTGCGGTTGAGGCGAATCTGGCGGGGCAGCTCGCGGGCGCTGCGCCAGGTGGTATCGGAGCGGGTGCTTTCCAGCATCCGGTAGGTGCCGTGGCCGATGTAGAGGTGGCGGTCGAAGTGGTTGCGCGTCCACCATTCCAGCAGCACGGGGTAGGGCACGAGGCGGAACGTGGTGCTCCAGTACAGCTGCGGCACGATGTAGTCAATCCAGCCTTTCTCCAGCCACAGCCGCGAGTCGGCGTACAAATTCGAGTAGGAGGGCTGCCCGGCGCGGGTGTCGGAGCCCAGCGGGTCGGCCGATTTATTCATCCACACGCCGAAGGGCGAGATGCCGAACTTCACCCAGCGCTTGGCCGTGCGGATGCTGTCGTGCAGGTCGTGAATGAGCACGTTCACGTTGTTGCGGCGCCAGTCGGCCAGCTTCTCGATGCCCGTGGGGTTGCAGTCGCGGAAGGCGGCTTCGTCGTGAAACACTTGCCCGGCTTCGGGGTACGGGTAGAAGTAGTCGTCGAAATGCACGGCGTCGATGTCGTAGCGCCGCACCACGTCCAGAATCACGCGGGTGATGTGGGCGCGCACCTCGGGCAGGCCGGGGTTGTAGAGCAACTGCCCGGCGTAGCGCAAAAACCACTGCGGGTGCAGCCGGTAGGGGTGGGTGGGGGCCAGGCGCCGCGTCACCGAGTCCATGGTGGCGCGGTAGGGGTTGAACCAAGCGTGGAACTCCATGCCGCGCCGGTGCGCCTCGGTGATGAGGAAGGGCAGGGGGTCGTCGCCCCCGGCCGGGGAGCGGCCCTGCACGCCGGTGAGCCACTTGCTCCACGGCTCCAGGTTCGACTGATAGAAAGCATCCGAGGCGGGCCGGATTTGCACAAACACGGCGTTGAGGCCGGCACGCTGGCCGGCGTCGAGCAGGCGGCGGTAGTCGCGGCGGTACTGCTCGGGGGCTTCGCCGCGCTGGTTGGGCCAGTCGATGTTCTCGACGGTGGCAATCCACATGCCGCGCAGCTCGCGTTTGGGCGGCGGCGGAGCCACCGAATCGGCCGCGGTTTGGGCCTGGGCTGGGGCCAGGCAAAGGCCTGCGCAACCCAGCAACAGCATAAACAGAAAGCGGCCAGCGGCGAACGAGCGAAGCATTAACAGAAATCAGCAACCCGAAGAAGTGCTGCAAATTACGCCATTTGGCCCATGTTTACCTAAATCCAGCACGTCATGCTGAGCGCCGCCGAAGCATGACGTGCTGGATTGTTAGCTGATTCTGGTTAGCCGGTATAGGTTTACGAACCCGTGAGTTCGGTGTCGGTCTGGGGCGTGTTGGGGCCGCCTTCCAGGCCATTGGTCTGGCTGGCGTCGCCGTAGTCGCCGCGAATGCCGGCGCCGTCGCCCATGTTTTCCTGGGTGCTTCCGGGCAGGGCGCCGTTTTGGGCGGTGCCGGCTTCGGGGTTGCCGTGGGCATTTTGGTTCTTGTCGGCATGTTGGTCGGGGGTTTGGCCGCCGGTGCTGGCTTGGTCGAGGTCGTGCCCGGCAGGGCGGGGGTCGGTGGGGTTTTGCTCGGGGCTGGGCATGAGATGATGGAGGGAAAAAGAAGGTGAAAAAAGGCCGCAGGGCCGGCGGAGTGCGGGGCCCGGGGCATCCGCAGGGCTGTACGGCGATGCGCCCGTGCGGTTGGGCGGGCCGAATTGCGCGGCGTTCGCCAACTTGCCGTCGCCTTTTCATTTTCCGTTCAATTCCGCCTACCCGTGTCCGATTCCGTTACCGACTTCTACCACCAGAAAACCGACGACGAGCTGCGTTTCCTCGTCGACCATCCCGAGTATTACCAGCCCAGTCTCATCGCCGCCGCCCAGCGCGAGCTGCGCCGCCGCGGCGCCACCCGGCCCGCCGTGCCCGATGAAGGCTACGCGCCGGCCCCGCCCACCCGCGGGGCCACCCGGCCCGGCGGCCTGCTGCTCACGGTGGCGGCCGGGGTGGCCCTGCTGCTGTCAGTGGGGGATTATTTCAAGCAAAAAAACAGCCCGGCGGCCGTAGCGGCCCGCGCGGCAGTCCGCAAAGTCCCCACCTTGGAAGAGGTGCCCACCACCGCCCTGCCCGCCTTCGATGGCGCCGTGGCCCGGTGCGTGCAGCGGCAGGTGCAACGCATTCCCGCCGGCGAGCGGGCGGCGGCGGCCCGCGCCGCCATGCCCATGCACCAGTACCGCGAGCTGACCAAGCGCTTCTGGGCCGCCGAAACGCTGACCGAGTACGTGACCGAACAGGCCCGCCAAGGCCAGGGCAAGGGCAACGACGCCTTCGCCGGGCACGTCGAAATCGTCATGGCCTCCTGGGAGCAATGGAACAAAGCCAACGTGTACAGCTACAAGTTCGGCCCGGCCATGGCCACCCACCTCGACCTGATGAGCCGCGTGGCCCGGCAGCAGCAGGAAGGCCTGGCCGACCTGCTGCTGGTGGCCCGCAACCCCCAGCCCTACGAAACCCCCGCCACCCGCCGCCGCGCCGCCGACGTAAGCGACCTGCTTTCGGGCCTGCAAACGGTTTCGCCAGTCACCGGCCGGCCGTACAACGCCGTGGTGCGCAGCATTCGGCTATAAGGTTTTTGGTGCTTGTTTTTTGGGCTGAATTTAAAATACGAAGTTGTTTAGGAAGTCCGGCTTTTTTATCGTTTATCATCCTGAGCTTGCGAAGGACCTTATCACGGCCGAACGGTTGGCAGCAATTCGCCTTTAGCGCGCGTGATAAGGTCCTTCGCAGGCTCAGGATGACAGACTTTTTGGCTTTCCAAACAGTTCCTACACGGGTTACCAAGCACCAACAACCAAGCACCAAAAACCGGAATGGAGCCCCCCGAATCCACGGCTGCCCTGGCCGCGCAGCTCTTCGCCCAAAAGCCCGAAGCCGAACTGCTGTACCTGGCCCAAAACGCCGCCCGCTACCCGCCGGCCGTGGGCGCCGCCGCCGTGGCCGAGCTGCGCCGCCGCGGCCTGCTGCCCGACGCCAACCCACCAAGCCCCCCGCCGCCGCCCGCTGCGCCGTCCGAAACCGCCGTGCAGCTGCTCGGCCAGCTGCTGCGCGGGCTGTTCATTCCCTCGCGCCTTTTTTTTGCCACCCCGGTGCTACTCAACCTCAACCTGCTGGTGTTTGGGCTGATGGTGCTCAGCGGCGTGTCGGCCTCCGAGCCCACGGCCCACCAGCTGGTGCAGTGGGGCTCCAACGTGTCGGGGCTCACCCTGCACGGGCAGCCGTGGCGGCTGGTCAGCAGCCAGTTTGTGCACGCCGGGCTGGCCCACTTGCTGCTGAATATGGGCTCGCTCTGGCTGCTGGGCCTGCTGGTAGAAGCCCGGGTGGGCCCGCTGCGGCTGGCGCTGGTGTACCTGGCCAGCGGCGTGGGCGGCGCCCTGGCCAGCCTGTGGTGGCACAGTGCGGGCATCAACTCGGTGGGGGCCAGCGGGGCCATTTTCGGCCTCTACGGCTTCCTGCTGGCCTTGCTGGTGAGCAAGCGGCTGGTGCTCAACAAGTCGGACCGCCGGGCCATGCTTGGGCTGGTGCTTTACCTCGTGCTCAGCAACCTGCTTTCGGGCCTAACGGGCAACATTGACAACGCGGCCCACCTGGGCGGGCTGGCCACCGGCCTGCTGGTGGCCGGCCCGCTGGCCCTGGCGGGGATGAAATCAGTATCAAGTAGTGAGTAATTGATTGAGTAAGAAGCTTATTCTTATTCTTCATTTCCTTTGCTCAATACTCCCTACTCATTACTCACTACTAACAAATGCAAGCCCTTCAACTCGACGCCATCCACCGGCCCGCCGCCGTGCGCGACGTGCCCACGCCCACGCCGGCCGCCGGCGAAATCCTGGTCAAAATCCACGCCGCCGCCCTCAACCACCGCGACGTCTGGATTCAACTGGGCCAGTACGCCGGCATCAAGCTGCCCTGCACCCTGGGCTCCGACGGGGCCGGTGAAGTGGCCGCGCACGGCGCCGGTGTGCCCGCCGATGCCCCCGCCGTGGGCGCCCGCGTGCTCATCAACCCCGGCCTGCGCTGGGGCGATAACCCCACCGCCCAAGCCCGCGACTTCGTGGTGCTGGGCATGCCCGACCCCGGCACCTTCGCCGAGTACATCAGCCTGCCCGCCCGCTACATCCGGCCCCTGCCGGCCCACCTCAGCTTTGAGCAGGGCGCCGCCTTGCCGCTGGCGGGCCTCACGGCCTACCGGGCCGCGTTTTCGCGGGCGCAGGTGCAGCCCGGCGAGCGGGTGCTGGTGACCGGCGTGGGCGGCGGCGTGGCCCTGCTGGCCGCCCAGCTCTGCGCCGCCCGCGGCGCCGAGGTGTGGGTGACGTCGAGCTCCGACGAAAAAATTGCCCGCGCCCAGGCGCTGGGGGCCAAAGGCGGCATCAACTACAAAACCGAAAACTGGGTGAAAACCCTGGTGCAGCAGGCCGGCGGGGCCTTCGATGTCATCATCGACAGCGCGGGCGGCGACGCCTTCAACGCCCTGGTCGACGCGGCCGCGCCCGGCGGCCGCATTGTGTTCTACGGCGGCACGCTGGGGCCCATTCCCAATCTGGTGCCCGGCAAAGTGTTCTGGAAGCAGCTCAGCATTTTGGGTTCATCGATGGGCAGCGAAGCCGATTTCGACGCCATGTTGCAGCTCGTGACCGAACAAAGCATCGTGCCGGTGGTGGACGAAATACTGCCGCTGGCCGAAGGCGAAGCCGCCCTGCGCCGCCTCGAAGCCGGCGCCCAGTTCGGTAAGGTGGTGCTGAAAATCGGCTGATAAATCCAGCCCATCAACGCCTGCAATTGAACCGTGTTTTCGTTTCTTCGAAAGGCGGTATATTCTGCTTTCATGGGAATGAAAACAAGGTTTTTGGGGTTCATATAGCACGCCGTTATTCACCCAAAACCCGTGCGTTTTTCGCCATGAAATCAGCCACTGATTACCTCGCTTCCCACGTGTTTGAAGCCCGCCGCCCCCGGCGCGAATTGCAGCCCGTGGTGGCCCACGCCGACGCCGTGCACGCCATCGAGCAGGCGTTGGCCGATGCCGAGAAATACAAGTACCTGCTGATGCGCGCCCTGCGCCGCCACGCCGATGAGCCGGCGCCGGCGCGGCCCGCCGCGCCCGGCACCTCCTTCTTTGCCGAAACCGACGCCCCGGTGCTGCCGCTGTACCCGGTGGCCGGGCGCCTGGCGGCTTAGCGCGCGTTTAGGGTAGCGGGCGGCTGGGTTGGGCCGGCCGCCAGTGCAGACGGCTCCCGCCGCGGTTTCGTAATTGCTGCCCGTGTGGGCGCGGCGCGGGCTAGGGGCTACGTAACCCAGGTGCGAAATTGCGCTAAATCAATCGTTGCAACGAAGCGGTAGCGGTGCTTCGTCCGCTCAGCCGGACAGGCTTTTGCGCACGTCGCTCACCCCAACGCCTCTTCTACCCGCGGCTGAAACAGGCGGCCGATGGGCAGCTCCTGGCTGGCCACCTCGATGTGGCGGGAGCTGTAGGTGCGGATTTTATCCAGGGCCACGATGAACGAGCGGTGGATGCGCAGGAAGTTGCTCTCCGAGAGCTTTTCTTCCATGCCGGCGATGGTTTGCTTCACCACCAGCGGCGGGCCCGGCCCGAGCAGGTGAATCTTCACGTAGTCCTTCAGGCCCTCGATGTAGAGGATGTCGCGCAGCACCACCTTCACCATTTTCCGGTCGATGCGGAAATACAAAAAGGCGTTCGGGTTGGGCGCGGACGCCGGCTCGGGCCCGGCGGCTGGGGCGCCCGCGTCGGCCGGGCTGGCTTTGGCCACGGCTTTGAGGAAACGCTCCAGCGACACGGGCTTGAGCAGGTAGTCCACCGCGTCCAGCTCGAAGCCCTCGTAGGCGTACTCGCGGTAGGCCGTGGTGAAGATGACCCGGGGCGGGTGGCGCAGGCTGCGCAGGAAATCGGTGCCCAGCATCTTGGGCATCTTGATGTCGAGAAAGAGCAGGTCCACCGGCTGCTTTTGCAGGACGCCGAAGGCCTCCAGGGCGTTGCCGCAGCTGGCCACCAGCTCCAGGTCGGCCACCTCGCGCACGTAGGATTCCAGCACTTCCAGCGCCGGCGGCTCGTCATCAACTAGTAAGCACCTTGTTTTCATGTATTATATCAAATATAGAAATACAAAATCAAAAAACTTGATTAAGCTGCTCCAGCAGGTCAGGCCAGGGCCACGGGCGCGAACCGCAGCTGTAGCGCCACCAGAAACGTGTCGGGCTCGGCCACGATTTTCAGTTCGTGCCGGCCGGGGTACAGGCGGCTCAGCCGCTCGCGGAGGGCGCGCAGGCCGGGGCCGTCGGGGGGCGCGGCCCCGGCGGCGGCTTGGCTGTTGATGACTTTGAAGGTGAGCGAGCGGGGCTTGGCCACCAGGTCGATGCTCACCCAGGGGCACTCCTGGGCCGGCCCGGTGCCGTGGCGAAAGGCGTTTTCGAGCAGCGGCAGCAGCAGCAGCGGGGCAATGAGGTGGGGGCCCGGCGCCCCGCTGATGGTGAGCGACACCTCGACGCGGGCGCCGAGCCGCAGCTGCTCCAGGGCCACGTAGTGTTGCAGCAATTCGGCCTCGTCGGCCAGCGGCACGGCGGCCTGCGGGCTTTCGTAAAGCAGGTAGCGCAGCACGGCGGCCAGGTGCAGCACGGCCGCCGGGGCCGCCGGCGATTTTTGGGCCGTGAGGGCCTGCAGGGCGCGCAGGGTGTCGAACAAAAAGGCGGGTTGGAGCTGGGCTTTGAGCAGCTCCAGCTCGGTGCGCAGCTGGCGCTGGCGCAGCGCCTCGCCCAGCCGCTGCTGCTCATACCACTCGTTGAACACCTTGACGGCGGTGGCGACGCCCGCCGCCAGCAGGAGCGTAAAATAGCCGGTGCTTAAGTCCCCCAGCATCGTCGGCCAGTCGAACTTCAGGAAAGCCGGCCGCCCAAACAGCCACGGTCTCCAGAAAGCGCCGTAGCTGAGCCACAGCACGTTGGCCGCCACGGCGCTGGCCAGCAGCCAGCCCACCAGCCCCAGCAGGAATCGCCCCACGCGCTGCCGCCGCAGCAGCACGGGCAGCAGCCCGTAGAGCAGCGGGTAGGTGGCCAGCAGAAACAGCGGCAGCTCGGTCAGCAGGTACCTTTCCCAGAACATTCGCCCGCCCCTAAACGTCGGGCTGAGCAACTGAATCGAGAACAAAAACGCCGATACCCCGGCCCAATACAGCACGTGGCGGACGATGCGGGGGCGGGGCCAGGCGTTCATGAGTGGGCGGGCCGCAGGGCCGAGAACAGCGTTGCTTCGGAACCCACGGCGGCCCCAGCCGTCGGCTCCTCCGTGGGTTCGGGCAGTTGCACGGTCAGCCGCACGGCGTAGGTGCCGGGGCCCGCATCGATGGCGAGGTGGTGCCGGTGCGGGTAGAGCAGCGCCAGGCGCTGGCGCACGTTGCGCTGGCCAATGCCCGCCGCCGTTGCCGCGGCGGGCGCCTCGTCGCTCCGCGTGTTGGTGATGACGCAACTGAACTCGTGGTGCCGCACGGCCAGCACCACGCGGATGCGCGCCGGCCCCAGGTGCTCGGCCGCGCCGTGCTTGAAGGCGTTTTCGACCAGCGGCAGCAGCAGCAGCGGCGCAATGCGGCGGGCGGGCGGCAGGCCGTCGGCCACAAATTCCAGGGTCAGGCGCGGGCCGTAGCGGAGGCGCTCCAGGGCGAGGTAGTTGCGCAGCAGCGTTTCTTCGGCGCGCAGCGTCACCAGCGGGGCGGCGCCCTGCTCCACCACGAACTGTAGCAGGCCCAGCAGCCGGCCCACCATTTCCGGCGCTTGCTCCGACTGCCGCAACGTGAGGGCGTAGAGGTTGTTGAGGCAGTTGAAGAGGAAGTGCGGATGCACTTGGGCCTTGAGCAGCTGCAGCTCGGCGCGGTGGTTTTCCTGGGCCAGTTGGGCGTTGGCCAGTTGCCGCGCCCGCCACTGCCGGTACAGGTGCAGGCAGGCGGCCACCCCGGTCGTGATGCCCACGCCCAGGAAAGGACCCGGCGAAAAGATGTAGTGCGGGTCGGGCGCGAGGGTTTGCACGCCCCGGTACAGCGGCACTATCGTCAGGTAGCGCTGGCCGCAGTACAAGGCCAGGCTCAGCAGGGCCCAGCCCGCCAGCAGCAGGCCGGCGCGCCGGCGCGAACCTCGCTTTAGCGCGGGCAGCACCCCGTAGAGCAGGGCGTAGGTGGCCGGTACCATCGGCACGAGCTGCAGCAGCATGTCGCGCAGGGTGCGCGCCAGGCCCTGGCCCACGTGGATGATGTAAATCAGCATCCACGTCATGAGCAGGGTGCGGCCGAGCCAGAACAGCCCGTGCCGCAGCCACCACCGCTCGTCGATGGCCCGAAGGACCGGGCTGAGCCCCCAAATGCCCGTGTGTGCCTGTGCCATGCCCGTTGCTGGTTAGTATGCCGTGAATGTACCGGTTTGCGGCCTGTTAATGCACTAATCTTCGGCTTTATAGACCAACGGCGCGCCGGCGTCGACCAACGACCAAACCGGTTCCCGGTCGACGCCGCGGCTCCGTATTGCGCCCCGCCCCCGGCGCCGGGCGACTAAGCAAGCGAAAGGCTTCGCAAAAGAACATCTTGGGGTACCTCCACCGCCCGCCGGATTGCCCCGGCCCCCGGCCTTGAGAGCCCGTCACCTCAATCTTTTCACCCTCACCTCTTTTTTTAAACGCCATGAAAACATCCTTTTCTTCCGCTCTGCTTCTCGGCGCCCTGCTTACACTGGGCGCCTGCAGCAAAGACAAATCGCACTCCGACGACCCCAAGCCCGCCACCAAAACCGAGCTGCTAACCGCCAAAGACTGGATGATAGTCTCCGCCAGTGTTACGCCCGCCTACAGTGCTATCCCTGTCTACGCGGGCGGCATCCCTACCACCGATTGGTTTAACGTGCTGAAGCCTTGTGAGAAAGATAACGTGGGCCGCTTCGAGGACTCCGGCGTCTACATTCAGGATGAGGGGCCCATCAAGTGTGCCCCACTGACGCCCCAGGTCAACCGGGGCACCTGGCGCTTCAGCACTGACGAAACCCAGTTGATTACGGACATCTCTGGCACCCACAACATCTATACCCTGGTGGAGCTGGCCAAGCAACTTAAGCTGAGCTACGGGTTCAACTCAGGCGGGACCACATACACGGTCGTGTACGTATTGGCGCCCTTCTAATTCCGGCTGGGGCCGACTGCCCGCTACCCGCCAGGTTGCCCGGACTAAACGGGCCCAGGTGTACCCCTCGTTTTTCACCTGTTTCACCGCTCATTTTTTCTCAAGTCATGAAAAACTCCCTGCTTTCCCGTCTGAGTTTCTTGCTCATCCTGCTGGCCTTGTCCATTGCCCACGCCCACGCCCAACTGGCCCCGGCTGCGGGCGTGCCTGCCGCCCAGCCCGGCTATTGGAACGTCGAAACCAACCTCACCACCCGCGACTACACCATCGTGCGTTTCTTCGACGGGCAGGACCAGCTGGTGTCCGAAGAGCGGCTCGACAACGTCAGCCTCGACCTGACCCGCCGCACCCACGCCTGCCGCCGCGCCAAGCGCCAGCTCAACCAGGCCCTGCTCCAGGTACTGCGCGCCCCCGCCGCCGCCGCCCAAACCACCGCCGCCTTGGCCCAGGAGCTGGGCCGCCCCCAGCCCCCGAAACAAGGGTATGCCGCCCAGTAACCTCCCTAATTTCTTTTTTTTAACCCACACCAAACCTCTCTGTTATGAAAACGTCCTTGTTGTCCGTCGCCGCCCGTTGGAGCCAGCCGCGCGCCATCCTGCTGCTGAGTGTGCTGCTTGGCTTGTGCGCCGCCCCCGTGGCCCAGGCGCAGGAAACTTCCCGGTGGGCCGGGGTAGAAAAGACCGGCGAGCTGAGCTACCGCGTCTGGGCCTGCAACCCCGCCGCCCAGCACGGCCAGGTGCAGCTGGTCGATGCCAGCCAGCGCGTTCTGTACGAACAGTTCAGCTCGGCCGTCAATTTTGGCAACAAGCTCAACCTGCGCGAGCTGCCCGACGGCGCCTACACCTTCGTGGTGGTGATTGGCCACGACGTTCACCGCTTTGGCCTGCAACTGAGCAGTACCCGCCAGCGCCTGGCCGCCCTCGGCGACGACCAGCTGCCGGGGGCCCGCCCCCGCCCAGCCAGCGTGGCCGCCCTCACCGCCGGGCCCGCGCATTGACCCGCCGGCCGCCGGCGCCCGTGCCGCGCGGCGGTTGCTGGTTGATTGGCCACTAACTGAAAAAACCCGGCTGCCACTTGCGGTGCCGGGGCTTTTTCGTGTTCGAGGGTGGGGCGCTGGCGCCGCTACGGTTGGCCGGTCGGGCGCCGGGCCAGCTCGGCGGCCAGGGCAGCGGCCTGCTGGCGCAGCTCCGGCACGGCCGTCGATTCAAAGTAGGCCGGCCGGCGGCTGGAGCCCAGGGTGAATAAGGTGGCGGACACCCGGCCGTCGGCCCCGCGCAGGGCGCCGTGCGCATCGGTGAGCAGGCCCAGGTTGAGCGCGTCGGCCGCGAGGTGGCCGGCGTCGCGCAGGCTCATCACCAGCGGGTCGGCAATGCGGGCGTAGTCGAGCAGGGGGCCGGTGCAGCACACCACGTGCCGGGCCTCGTGCCAGCAGTCCGTGCTGCCGTGGGGCCGCACGCGCACGCGCAGGGCGTCGCCATCGGGCAGGATTTCGCGCACGGTGCCCGCGTGCAGCCGCACCAGGCCGGCGGCGGTGAGGGCGGCCACGGCTTCGGCGTTTTCGGGGGGGCTGCGGTGGCGCGTCACGGCCCAGAGCCCGGCTAGGTGGCGCAGAAAACGGCGCTGCTCGGCCAGCGGCCACGCCGCCCAGATGCGCCCCAGGTCCGGCCGCAGCGAATCGAGCACGGCCCGCCAGTTGGTGCCGTGGGCGGCCGCGGCCCGCAGGTGCTGCCGAAACACCGCCAACACCCCCGCCACGGTGGTTTTATCGGCCAGCTCGGGGTAAAAGCTGGGGTACGGCGGCAGCACGGGGCTGTGCGCGGCGGGCCAGCGGCCGTGGCGGGCCACCACGGTCACGGGGGCGCGGTGGCCGTCCTGGCGCAGGGCCAGGAGCACGTCGACGGCGGTGAGGCCCGAGCCGATGAGTAGCACGGCCTCGTCGGGGCCGATGCGGCGCAGGTTGCCGGCGGCCCAGGGGTCGGCGTGGTAGCCGGGGTGGTGCAGGTAGCGGTGGTCGGGGCCGGCCGGGGGCGGAGGCGGGAAGTTGCCCAGGGCCAGCACCACGTAGTCGCTGAGCAGGGTGCGGCCGTCGGCCAGTTGCACGGCGCGGCGGCCGTCGGGCCGGAGCCGGGCTACTTCGGCGGTGGTGCGGTGCCACATCAGGTGGCCGGGGGCGCCGGCGGCCAGCGCGGCGGTCAGCTCCTCGTTCAAGTAGCGGCCGTAGGTGGCCCGGGGCGCAAATTCGGGCGGGCCGCCGGCGCTTTCGGGCTGCCGGGCCAGCCAGTCGGCAAAGTGGCCGGGCGCGTCGGGGTAGAGGCTGAGGGCGGCGGGGCGCACGTTGAGCAGGTATTCGGGCCGGCGCGCGGTGTAGGCCAGGCCCGGGCCCGGCGTCTCCCGCGGCTCCACGAGGTGGATTTCAGCCCCGGCCAGGGCCGCTTGCCGCCGCAGCTGCAGCACCAGCGCCGTGCCCGCGAAGCCGCCGCCCACAACGGTGATGACGGGACGGGACGGATGGTTCACAGCGAAAAAAAAGGAAATAAGGGCAATACGGCCACTAAAACGCAACGGCGCATCGGCGGCGGTGGGCGGCATAGAACCGGCCGCTGCCCGGATGGTTCGGCGCCGCGCTAGTCTGCGCAAGCTACCGGTTTCGGCTCACAAATACTGCCCCGGCTGCAGGTACTGCCGCACGTAATCGGCAATGCCGTCCTCCAGCCGCGTGAAGGGCCGGGCGTAGCCGATGCGCTGGAGCTTGCCCATGTCGGCCTCGGTGAAGTACTGGTACTTGTCGCGAATGTCCTCCGGCGTGTCCTTGAAGCGGATATCGGCGGTGCGGCCCAGGGCCTGAAACGTGTGCAGGGCCAGGTCGAGGAAGGTGCGGGCCTGGCCGCTGCCCAGGTTGTAGATGCCCGAATCTTGGCGGTGCTGCAGCAGGAAGAAGCACACCTCCACCACGTCCTTCACGTACACGAAGTCGCGCATCTGCCCGCCGTCGGGGTAGTCCGGGTGGTGCGACTTAAACAGCGTCATCGAGCCCGTTTGCTGAATCTGCTGGAAGGCGTGGAATATCACCGAGGCCATGCGGCCCTTGTGGTACTCGTTGGGGCCGTACACGTTGAAAAACTTCAGCCCGGCCCAGAAATAGGGCTTTTCCACCTGCGCCAGGGCCCAGTTGTCGAAGTCGTTTTTGGAGTCGCCGTAAGGGTTGAGGGGGCGGTAGAGGGGGAACAGCGCCTCGTCGGTGTCGGTGTAGCCCAGGGTGCCGTCGCCGTAGGTGGCGGCCGAGGAAGCGTACACCAGCGGCAACTGGTACTTCACGCAGGCCTGCCACAGCTGCTTGGAGTAGTTCAGGTTGAGCAGGTCGAACACGGCCGGGTCCATCTCGGCGGTGTCGGTGCGGGCGCCGAGATGAAACACGAACTCCACCAGCTCGTGGTTCGCGTCGAGCCAGTCGAAAAACGTCTCGCGGTCCACGTACTCGCGCAGCTTTTTGCCCTGGATGTTGGGCAGCTTTTTTTCGACCGAGAAATTGTCCACCACAACGACGTCGTTGAAATTGGCGGCGTTGAGGCGGGAAACTAGGCAGCTGGCAATGAAGCCGGCCGCGCCGGTGACGACTATCATAAGGGGCGGGGTTGGACGGGCGCAAAGGTAAACCGGCGCGCCGCGTCAGGGGTTGTGGCGCGGTCGCTGCCGTCGCCGGCCGGCATTCGAAGTAGCCGGTGCGCGTAATGATATACCTCATACTATGAGTATATTGGCTGGCCATTCCTCCTTAACTCAATGCCCGCCGCCATGAACAATTCGCTCTTTTCCGGCCCGCGCCGCCCGCGCGCCGTGGCCCTGGTGCTGCTGTTGTGGTGGTGGCTGCCCGGCGGGGCGCTCGTCCGGGCCCAGGCCCCGGCGTTCGACCGGGCCGCCGTGTGCGGGCAGCCGGCCAGCGGCAGCCTTTACGTGCCGTACCGGCTGGCCGTGGACG
>Ga0123336_10002418_pt1 | contig 16182 bp, 17 predicted proteins | sample SSSSmetaG_FD_96466 | JGI IMG/M metagenome (GOLD analysis project Ga0123336, IMG submission 96466) | Glacier valley bacterial and archeal communities from Borup Fiord, Nunavut, Canada, to study Microbial Dark Matter (Phase II) - ​SSSS metaG | ecosystem: Environmental > Aquatic > Freshwater > Ice... | reverse complement strand
TGCCGGGTCCGGCAAGGCAGGCCGGTAAGCCGCTACCGACCAGGCTTCGGTGAGCAGAAGGCGGTAGGGCGGGCGCTGCGCCGGGTCGGCGCCAAGCAGCCTGACGGCATCCACTCCACGCTGGGCAGGGGCGGCGGTCATCTTGCCGCCCGCCCCTCGGCATCGCCACGCAACTGCGCCAGCGTGAAACTGAACAGCCGCTCCTGCCCTAGCAGGAATGCCCGGGCGCCGCGCGGGAACAGCCGGGCGATGGCCGGGGCCGACACGTCCAGCCCACCGGTGTAGGCACCCAGCGCCGGCAGCATAATACGCCGGGAGCAAGCCACGAAGCAGGGACGCGAGACCCGGCCGGCGCGGGTCGCGATGGCGGCCTTGGGGTGATGGTGCCCGCATAGTTCCCCGATGGCGCCGGATTGGGCCTGATGGCGGAACGTCAGCGGACCCAGCGCCCAGGCGTCCGCGGCGACGCCGGGCAGCCCGGCGGGCGGCTGCGGGTCGTGATTGCCCAGCACCCAAACCCATTGCGCCGCTTCCGCCATAGCCCTTAGCCGCGCCGAGTCGCCCGGCGCCATGCGGGCCGCGCCGTGCGCGTCATGGAAGCTGTCGCCCAGCGCCACGACCGTCCGTGGTTGCCAGCGGCGCAGCAGCAGCGCCAGCCGGTCCAGGGTCAGGCGAGTGTCCCAGGGCGGCACCAACTGGCCGCGGGCTGCGGCGGCCGACCCCTTCTCGAAGTGCAGGTCCGCCACAGCCAGCAGTCCGGCGGCCGGCCACCATACGGCGCCCAAGGGGTCCAGCATCAGGTGTTCGCCCATGAAGTGCAGGGGGGCGGCAGTCATCCGGAACGTGCGCCTTTTCTGTTAGGGGCCTGGTTGCGCGGCTTGCGTTGCAGGATGGCCAGGTTGGCGCGGTGGACGAAGGCGACGCGGATCGGCGCTTGGCTGACCTCGCCCTCGCCCTCGCCGGACGCCTCCGCCACCAGCGCCTCGGTCTCGGCCAACAGGTCGTCCTCCGAACCGCTGGTCCGCACCGTCTCCCGCCCGATGTCCAGCAGAACGGGCACGGCGAGCGGCGACACGCGCGACAGCCTGACATGCCGCACGCGGCCCGCCACGCGGCCCAGCATGGCGGACAAGCGGCCCAGGTCGGTCAGTCCACCGGCTGCGTCGTTGCGGGTGGCGCGTAGTAGCACGTGGTCCGGCTGATGGCGGCGCAGCACGTCGTAGATCAGGTCGGTGTTGACCGTGACCTGTCGGCGGCTGCGCTCCGCGCCGGGCAGGGTGCGGTCAATTAGGCCGGAGATCACAGCGACATTTCGGAAGGTGCGGCGCAACATGCTGCTCTCGGCCATCCAGGCCTCCAAGTCGTCGCCCAGCATGTCCTGCTCGAACAGGGCCGGCACGTCCTGCGGCTCCTCCGCTGACCACACGGCGATCACGTAGTCCGTAGCGACGAAGCCGAGCGGGGCGCAGCCGAATCGTTCCATGCGCCGGGTCAGCAGCATGCCGAGGGTCTGGTGGGCGTTCCGTCCCTCGAAGCAGTAGGCGACGGTGTACCAGCGGCCGTTGCGGGGGAAGGTCTCGACGAGCAGGTCGTCCTCGCCGGGCAGCTCGGAGCGGATGGTTTGCATCCCAAGCCAGTCCCGCACCTGCTCCGGGAAGTGGTGCCAGGTGGAGGGGTCGTGCAGCATGGCGCGGACCCGGGCGGCAAGGTTGGTGGACAGCGAATACTTGCTCCCGGCGTAGGCGGGCACCATCGGTTCGCCCTTGCCGCCCTCGGTCACCTCCACCGTCGTCTCCCGCAGCCGGACGTAGCGCAGCAGGCGGCCGGCGAACATGAAGGTGTCGCCAGGGGTCATCATGTTGACGAAGCCCTCTTCCACTTCCCCCAGCGCCGCGCCGCGGCCGCCAGCCAGGCGGACCTTGAGCAGGGGAGCCTCGACGATGGTGCCCAGGTTCATCCGGGCCTGCCGCGCCACGCGCTCTCCCATGATCTGGACCCGGCCCTCGCTGTCGCGGAACAGCTTGCGGTAGCGGTCGTAGGCTTGCAGGGCGTAGCCGCCGTCCTCCACGAAGCGCAGGGTGTCGTCGAAATCCTGTTGGGACAGCCCGGCATAGGGCTGGGCGCGGCGGACTTCGGCCAGCATGTCGCCGGGATGGAACGGCCCGGCGGCGGCGGTCAGCAACAGATGCTGCGCCAGCACGTCCAGCCCGCCGGGCCGCGGCAACTCACCGTCCTGCTCCCCGGCAACCACGCCCTCGATGGCGGCCTCGCACTCCAGCAGCTCGAAGCGGTTGGCGGGCACCAGGATCGCGTTGCTTACCTCGTCCATGCGGTGGTTGGCGCGGCCGACCCGTTGCAGCAGCCGGCTGGTGCCCTTGGGCGCGCCGACCTGGATCACCTGGTCCACGCCGCCCCAGTCTATCCCGAGGTCGAGCGAGCTGGTGGCGACCACGGCGCGCAGCCGGCCTTCCGCCATCGCGGCTTCCACCTTGCGGCGTTGGCCGATGTCCAAGCTGCCGTGATGGAGCGCGATGGGCAGGGTGTCCGCGTTGATGCGCCACAGCGCCTGGAACAGCAGCTCGCCCTGGGCGCGGGTGTTGACGAAGACGATAGTCATGCCTGTGGCCCGGATGCGCTCCAGGATCGCCCCGGCGCTGTTCAGGCCCATGTGGCCGGACCAGGGCAGCCGATCCTCCGGCAACAAAATGGACAGGGCAGGGGGCGCGCCCTGGGCTTCCTCGACCAGGACAGGCGAGGTGCCGGCGCCGACCCAATCCAGCAGCGCCTGCCGGTGGGCGACGGTGGCGGACAGGCCGACCCGGCGGGCGGTGGGAGCGATGGTGGTCAGCCGGGCAAGGCCCAGGGCCAATTGGTCGCCGCGCTTGGTGCCGGCCAGGGCGTGGATCTCGTCTATTACGACCGTGGCCAGCCCAGCGAACAAGGCGGGCGCATCGGCCTGGGACAGCAGCAGCGCCAGGCTTTCGGGCGTGGTCAGCAGCAGGTTGGGCGGTGCGGCTTTCTGACGAGCGCGGCGGTTGGCCGGGGTGTCGCCGGTGCGCGTCTCCACCGTGACCGGCAGCGCCATGTCCTCGATGGGCGCCATCAGGTTGCGGGCGATGTCGGTCGCCAGGGCCTTGAGCGGGCTGACATACAGGGTGTGCAGCCCAAGGCGGGGCTGAGCGGTCAGGTCCATAAGGCTGGGCAGGAAGCCGGCCAGGGTCTTGCCGCCGCCGGTCGGCGCGATCAGCAGGGCGCTGTCCCTGGCCTGCGCCGCCGCGACCATCGCCATCTGGTGCGGGCGCGGCGCCCAGCCCCGGCGGGCAAACCATCCCGCAAACGGTTCCGGCAATGTTCCCATGCACCAGAGATAGCGTGCGCGGCCCGGCTGTCCAAGCCACGCCGCGGCAGGATAATGTCGCGCCATGCCGATACCCCCGTGGCACCCGGACAGCCTTGCCGCCCGGATGCCGTTCCTACGCCGCCGGGCGCTGCTGACCCAAGCCGTCCGGGCCTTCTTTGCCGCCCGCGGCTACACCGAGGTCGAGACGCCCTATGCCGTCCCGGCACCCGGCGAGGAGGTCCACCTGCGCGCCTTCCGCACCGTGCAGGAGAACGTGGACGGCTCGGAGCGTCCTTTGTGGTTGCACACCAGCCCGGAGTTCGCGATGAAGCGCCTGCTGGTCGCTGGCGCCGGCCCGGTGTTCCAGCTTGCCCGCGTCTGGCGCAACGGCGAGGGCAGCCGCCGCCATGCCGCGGAGTTCACGATGCTGGAGTGGTATCGGCCGGGCCTGTCCTTTGATGGCTTGATGGACGAAGCCGCGGCCCTGCTGCGCGCCGTGCTGCCCTCCGCCGTGACCAGCGGCGGCGTAACTACCGATCTGTCGCGGTTCGAGCGCCTGACCGTCGCCGAAGCCTTCCAGCGCTACGCCGGGGTAGATGTGCTGGCGACCGCGGGGGACGCCCCGGCCTTGGCGGCAGGTGCTGGCGTCAGCCTGCGGGACGGAGAGGGCTGGGAGGACCTGTTCTTCCGCCTGCTACTGGAACGGATCGAGCCGCATCTGGGCCAGGCCCGCCCGACCTTCCTGACCCACTGGCCCGCGGCGCAGGCCGCCCTCGCCCGACGCGATCCCGCCGATCCGCGTGTGGCCCTGCGGTTCGAGCTGTTCCTATGCGGCATGGAGCTGGCCAATGCCTTCGAGGAGCTGACGGACGCCACGGAGCAGCGCGCCCGCTTCCTGGAGGACCGCAACCGCCGCCACGCCCTCTACGGCCCGGATTGGCCGATGGATGAGGACTTCCTGGCCGCCTTGGCTCACGGGATGCCGCCGGCGTCGGGCATCGCGCTCGGCTTCGACCGGCTGGCGATGGCGGCGTCGGGGGCGGACCGGATCACCCAGGTGCAGTGGCTGCCCTGCGGGTGACAGGCGCGGCAATTGAAACTCGCGGCCGGCTGCGCCAACTTCTACAGCATGAAGAAAGCACTCGCCTGGCTCTTGTGTCTGGCCGTTGCCGGATGCGTCACCGGCCCGGACCGGCGGCTGCTGCTGACGTCCCTGGTCGGCCAGCCCGAGGCGGAGATCGTCCGGCAGTTCGGTGTGCCGACCCGCGCCTATGAGGCAGGCGGCCGTAAGTTCATCGCCTATGACGAGCGTCATACCGACCTGATCCCGCCTGCGCCGTTCATTGGCGGCTTCGGATATTTCGGTTACGGATACGGCACGTTCGGCAGCTTTCCGGCACGGCTGATCGAGAGCGGATGCGAAACGACGTTCGAGGTGGCCGGGGGGCGCGTGGTGTCCTGGGCACTGCGGGGCAACACCTGTAGCTGAGCGGGCTGGCCCAGACATATGGGAACAGCAACGCGAACGGCGCGTTGCCGCCCCATGCCGCTCCATTCTTTTCGACGCTGGGCAATCCTGTCCGCAATGACCTTTGTGCTGCCGATCACCTGTTCCCAGGCCGGAGACGGCACGTATGGCGGCGGTACCAAACTTAGCCCTGCAGGCCGGTTGAACCTGGCGGAGCCGGGTTTTGTGAGCGGCGGAGGCAACAAACGATGAGGTCTATGACCATGCGATACGCAGTCATGCTGCTCCTGGCGGCCTTGGCAGGATGTTCAGCCATCGGCGTCAGGCCAACCGGACCAGCCGGCCAGGCCAGTACGACCGATGTCAACCCGATCACCGGGACTCGCGGCGGGTCTGGATCGGCAAACTAGGAGCCGCCATGCGCCTTCTTCTGCTCGTGATTGTCGCTGCTCTGGCCGGATGCGCCAATGGACCTGTGCCGACCGGTCCCGCCGGACAACCCAGCGTGTCCAACGTCAACCCAATCACCGGGCAGCGCGGCGGCACCTCGTCCGGTAGTTCAAGGTAGGGCTGCGTCCACCGGCGGAGGTGGCGCGGCTGCGATGGCAGCGTTCATCGCGCACACGCCGGCCGCCGGGCCGCCGGGGTGGTTCCAAATTGCGCCCACCACAGCCAGGAACGCTGCGCCGGCTGTCACCAACGGGGCGCAGTTGTCCGGCGTGATGCCGCCGATGGCGACGCAGGGCAGCTCCATCAGCCCGTGCCACCAGGTCAAAATCTCGGGGTCGGCCCGCGTTGGAGCGTCCTTGGTCGCAGTTGGGAAGAAAGCGCCGAAGGCGACGTAGTCGGCTCCGTCCTCCCCGGCCTGCATGGCGAGGTCCCGGCTATCGTGGCAGGTCACGCCGAGTTGCAGGCTTGGTCCGATCATGCGCCGGGCGTCGGCGGCCGTGGTGTCCTCCTGCCCGACGTGGACGCCATCGCACCCGGTCGGCACGACCAGGTCCGCCCGGTCGTTCAGCAGGAAGGCGACGCCGCGGGATTGCGCCACGGGCCGCAGGGCATCTATCGCCCGCCGCCACGCATCGTCCCCGGCCTCCTTCAGCCGCAACTGTACTGCGGCCACGTCCCCGGCGTCCAGCGCCTGGGCAAGCGTGTCCGCAAAGTCCGGCCCGGCCGTTGTCGGCGTCACGAGGTAGAGGCGGCAGGGGATGCCCGCCGGCTCCGCCCCGCTCACGTCAGGCCTTCGCCTGGTAGATGGCGATGATGCGCGCCAGCAGGGCCAGGGCGTCCTGCTCCGGGCGCTGGAAGGTGTTGCGGCCCATGATGCTGCCGTTGGCGCCGCCGTCGGCCAGGCCCTGCACCTCCTCGCAGATCGCGTCCACGCTGTCCTTGGCCTCGCCGCCGCTGAACACCACGATGCGGCGGCCGTTGAAGCAGGCTTGCACGACGTGGCGCACGCGGGCGGCCATGGTGGACACGTCAATGTTCTGGGTGGCGTAGGTCTTCTTCGCCGCCTCCAGGCTGATGACGGCGGTGGGCGGCTTCACCTTGATGATGTGCGCGCCCATGAGGGCTGCGATGTGCGCGGCATAGGCGCAGATGTCCACCGCGGTCTCCCCGGCCTTGTCCAGCATCGGGCCGCGCGGGTAGGACCAGGTGACGACGGCGAGGCCAGCGGACTTCGCTTCCTCCGACAACTCCCGCAACTCGTTCATCTGCTTGAAGGCGTATTCGCTGCCCGGGTAGATCGTGAAGCCGATGGCGGAGCAGCCCAGGCGCAGCGCGTCGGAGACCGAGCCGGTGACGGCCTGGTCCTTCTCGGTCGCCAAGCTGTTGCTGCTGTTGAGCTTCAGGATGGTTGGGATGGCGCCGGCGAAGGTGGCGGCCCCAGCCTCGATCATGCCTAGCGGCGCCGCATAGGCGTTCAGCCCGGCGGCCAGCGCCAGCTTGAAGTGGTAGTGCGGGTCGTAGCCCGCCGGGTTGGGCGCAAAGGAGCGGGCCGGGCCGTGCTCGAAGCCCTGGTCCACTGGCAGGATGACCATCTTGCCGGTGCCGCCGAGATGGCCGGCCATAAGGATGCGGGCCAGGTTGGCCTTGGTGCCCGGGTTGTCGGACTCATACTTGTCCAGGATAGTTTTTACGGCTGGCGTGACTTGCATGGTGCCCCCGGGGCGTTCAGGTCTGGCGTTGGGCGCGGCTTAGCCGAAGGGCGCGTCGGTGTCACGAGTGCCGGTTACGGGCGCTAGTGCTGGGAGCCAGTTCCGGCCGCCGGTCGCAGGCGACAGCCACGGGCAACATCCGTAGGCCGCCAGCCACGGTCGTCTGTCACCGGCGCCGGTCACGGGCGCAAGTCGCTGCCATGTATCAGGGTGTAGCAGCGTCGTCGGCCAGCCAGGCCGCGAGTCGACGCCCGCTGCCACGCCGGGCAAGGTCCAGGGCGGGCGGGGCAACCGGAAGCAGCCGTGCGCCGGCCGCCGCTGCCCGCTCGGCGATGTCGTTCCAGGCCAGCCCTGGATGCAGCACGACCAGGCGGCAGCCAACCGACAACGCTTCCAGCGCGCGCCCCGGCGAGTCCGCGCAGTCCAGCATATCTGGGGCATTTGCGCCGGGATGCCGGGCCAGCGCGGCGGCGATGACCGCCCGCCACCAGCCGCAGCCGGCGTAGGAGGGGGCGCCAGGCGCCGACAGCAGCAGCACCGGACGGCCCGGCGCGAGTGCTGCCAGGGCGTGCGGCAACCCGTGGACGACGACGGCGGGCGGAAGGGCTGACAGAAGGCTCATGCTTGACGTTCAAGCGGTTGCACGCGAAAGGTTCAACCACTACGGCAGCGGCACCCTTTGCAGGAACGGCTTCGACGCAGCATGACCGACCCCAGCCTCTCCGACCCGGCCACCCGCCTGGCATCTGCGCTGGAGCGCATCGCGCGCCGGGCCGCCACGCCGCCGGCACCTGTCCCGGCGCCACCTGACCCAGTCCTTGCCGCACGCCTGGACAGCCTCATCCTTCACCTGCAACGCGTGCTGGACGGAGAGGAGGTCCCCGATGGCCCAGATCAGCCTTAAGATCAACGGCTACGCCTACACCGTGGGCTGCGAGGATGGACAGGAAGACCACCTGCGCGCCATGGCCGGCGAGATCGAGGCCCGGATGGCCCGGATCAAGGCATTGGGCGGCCAAAGTGGCGAGAGCCGGTTGCTGGTGCTGGCGGCCCTGCTGATGGCGGACGAACTACACGACATGGCGACCGAACTGACCGACGCACAGCGCTCCCGTCCGGCGTCGGCCGACGCCTTGGCGGCGGTGCCCGCGCCCGGACCACCCGCCATCGAGCCGGCCCGGCTGGCGACGCTGGCCGACCGTGCGGAAAGCATTGCGGCGGCGATGGAGCAAGCCTAGATATCTCGATGGGGCTGCCCGGTGCGTCAGGCACTTCACCCCCAGGGCCATAAGCACTCTCCCGGGAGCTGGCGCTGCTGTGATCGTGGTCACGGTAACCGGCGCCCACCTGCGCAAGCAGGCCTTGGGAGGGTGAGACGCCAACGGCCAGGGCGGCTCCACTTTTTCCTCCCTTTCTCTACGGGAAAGGGTCGGGGTGATGAGGACGGCAAGCGCCGTGTATATTGTTTAGCAGCCTGTCCCGCTCTGGAATGGTTCCGCATAGAACCGCCACGCAAGGCCGTCCTACCTTGTTCTTGGCTCAGAAGGACGTGACGTCCGCTCCCAAGCAGGCGCTGCGTGCCGCGATGCTCGAAACTCGCCGGGGCATGGACCCGTGCCTTGGCATTCGGCTGGCCGCACACGTCTTGCAGGAAGTGCTCCCCAGCCCCGGCCAAGCGGTAGCAGGCTTCTGGCCGATGGGGACGGAGATAGATATCCGCCCATTGCTGAACGCCCTGCATGCCCGGGAGCATCCCGTCTTGCTGCCAGTCACGCCGCCCCGTGGACAACCCTTGTCGTTCCGGCGCTGGCAGCCTGGCGACGTCTTGCGACCTGGCAGGTTCGGAACCTCGATGCCGACCGGCGACTCCGGCACGCCTGACGTTCTGCTCGTTCCGTTGCTGGCCTGGGACGGGCGGGGGCATCGGCTGGGCTACGGCGGGGGTTACTATGACCGGACGCTGGCTGCGCTGCCAGGTTGCCGGACCATCGGTTGCGCCTACGACGCTCAGCGCGTCCCGGAGGTCCCCGCTGCGCCTTATGACGTGCCGTTGGATGCGGTGGCGACGGAAGAGGGCGTGACCTGGTTCAGACGCTGACCACCACGTAGGGCTTGGAACCGCTCAGCACCGGAATGATCCCCAGACGCGGCTCGGTGTCCAGGAACAGCCCAGCTGCATCCCGTGCCTCCGCGTGTTGCGCAACCAGTCCAATGTGTTCCGCACTTTCTGAAAAGGTGGTCAGCAGGTCCGCCCGGTCCAAGGCGCCTGCCGCTAAGGCTCGTAGATACTGCGCTTTTCCGGCCGCATCAGGCGCGCGGCCGAGCGCGGTGCGATACAGGCCGTCCACGAGCGCCTGGTCCGAGGCCGCCGCGCCGTACCGGGCGGCGAACTCGCCCGACGCCAGGAACGAGATCGCGACCTGCCGCAGGGTGGAGCCGTTGACGACCGCGGTGGTGAAGTCGCGGAAGCCATAGGGGTCAGCAGCCCGGCCGAATGCGGCGTCATACATCCGCGCCACCTGGGCTTCAATCGTACCGGAATAGGTCACGTTCGCGTTGGCCGACAGGCGTCCCCGCGCCTCCTCGGTATCGGTCAGGGCGAACAGGACCGCACCCCGGCCCAGCACGCCCTGGCCCGGTCCGTCCAAAAACTGGGTGATGGCCCCAAGCGTCGCAACGTCCACTGCCCGGTCAAACGTCGTTTGGAATACAGCCCGGACATAGTCCGCGTTCGATAGGGCATTGGAGCGGTTGGTGAACTCTGGCGTGGACACGAGCGCGGCGGCGATGCTTGCAACGATCGGAGCGGCACCCCCGGGTGTGAATTGCAGCGCGGCTTGCATGTAGCGGTAACACGCCGCCAGTTCGGCGCCGGTCGCGACACGGCCGAACGCGCCGAAGTAAATCCGGGCGATCTGGTGTTCTTGCAATTCCTGGTCCGTCAGCGCGGGCACCCCCGCATCCCGCAGCATGAGCACGTCAATGGGTTGTAGGCCGGATGTAGCCCCGGCGGCGAATGCATTGTTGACTGACAGGCCGGCGCCGACTTGAAGGACGCTGGCGTCACCATTGCTCAGGAACGGGAAGATCGGGGATCCCGCTCTCGTGTTTGGACCTGAATAGGACTGCGCCAGTAGGCCGGATGAGCCTTGTCTGAAGATGGGCTTCCCGTTGACATAACCTTGGACGCCGCCGTCATAGACCGAATGGGTTCCAGCCGGGGGAGGACTCGCCGGCGCGGCGCCGGCGAACGAGCGCACGCCGAGGGCATGCTCGAATTCTCGTTCAAGCGAACCGGGAAGGGCGTTGTCCGTGGAGGTGTTCGGGTTGATGGACAGCATCAGGGGTGGCATGGCCGGCGCGGTGCCGTTGCGTCCGCCGAGGTTGAGGCCGAATAGCGTCTCCACGACAGGGGTGCCGGCCGATGTCCCCACCTGGACGAAGGTGTCGCCCCGGAGCCTCGCATCGGCTGGTGCAACGGCGTTATCGAAGGTCACGTTTATGGCGTAAGTGCCATTGGTGTAGTCGAAGTGGCGCGTCCATGCCTGAAAGGCCGCAACGATGATGCCGCGCGTCGCGTCTAGGCTGCCGTTGGTGAACGTGCCCGGATTGATGAACCTTATGTCGAGGCTGGCAGGCATAACCTGTCTCCCAAGTCGAGGTGTACCCGGTCGCTTGCCGGGTCCAGGGGGATAGTGGAGGGATGGCGATGCCACGTGCCTCGCCATATGCCTGTGACGATAACCCAAAGCGGACCAGAACACTCTTATGCGAATCCTGTTTTTAGGCGACGTCGTCGGCCGCGCCGGCCGGGACGCCGTGACCGCCGGCCTGCCTCAACTGCGCGCCGGCCTGCGCGCCGACCTGGTGGTCGTCAACGGCGAGAACGCCAGCCACGGCTTCGGCCTGGCCCCGGACATGGCGGAGGCCATCCTGGCGGCCGGTGCCGACGCCATCACGCTCGGCAACCACGCCTGGGACCGCAAGGAGCTGATCCCCTACATCGCGCAACAGCCGCGGATCGTGCGCCCGCTCAACTTTCCGCCGGGCACGCCGGGGGCGGGGTCGGCCCTGGTCACGCTGCGGGACGGGCGCAAGGCGCTGGTGGTGAACGCGATGGGCCGGCTGTTCATGGACGCGCTGGACTGCCCGTTCCGCGGCACGGCGGAGCTGCTGTCCCGCTACAAGCTGGGCGCCAGCGTCGCCACCATCCTGTGCGACATCCATGCCGAGGCCACGAGCGAGAAGATGGCCTACGCCCACAGCTTCGACGGCCAGGTGTCTGTCGTCGTCGGCACCCACACCCACGTGCCCACCGGTGACCACCAGGTGCTGCCCGGGGGCACCGCCTACCAGTCCGACGCCGGCATGTGCGGCGACTACGACAGCGTGATCGGCATGGCCAAGGAGGGCAGCGCCGCCCGGTTCTGGCGCAAGGTGCCCGGCGAGCGCCTTGGCCCGGCGGACGGCCCGGCAACGCTAAGCGGCCTGTTCGTGGTCACGGACGACGCCACGGGCCTGGCGCTCAGCGCCGAACCGGTTCGCCAGGGCGGGCGGCTGTCCCCGGCCCTGCCAGGATGCTAGAAGGGCGGACCGCCACCCGAACCACGGAACCCCGCCCATGGCTGGCCACAGCCAATTTAAGAACATCATGCACCGCAAGGGTGCGCAGGATGCCAAGCGCGCCCGGCACTTCGCCAAGCTGATCCGCGAGATCACCGTCAGCGCCCGACAGGGCTTGCCGGACCCCGCCTTCAACCCGCGCCTGCGTGCCGCCATGTCCGCGGCGCGCGAGGCCAACATGCCGCGCGACACCATCGAGCGCGCGGTGAAGAAGGCGACCGGCGCCGGCGGCGGGGACGACTACGTGGAGGTCCGCTATGAGGGCTATGGCCCGGCCGGAGTCGCCGTAATCGTCGAGACCCTGACCGACAACCGCAACCGCACGGCCTCCGACGTGCGCGCCGCGTTCAACAAGCACGGCGGCGCGCTGGGTGAGACGAACTCGGTCAGCTTCATGTTCAGCCACCTGGGCGTGATCGAATACCCGGTGAAGGCAGCCAGCGCCGACGCCATGCTGGAAGCCGCAATCGAGGCCGGGGCGGAGGACGTGGTGAGTGGGCCGGGGGGGCACGAGGTCACTTGCGCGGTGGACGGCTTCTTTGCCGTGCGCGACGCGCTGGAGGCCGGGTTCGGCCCGCCCGCCTCCGCCAAGCTGGACTGGCGCCCATCGGTGTCGGTTACGGTGGACGAGGACCGCGCAGCCAGCCTGTTGAAGCTGATGGACGCCTTGGAGGACAGCGACGACGTGCAGAACGTCTATGCCAACTTTGATATTCCAGAAGACGTGATGCAGGCGCTGAGCGCGTGAGCGGAGCGTCCAACTCCCTCTTCCTCCGGGAGAGGGTTGGGGTGAGCGGGTCTCCGAGCGCCGACCGTGGCCCAAGAAAGACCTGTTCTGGCGGAGCCTGCTGGCTACCGCGCCGCAAGCAAGGCTCCCTCACCCCGGCCCTCTTCCGTAGGGAGAGGGAGCAGGCGGCCCCGACTTGATGGCGCGCTTGATGGGCATAGACCCTGGGCTGCGCTTCACGGGCTGGGGAGTCATTGACGTCCACGGCAACCGATTGCGCCACGTGGCGGACGGAGTGATCGCCACCGACAACAACGACTCCGTCCCGCACCGCCTCAAGTTCCTGCACGACGCGCTGACGCTGCTGTTCCAGGAGCACCGCCCGGATGAGGCGGCGGTGGAGGAGACCTATGTTAACCGCAACGGCACGGCGACTCTGAAGCTTGGCTACGCCCGTGGCGTCGCGCTGCTGGCCCCGGCGCTGGCGGGCATCACAGTTGCCGAATACGGCGCAATGGGCGTGAAGCAGGCCGTCGTCGGCACCGGCGGCGCCAGCAAGGAGCAGGTGCAGCTCATGGTCCGCCGCCTGCTGCCCGGTGCCACGCTGCGCCGGGCCGACGCCGCCGACGCGCTGGCCGTCGCCATCTGCCACGCCCACCACCGCGCCACCCGGTTGCGCGTCCAGTCCGGGACGGTGATGGCATGATCGCCATGCTGCTCGGCCGGGTCGAGGCGCTGGAGGCTGCGTCCTGCATCGTGGACGTGAACGGCGTGGGCTACCTGGTGCAGGCCAGCACCCGCACCCTGTCCGCCCTGTCCGCGGCGTCTGGCAACCAGCGCGTGCTGATAGAAACTCAGGTGCGCGAGGACGCCATCACCCTGTATGGTTTCAGCGACGGAGCCGAGCGCGAGTGGTTCCGCCTGTTGCTGACGGTGCAGGGCGTGGGCGCCAAGGTGGCCCTGAATATCCTGTCGGCCTTGTCGCCCACGGACCTTATCAACGCCATTGCTGCTGGGGACAAGGCCAGCTTGACCCGCGCGCCCGGCGTCGGCGCCAAGCTGGCGATCCGCCTGCTGTCCGAGTTGCGGGACAAGGCGGGCGCCATGCCGTCGGGCACGAGCCTGGCGATAGCGCCTCCGGCGGCCGGGCCGGAAGCCGATGCGGTCTCCGCGCTAGCCAGCCTCGGCTACCGGCGGGCGGAGGCGTACCCGGTCGTGATGCGGGTGCTGGAACGGCTGGGAGAGGATGCCGCCATCGGCCAGGTGATTCGGGAAAGCCTGCAAGAGCTTGCGGTCAAGTAGGACACAGCCTGGTCCCACGCCGCCCATGCCACGTCGCGCAACACAGGACGCCTCCTTACTGCAACCAGCTGTGATCCGGCCGGACATCCGGCAGGCCCAGCCAGAAAAACCGGGCCGGGTAGTGCGCCTGCTGGCCGCCGCCAACCTCGTGATGGCCCGGCTGCGCCAAGCCCGGCCCAGCCGTGATAAGGTGCTTCAATGACAGAGGCTCACGCGGCGGACGACCGCGACATCACCCCATCCCGCATGGACGAGGACGCCGGCGAGGCCAGCCTGCGCCCGCAGACCTTGGCCGAGTTCATCGGCCAGAAGGCCAGCCGCGAGAACCTGCGCATCTTCATCCAGGCCGCCCGTGGCCGGGGGGAGGCGCTGGACCACGTGCTGCTGCACGGCCCGCCGGGCCTGGGCAAGACGACCTTGGCGCAAATCGTGGCGCGGGAGCTGGGCGTCGGCTTCCGCGCCACCAGCGGACCCGTCATCCAGCGTGCCGGGGACCTGGCCGCCATCCTCACCAACCTGCAGCCGCGCGACGTGCTGTTCATAGACGAAATCCACCGCCTGCAGCCCGCCATCGAGGAGGTGCTGTATCCCGCGATGGAGGACTTCCAGCTTGACCTCATCATCGGCGAAGGCCCGGCGGCGCGCAGCGTCCGCATAGACCTGTCGCCCTTCACGCTGGTCGGTGCCACGACGCGGGCCGGGCTGCTGGCGACGCCGCTGCGCGACCGCTTCGGCATCCCGCTGCGCCTGATTTTCTACACGGTGGCCGAACTGGAGCTGATCGTGAGCCGCGGTGCAGAGAAGCTGGGGTTCAAGCTGACGGCCGATGGTGCTGCGGAGATCGCGCGGCGGTCCCGCGGCACGCCGCGCATCGCCGGGCGGCTGCTGCGCCGGGTGCGGGACTTCGCGACCGTCGCCGGGCAGTCGCCGGTGACGCAGGAACTGGCGGACGCCGCGCTGACCCGGCTGGAAGTGGACCGCCTAGGCCTGGACGCGATGGACCGCCGCTACCTGCGCCGCATCGCCGAGCACCACAATGGCGGCCCAGTCGGCGTGGAAACCCTGGCGGCGGCCCTGGCGGAGGCGCGTGATACGCTGGAAGACGTGATCGAGCCATACCTGATCCAGGAGGGCCTGATCCTGCGGACCAGCCGGGGGCGGATGCTGGGAGAGGCCGGCTGGCGTCAGCTTGGCATGGCGGTGCCGCGGTCGCAGCCGCAGTTGGACCTGCTGGGAGAGCCGGAATGAGCCTACGCTCCTCCCTCTTCCTCCGGGAGAGGGTTGGGGTGAGGGAAACGGCAAGCGCGGAGTTTTCCTGCATGGGTGCTGGAGCCAGAACATCCAAGTGTTGCGCTGGCTGCTTCCCTCACCCCAGTCCTCTACCGGAGGAAGAGAGGGAAGGATGACGCCTTACTCGCTGACCCTACGGGTTTACTTCGAGGATACCGACGCCGGCGGGATCATGTATCACGCCCGCTACCTCGCTTTCGGGGAGCGCGGGCGCACGGAAGCCCTGCGCCAGGCCGGGGTGCCGCACTCCGAGCTTGTGACGGACTATGGCCTGATCTTCGTGGTGCATCGCGTCGAAATGGACTATCTGCGGCCCGCCCGGCTGGACGACATGATCACGGTCGTCACGGGTCCATGGGCGCTCCGCGCTGCGGCCGTAGAGGTCCGGCAGGCCTTCATGGTGGACGGGCAGGAGATCGGCCGGCTGCGGCTGGTGCTGGCATGCGTGCGTCGCTCCGATGGGCGGCCGGCTCGCATCCCGGACCGGTGGCGGGATGCGCTAGGGTAGGAGTTGGGCTTTGGGCGGTGTTGATACGACGGTGGCGGGCGGCGACCTATCCTTGCTGGGCCTATTCCTGCAGGCGGACCTGGTGGTCAAGACCGTGATGGTCCTGTTGCTGCTGGCCAGCGTCTGGGTCTGGGCCATCGTGTTCGAGAAGACGGCGACGCTCCGCCGCGTGAACCGCGCCGCCGCGGCGTTCGAGGACCGGTTCTGGTCCGGCGGCAGCCTGGACGAGCTGTATGTGGCAGAGGGCGAGCGGCCCACCCATCCCGTCGCCGCGGTGTTCGGCGCGGCCATGGGCGAGTGGCGGCGCAGCGCCCAGGTGGCCGGCGCGGACATGAGCCGCGGCAACGTCCGCGACCGCGTGGACCGCACGGTGGCCGTGACGGTGCAGCGGGAGATGGATCGGATGGAGCGTTGGATGGTGTTCCTGGCGTCCGTCGGCAGCACCGCGCCGTTCATCGGGCTGTTCGGGACGGTGTGGGGCATCATGCGGTCGTTCTCGGCCATCGCCACCAGCCGCAACACCAATTTGTCCGTGGTTGCGCCGGGTATTGCGGAGGCGCTGTTTGCCACCGCCATCGGCCTGGTGGCGGCGATCCCCGCCGTGCTGGCCTACAACAAGATCAGCACCGACCTGTCCCGGTTCGCCTCCCGCATGGAGGGGTTTGGCAGCGAGTTCGCGGGCATCCTGTCCCGCCAGTCCGAGGAGCGGGCCTAGATGGCCGGCGGGATCGGCAGCTACGGCAAGCGGCGGGGGCGCTACCGGCC
>Ga0123336_10002417_pt1 | contig 16193 bp, 9 predicted proteins | sample SSSSmetaG_FD_96466 | JGI IMG/M metagenome (GOLD analysis project Ga0123336, IMG submission 96466) | Glacier valley bacterial and archeal communities from Borup Fiord, Nunavut, Canada, to study Microbial Dark Matter (Phase II) - ​SSSS metaG | ecosystem: Environmental > Aquatic > Freshwater > Ice... | reverse complement strand
CTCGAAACCGGCCCCGGCACGGCCTACACCATCGACAAGATGCAGGACCGCGGCTCGTTTTTCGTGGACCCCGGCGAGGAAGTCTACGCGGGTCAGGTCATCGGCGAGCACACCCGCCCGAACGACTTGACCATCAACATCCAGAAGGGTAAGAAGCTGACCAACATGCGCGCCAGTGGCACCGACGACAACGCCAAAATCGTCCCCAAGCGCCAGTTTTCGCTTGAAGAAGCGATGGAGTACATTCAGAAAGACGAATACCTGGAAGTAACCCCCAAGTCGATTCGGATGCGCAAGATTCTGCTCGACGAGAACGAGCGGTTGCGCTACGCGAAGACGGCGGAGTAGGCGAGCGGCTGTTTTTATTTCAAAAAGGCGTACCCCACCGGGTGCGCCTTTTTTCGTGCTCTTTGGCCGGCCGTTTTTCAGCCTGGCACCGGGCCAGGGTCGGCATACGCGGCGGGCGGGCGTGGCCTGGGCGGACGGCTCAACATGGCCCGCGCGCCGGCCCCAGCAATGCCGCGACGCGCGGATTCTCTCGCGGCATTGCCGAGGCTGGCTTTTCGCCACGGGCCGCCGCGTTCTGGCCGTGTTCTGGCCGCGTCTTACCTAGCCAAGCCGCCGCGAAAAAGCTCCCGTGCGGAAGCGAAATTACCTGAACGTTACGTCGGCTTACCAAGTAGCATTTTGTTGGCCGTTATGTACTACATTTGAGCGCAGCCAAACTAAGGTCTGGCACTTTTAAAAGTTTTATCTGACAATCAACTCTTCTACCAACACTTCCATCGTGCTAAATTTGGGAGTATCAGGACATGGGTCAGCTTGAAATTTAAGCTGTTGCGTTAGCACCTTCACGTTTCTTTTTCTCTTTTTTCCTTTTCTCTCTTTTTTCAATCATGGCATACGCTACCTCCACGCCGGCCGGCCAGGCCGTTAAAAACATTCTCGACGCGTTGCCCGGCCTCATTGCCGTAGCGGTGGTCGATATCGAGTCGGGCATGAGCCTGGCCTCGCATTCCAACCAGGACAGCTTCAACCCGGACACGGCCGCCGCCTACAACACGGAAGTGGTCAAGCAAAAGCTAAAAGCTATAAAAGCGCTCAAGCTCACCGATGAAACCATCGACGACGTGTTGATTACGCTTACCTCGCAGCTGCACTTGCTGAAGGTGGTTGGCGGCGGCACCAAGTTCATTTACCTCGCCGTCAATTCGCGTGACACCAACCTGGCCATTGCCCGCGAGGTGACGCGCAGCCAAAGCGAGCTGCTCAAATAAACGGGCGGGCAGCGCTTCGAACGCCAGGCTTTTACGCGGCGAGCGACCCTGCGTAAATCCCCGTTCTGAGCCATCTAACTCGCCCGCCCGACCAGAATTTTACTGCTGTTCCGTGAAAAAGCCATCAGCCATTGGCTGAAAGCCGATGGCCCGCTAACTGTTTTTTGCGATGCTGACAAGCTCTACTCCCACTGCGGCCACGCTAACGTTGCACCTGGCCGGCCTGCAACCCTCGCTGCTGGCAGCCAGCGGCTTGCCCGAGCCGCTGGCCTCGGCCCTGGTCACGGAAATGCTGCCGCTATTACTAGAAGCCCTGGGCAACCCCGACCAGCTGGGCAGCCCGGCTACGGTCTGGGCTTTGTGCCGACGGCTGTACGAAACCGGGGCGCACGTGAGCCTGCCCGCCTTGCTGCGGGAAGACGAAGACTGGCCGGCCCAGCGGCGGCAGCTGGCCGAAGCGCTGCTGGGCACGGCAGGTCTGCGGACGCTACAGGAACGGCACCAGGGCGAGGCCGACACTGAGCTGATGGCGCAGCTGGCGGGCAGGCTGAGTACGATATTGCTGGCCACGGCCGGCCAGTGCAGCTATGCCAAAGACCTGGACGCTGCGGCCCTGCACGAGTGGCTGCGCCCCCACGCCCCGGTGGCGGCACCGGAGCCGACCCCGACTCCCGCAACGACGCTTTTGCCAGCATCCGAAGCTGCTCCCGAAGCCCTGGTCCCGGAACCGGTAGCTGAGTTGGCTGAGGTAGCCGAAATGAGCGGGGCGACCGAGCTGGCCCAAGCCGGCCCCGCCTGGCGACAGCAGCTCAGTAAGTGGTGGTCGCTGACGGGGCTGGTACTGCTGGCGGTGGGCGGCGGGCGCTACTACCTGGGTCGGCCTGCCGCTCCGGTCGTTGTTTCCGTCATTGCGCCAGTCACCACTCCAGCTGCTGTCCCGGCCGTCCCGCTCACTGAGCCGTTCGCCCCTAACTCTTCGCCGGTGGTTGTGGCGGCCACGGCACTTGCCGCAAAGTCGGCCCTGCCCGCCGTCGGCGGGCCAGCGCACCCCGCGCCCGCCACGGCTCAATCTTCGACAAAAATCCTGGCCAGCTCCGAGAAAAAGGCGAAGCCGCACCCGCACCCACACCCGGCTGAGCGGCGGCGGCCCGTGCTGGTCCGACGTACGCTGCAACGCCCGGCAGGTGAGCAGTACGATGCTCCCGGCGACAAGCAGCTCTATCAGCGACTGGCGCAGCCCGACCCGGCCAACCGCCAAATGCTGGACCTGGACCACCTCACGTTTGAGCAGGGCCAGACCACGCTCGACGCTGAGGGCGTACAGCGGCTGAAAGAAGTGGCCGCCCTGCTGCGCAAGTTTCCGCGCAGCCGCCTCATCGTCTTTGGGAATGCCGAGCCGGCCGAACCCCAGCCGCTCGTGCTGGCCCTGAACCGCGCCCAGACGGTGGTGAGCGAGCTGCTCAGGCAAGGCGCGCCGACCGGCGTGTTGCAAGCCCAGGGCCGGATGCGCCCGGTAGTCGCCGCCACCAACGACCCCGCCAATGGCCGCCGCATCGCGCTCTATATCAGCCCGCTCTCTTTCCCCGCCCGCTGATTGGTTGGGGGTTGGGTGTCGTTGTCATGCAGAGCGCAGCGAAGCAGCTCGCTCGCCTCGTTGCTACCGGTTGATTTTACTGCGCCACGCGAGATGCTTCGCTGCGCTCTGCATGACAACGACACCCGATACCCAAGCACCAAAAACCAACCTGTCCCGGCAGCAACCCCGTATTAGCGGCTCATCCTCCGACCTTCCGCGCGCGTGAACTCTTCCCTGGCTGATTTCATCGGGTTTTTTACCCGCGACGACGCGCCTGCCGCCGCCCGCGTGGCCGAACGGCTGACGCTGGCCCTGCGCGACCCAGCCGCCTACCAGGCCCAGTTTACCGACGAGCTGGCCGAGCGCGGCATCGGAGCGCCGCTGCCAGCCCGGGAGCTGCGCGACGTGGCCCTGCTCGACGCGCTGCTGGCCGAAGACCTGGCCTGGGAAGCCGATTGGCAGGACACGGCCACCGACATGGCCGAGGGCCTGAACGAAGTGCTCATTCGGCAGGGGGTGATGCGGCTTCAACCCGGCGCGTTACCCAAAACCGGCGCGGCCGGCCCCGAGCAGCTCGACGCGGTGCAGGCCGCCTTGGAGCCGCTCGGGCTGGCGCTGGTGCTGTTCGCGCTCGACAGCGACTCGTTTCCGCTGGGCGTAGTGGCCGAAGCGGAGGCCGAACGTTTGCGCGGGGTGGCGCGCGCGCTGGGCTTCGGGCTGACGGTGTATTGAGGTTTCTTGTTTCTTGTTTCTTGTTTTTAGGGTGCCGGGTCGCACAGAGTTTCGCAAAGAGGGCAAAATTTCGCGGAGCTGAAATAGCGCTACCTTGTCCAGCCTTAGTTTGAAACAAGAAACATAATGCCCTTCCCTGCCCTGCCTGAGCGCATTACCAGCCCGCAGAATCCGCGCGTCCGCGAGTTGCTACGCTTGCAGGATAAGCCCGCCGAGCGCCGCCGCCAGGGCCTGACGCTGATGGAGGGCGCGCGCGAGCTGGCCCACGCCCGGCGCGCGGGTTGGGCCGTTGCCACGCTGCTCGTGTGCGAAGAGCTGGCCGGCGAGGTCCTCACGCGGCAACTGCGGGCACCGGCGCTGCTGCCCACGCCCGCTTACGACTACCTGGCCCTGGCCCCGGCCGTATTCGCGCGGCTGGCCGTGCGCGAGCGTTCCGACGGGGTGCTGGCCGTGTTGCGCACCCCGCACCGGACGCTCACCGACCTCGTTTTGCCCGCTAACCCGCTCGTGCTGGTACTCGAAGCGGTAGAGAAGCCCGGCAACCTAGGGGCCATTCTGCGCACCGCCGACGCGGCCCCGGCCCACGCGGTGCTCGTCGGCGACGCGCGCACCGACCTCTACAGCCCGAACGTGATTCGGGCCAGCCTGGGCGGCATCTTCACCGTGCCAACCGTAGCCGCGCCGATGACCGACATCCTGGCTTTTTTGCGGGGGGCAGGCATCCGCAGCTTCGCCGCCGCGCTGGCCCCGGCGGCGCTGGCCTACACCGCCGCCGATTTCCGTGGCCCCACGGCGCTGGTGCTGGGCACCGAAGCCGACGGCCTGAGCGCGGCCACCCGCCTGGCCTGCGACGAAACCGTGCTCATCCCCATGCGCGGCCAGCTCGACTCGCTCAACGTGAGCGTGGCCGCCGCCGTGCTCGCGTTCGAGGCCGTGCGCCAGCGCGCTGCGTAGTTTCTTGTTTCTTGTTTCTTGTTTCTTGTTTCTTGTTTTCAGGGCGCGGGTTCACGCGAAGTTCCGCGAAGGAAGCAGAGTTTCTCAAAGGGTAAATACCGCTAGCCTGCCTGGTTCAAGTTTAAAACAAGAAACAAGGCACTTAACGACCAGCGCGTTAAATTGCCTGCATGAAACCGACATGCTTATTCATACTGACTTTGAGTCTGGGACTGAGCGCCGGGGGCCGGCCTGCGCTGGCGCAGCAAAGCCCCCGGCCGCTGGGGGGCGCGCCCGTGCCGACAGCCCCGCCAGCGACTCCGGCGACGGTAGTGCCGCCCCGGCAGCTTGAGGCCCGGCCCCGGCTCCAGCCCGCGCTCAACCCGGCCGCCCGGCCCGTAACTACGGCAACGGTCGCGCCCGCGTCGGGGCCGTCGCCGCTGGTCACGCCACCGCCCGCCGCGGGGCCAGCCCCAACACCCGGCGCGGGGCTGTCGCACCAGCCCTACCCCGGGCCGGGTCAGCTTATGGGCGGCTTCGGACAACCCACGCGCTACCGGGTGGGGCTGAAAACGGGCACCGTGCTGGAAGCGCGGGAAGTGGCGGTGAAGTCGCCGCTCTTCGGGCACGAATTTCTGCTGCTCGACGGGCAGCGGCGCTTCGACCTGGCCGAGGTCGGCTTTTATGAAACCGAAGCCGGCTACTTCGTGCGGGCAGCCGTGTCCGGCTCGGCCGACGAGCTGACGCTGCGCCGCGAAACGACCGGCCGCCTCAGCCTCTACGCCGCTTACGGCACCACGTACACGACCGGCCTGGCCGGCCCCGACAACTTCGGCTCCGGCGGCTTCGGGCCGGGCAACGCGCCGAGCCGGGTCGGCGCCGTGCGCGGCGGCTACGGCCTGCTTGGCCCGGGGGCGGGCGGGCGGCCGGCCAATTTTTACCGCACTACCAAAACCGAGTATTTTGCCCGCGACAACGGGCCGATTCAGCGCCTCAACACCCGCACCCTGCTGCTGGCCACCACCGACAACCCCGGCGCGCAAGCCTTGCTAACCGACGCGCGCCGCTACCAAACAGTTGCCACGGTGGCCTGCGTCGTGGGCGGCGGCCTGCTCGTGGCCGGGCTGGTTCGGTCGCTCTCGGCGGCTAATCGTGGCAGCGGCGGCAGCGGTAGCAGTAGTGGCAGCTTGTCGCCCGTGCTCTTCGTGGCCCTGCCGGTGCTGGCCGTGCCGCTGCTCTTGCAGGGCAAACAGGGCCGGGCGCAACGGCTGGCCATCGCGCGCTACAACGAGGAAAAGTAAATAGAAAACGGGCCGTTGAGGCTGCCCCCAATCCTCCGCTTCTCGTACGGCTCCCCATGCTCCCCTCCTCCCCTTCCCCCGTTTCCACGCCACTCATTGAGTTGGCCCTGCTGGCCCACGCGCGGCTGTGCGCAGAGTACGGGGCACCGTTTCCGTTTTTCAGCGACAAGGACCCGCTCAGCGAGCTGATGAGCGCGCTGCTTTCGCACCGCACTAAAAACGCCGACTCGCACCGCGCCTACCAGCAGCTGCGAAGCACGTTTCCGAGCTGGGAGGCCGTGCGCGACGCGCCCGTGCTGGGCGTGCAGCGCGCTATTTCGGCCGCCACCTGGCCCGAGCAGAAAGCCCCGCGCCTGCAAGCCGTGCTGCGCGAGATTAGCGCCCGTTGCGGCACCGACGCGCCCTGCGCGCTGGATTTTCTGGCCGACTTGCCCATTCCTGAAGCCCGCTCTTGGCTCGAAAGCCTGCCGGGCGTGGGGCCGAAGACCAGCGCCGTCACGCTGCTTTTCAGCTATTTGCGTCGGCCGGCCATGCCCGTCGATAGCCACCACCACCGCGTGGCGCAGCGCCTGGGCCTCATCGGGCCGCGAGTGAGCGAAAACGCGGCCCACAAGCTGCTGGCCGCCCTGCTGCCGCCCGACTGGGACGCGCAGCAGGTGTACGACCACCACGAGGCGTTTATGTACCACGGCCAGAAGTGCTGCTACTTCCACCGCCCGGCCTGCGAGCGGTGCGTGCTGCTCGACGTGTGCCCCACCGGGCAGGCCAACCTGAAAACTTAAGGAGGCCTTCGTAACTTGTCGGCCTGCTAGTAGCTTACTATCCACTACGGCCTGCTTTCGCGCGCCTTGATTTGTTGATTGGTTTTGCGACGGGGCCGCGCGGCAAGTTCGCGCGGAGGGCGCAAAGGTCAGCCGCAGAGACCCGTGGAGCCGAGCAGGTCAGCCAACAGACATCAAGTTCGCCCTCTTGATTTTTAACTCTTAATTTTTAGTTCTTAATTCTTAATTCTCATCTGTCCATGCTCCGCGACTTACGCTACCTGATGGCTTACACCGTGCCGGCGACGGCTTTCGCGGGTTTCTACCTGGGCGGGGGCTGGGCGTGGCTCACGTTTGGCTACGCGTTCGGGCTGGTTCCGGCGCTGGAGCTGGCCTTTCGGCCGGCGGCCGAGCCAGTGCCGGGCGTGGCGGCCGCCACGGAAGCTAAGCGGCACCCGTTTTTCGACGGGCTGCTCTACCTGAACGTGCCGCTGCTGCTGCTGCTGCTGGGTTACTACCTGTTGCGACTGCGCGCCGGGGCCTTCGCCTCGCCGGGCAGCGTGGCCGGCGCGGTGCTCTCGATGGGCATTTGCCTCGGGGCCGTTGGCATCAACGTGGCCCACGAGCTGGGCCACCGCTCGCGGGCCTGGGAGCAGCGCCTGGCCCAGGTGCTGCTGCTGAGCAGCTTGTATCTGCACTTTTTCATCGAGCACAACCGCGGACACCACCGCCACGTGGCCACACCGCTTGACCCGGCCACCTCGCGCCTGCACGAGCCGTTCTGGGCGTTTTTCCCGCGGGCCATGCGCGGCGAATTCCGCTCGGCCTGGCACCTCGAAACCGAGCGCCTGAGCCGGGCCGAGCTGCCCGTGCGCTCGCTGCGCCACAACCAGATGTGGCAGTTTCAGGCCGCGCAGGGGCTGCTGCTGCTGGCCGTCGGGCTGGGCTTTGGCCTGAGCGGCGTGCTGGCCTGGCTCGGCGCGGTCGTGGTGGGGATGCTGCTGTTTCAGCTCGTCAACTACGTAGAGCACTATGGCCTGCTGCGTCGGCAGACGGCCAGCGGCCAGTACGAGCGCGTCCAGACCCACCACTCCTGGAACTCGGAACACCCGCTGGGCCGCATCCTGCTTTATGAGCTGACCCGCCACTCCGACCACCACTACCAGGCCGCGCGCCCCTACCAAACGCTGCGCTTCCAGCCCGTCAGCCCCCAGATGCCCACCGGCTACCCCGGCATGATGCTGCTGGCCCTGGTGCCCCCGGCCTGGTTTCGGGTGATGAACAAGCGGGTGCCGGCTTTCAATGAACAATGAGCAATTATCAATGAGCAATTCCCGTCGCCTACGTCCGAGAATTGCTCATTGATAATTACCCATTGTTCATTGTTTATCGACCCCGTTTCCAGTAAAAATATTTCCGGTACCAGGAGGCCGTTTTCTTAAACAGGCTGGCGCTGGTTTCATGGGGAAACATATTGACCCGGAAAATCTGCATCCGGTCGTCTTCCAGGTGCAGGCCGCCGGTGTCGGTGGCGACGGCGAAAGCAAAGCCAGCGGCGGCCACTTGCCGCTTAAGCTGCTCGGTGAGCGCGCCGTAGGGATAGGCGAAGGAGATGACCTCGGTGCCGAGGCGGGTTTCGAGGGCGGCTTTGCTGCCGCTGATTTCGGCGGCGGCCTCGGCGGGCGGCAACGCGGGCAGGTGCGGGTGGTGCAGGGTGTGGGCGCCGATTTCCCAGCCCGCCGCCACGAACGCCTGCTTCTGGGCTTCGCTCATCAGGGCGGCGCGCGGCTCGGTGGGGTCGGCCAGCAGGTCCCACTGGTTGTGGTCAATCGTGAAATCGCCGAGCAGGTAGAGCACGCCCCGGTAGCCGTACTGCCGCATCAGCGGCAGCAGGTTGGTGAAATTATCGAGGTAGCCGTCGTCGAAGGTTAGCATCAGGGGCCGACGCGGAAACTCGCTGAGCGGGCGGCGGGCGCGGGCAAAATCCTGGTAGTCGAGGAAGGTGATGGGCGTGAAGCCCCGCGCGCGGAAAAAAGCCAGGTGCCGCGCAAACCGGTCTTTGGTCACGAAAATCCGGTGCCGGGAAGCCAGCGGCGCGTCCGGGATTTTGTGGTACATGAGCACCGGGATGGGCGCGGGCGCGACGCGGCGCATCCGGGCCACCTCGTAAACCGTCAGCACGCGGGCGGCAACGGCGGCCAGGTCATAGTCGGCGCGCACCCGGGCCTGTAAATCAGCCGGCACGGGCACCGGCGCGCGCAGCCAGGCGCGGGCATCGGCCAGCACCGGGGCGGGGTCGAACTCGTCGGGTGCTCCGGCTGCTGGCTGCCGGGCCAGGATGTCGCCAAAGTTGGAGGCCGCCGCCGCCGCGTAGGTATCGGCCGTCACCAGCCCCGCGTAAGTAGCCTCGCCCAGGGCCAGCACCGCCCGCCCCGCCCCGAGCGCCTCGATGGCCACGCGCCCCGCCCCGATGACGAGGTCGCTGCGGGCGAGCCAGCCGGGCACGTCATCGGTGAAGCCGACGACTTCCATTCGCGCCGAAAACCGGGCTTGCAGCGCTGCCAGCGCGGTTTTACCGGCCGGGGGCAGCCCGTCCAGCTCACCGCCGACGAGGGCAATTGTCAGGGCGGGAAACTCGGCGAGCAGCGCCGGGAAAACGTGCTCCAGCAGCACGGCGGCCCGCGCGCCTTTTGGGCCGTTGAAGCGGCCGATGAGGGCCAGTCTCGTGCCATCTGAGCCCAGCCCCTCCCCTGCGGGGGAGGGGCTGGGGAAGGGGCCGGGGCTGACCCCATTCGGCACCACCAATACCTTCTGAGGCCGCATCCGCACTTCCTGCCGCAGGTGCTCAGCCAGGTTCGCACAAATGGCGATAACCGCATCCCCGTAAACATCAACCAGCGAGGTGGAAGCGTGCAGGTGCTGCCGGCCGTGGACGGTGCTCACCAGCGGCACCAGCCCGCCGCGCAACGCGAAATAGCTCACCCAGCTCGCGGCCCGCGAGTGGGCGTGGACTACGTCGATGCGATGCTCGCGCACCAGTCGGCGCAGGGCGCGCACGTTGCGCAGGCGCTGCCCGTAGCCGCGCTCGCTAATGGGCAGCCGCAGGCACGGCACGTTGGTGGGCAGCGCGGGCGCGTCCGACACCAGCCACACGGCGTGGCCCTGCCGCCGGTGGGCCTCGGCCAGGGCCAGGGCGTAAGCCACCGAGCCGGCGAAAAACGTGGCGGACAACACGTGCAAAATGCGCATCGGGCAAAGGTACCGGGCGGGCCGGGCGGGGAGCGATGGCGCGTAGACGGTGCAATTATTTAGCGGATGCCTTACATTCAGGCTTCATTTGAGTCAGCTCACCCCTTGACCCGGCCCCTATGCCCTCTCCCACAGACTCCCTCACGCTCGGCGCGCTGGCCCGGCAGCTACTTAATCAGCCGGGGCTGCTGCCGGTCAAGCACGGCATTCGCGAGCTGCAAACCTGGTTGAATCTCAGCGACTTTCAGCGTTTTCAACAGCTATCCAATAGCTTGCTTCTGACTCCGCTGCGCGAGCGGCAGCCGCGCTTTTCGCACAAATATCTCTCCGGCTACCTGGCCGTCAGCCTGCCGCGCTCGGCCCGGCTGGCGGCGCTATCAAATCATTACCATTTCCTGGCCGACACGGCGCGGGCTAATTTTTTTGAGACCGTCGCCCGGCGGCCGGTGCTCTGGCAGGAGCGCCGGGGCGACGACCACTTCACCATCGACCTTTCGTACCCGCTCGTTGCCAGCTTCGAGGCGGAGCTGTCGCTGAATTTCTCGCTCAACGGGACCCTGCTGCAAGTGGTGGCGTTCGTCATCGTGCCGGGCCGGCTGGTGGGCGGGGCCGAGGGGCCGGCGCTGCTCTTCAGTCAGGTGCAGGGCAGCCGCGAGCCGGCCCTGCTCAAGCACGCCACCCGGACGCTGCTCGACACGACGCCCGCCGCGCTGCTCGTGCAGGCGGCCTACGGGTTGGCCGCCGCGCTGGGCATCGGGCAGGCGGCCGGCCTCAGCTCGGCCGAGCAGATGAGCGCCGGCCCGGGCAGCCGCTTCGACTACGATGGCTTCTGGCGGCAGTTTGGCGGCGAGCAGCGGGCCGGCGGCTGGTTCGGGCTGCGGATTCCGGCCCCCGAGCGGCCCATCGCCCACATCAAATCCAACAACCGGGGCCGCACCCTGCGCAAGCGCCGCTTCAAGCTGCTGCTGCGAGCAGCGGTGGAAGAGTTTTGCCGAGGTGCGTTTTTGAAGTCGGGGCAAGGGTGAGGGATGTGTGGCGCGAACTTTAGCTCGCGGGTAGTTGGGTGTTGGGTCGTTGTCATGCAGAGCGCAGCAAAGCATCTCGCGTGGCGCAGTAGACCTGAACGTTCGCGACGGAATGAGGAGTTGGGTTTACTGCGCCACGCGAGATGCTTCGCTGCGCTCTGCATGACAACGTGCCCCAATACCAATGTCCGCCATTTTCAAGCAGCAAGCAGCTTATTGCCTGGTTTCCACCTACCTTGGCGCGTCGATTTTACCTCGCCCCGCCCATGCGCCTCGCCCGTCTGCCGCTGCTGCTGTTTCTGCCACTTCTCGTGGCTTCCTGCGCCAAAAAAGCCGGGCCGGACCAGGCCGCCGTCGCCGATGGCACGGGCGAGGAAGTGGACCCCTACCAAAACCTCGTGTTTCGTTTCGACCAGCCCGTGGTGCCGGGCAATCAGGTGGGCGAGCGTTGGGACACGACCCGTTATGTAACGTTCGCGCCGGCCATCCGGGGCAAGTTTAAGTGGACCAACGAGGGCCGGGAACTGGTTTTTTCGCCCTTCGAGCCGTTGCGGCCGAGCACGGCGTTTGCCGCTACGCTGCAAGCCAGCACGCTGCCGTCGGGTCAGCAGAAGGCGCAGCTCAACCGGCCCCGGTTTCACACGCCGTACTTGCGGCTGGGTGGGGCGCAGGTGTTTTTCGGGCGCAGCCGCCGGGCGGCGGGCACGGTCGAGCGCCGGGCTAACCTGCTCTTCAACTACGCCGTGCGGCCCGCCGACCTGCGCTCGCGCCTGCGCGTGAGCCAGAGCGGCCGGCTGGTGGCGTTCACGCTCACCGCCGCCGAGCCGGATAAAACCCTGGGCCTGACATTCAGCCAGGAGCTGAAAGCCGGCGAGCCGCTGCGCTTCGAGGTGGCGGCGGGCCTCAAACCCGTGGGCGGCACCGAAGTCGCCGCCGCCCTGCTGGCCGAGGCCGAGGTGCCCGACCAGCAAACCCTGCAAGTGCGCGAGCTGACCGGGCAGGTGCTCGACGGCAAGGCCGTTATTACGCTGCTCACCAATCGGCCCGTGGCCGTGGCCGACTTACAGCCGCTGCTGAGCGTGGTGCCCGCCGTGCCCTTCGAGCTGGAAGCGCTCGAAAGCGGGCTGAGCCTGCGCGGCGGCTTCGAGGTGGGCAAGACGTACCAGGTGAATATCGCGGCGGGCTTGCGCGGGGCACTCGGCGGGACGCTGGTTGAGAAGTTCTCGCAGGCCGTGAGCTTCGGTGACTCGCGGCCCAGCATCAGCTTCGCCAGCGCCGACAAAGCACTCTACCTCAACGCGCTCGGCAACCGCAATTTGGGTCTGCGGATTAACGCGGTGGCCAACGTGAAGGTAACCGTGGCTAAAATCTACGCCAGCAACATCCAGGAAGTGCTGCGCTCGGACAAGCAATACGGCTACGAAAGTAGCAGTGAAGACGGCGGTGAAAGCGGCGGTGAGGACGGCGAGTACAACGACCGCTCCTACCAATATTACGACCTCGAAAACCGGGGCGACGTGCTCTACACCCGTACTTACGCTACGAGCGGATTGACCAAAGAAAACGGGCTGCGCCTACTCAATCTCAGCCTGAAAGACTTGGCCATCGACGCTCCGCTCAAGGGGCTGTACCTGGTGCGGGTGCAGGACCCGGAGCACCTCTGGCTGCGGCAAGACAAGCTCGTCACGCTCACCGACCTGGGCGTGATTGCCCGGCAGGGCAGCAATGGCACGGTGGTGTTCCTGAACTCGTTGCGCACGGCCCGGCCGGTGAGCGGGGCCACGGTGAGCTTCATCTCGACCAACAACCAGCTCATGGGCACGGCCACCACCGACGGGCAGGGCGTGGCCCGCTACGACAGCGTGGCCGGCTCGCCCTTCAAGCTGGGCCTGGTGACGGCCACGCGCGAAACGGATTTCACGTTCCTGAATCTGAAGAGCAGCCTGGTCGAAACCTCGCGCTTCGAGGTGGGCGGGGCCAGCGACAACGCAGCGCATTACCAGGCGTTTTTGTACGGCGAGCGCGACCTGTACCGGCCCGGCGATACGCTGCACACCAACGTGGTGGTGCGCACCGCCAACTGGCAGGCCCCGCCCGCCGGGCTGCCCGTGAAGGTGCGCCTGCTGCTGCCCACGGGCAAGGAATACGCCAGCCTGGGCGAGAAGCTCGGCGCGGGCGGGGCCGTCAGCTCGCGCTTCATCCTGCCCGCCACGGCCATGACTGGCACCTATTCGCTCGAAGTGCTGACCGGCAACGACGTGCTGCTGGCCGCCCACCCGGTGAGCGTGGAAGAGTTTATCCCCGACCGGCTCAAGGTGAGCGTGACGGCCACGCCGGCCGTGGTGCGCCCGGCCCAGCCGGTGACGGCCACCGTAACGGCCGCGAATCTGTTCGGGCCGCCGGCCGCCGGGCGCAAGTTCGAGGTCGAGTTTTCGCTGAAGGCCAAGTCGTTTTCGGCCAAGAAATTCCCCGGCTACGCGTTTGATTTGAGCACGGCCGGCAAGCGGGCCAGCCGCTACGGCTCCAACTCGGCGGCCTCCATCGCGGCCATCGCCGAGCGGTTTCAGAAGGAAGTGCGCCAGGGCGAAACCGATGCTACCGGGCACGGCGCGGCCACGTACCAGCTGCCCGACGTGCGCGACCTGGGCACGCTGGAGGGGTTGGCGTTTGCGACGGTGTTCGACGAAACGGGCCGGCCGGTGAACCGCCTGGCCAATTTCGAGGTGCAGACCCAGGCCGTGATGTTCGGCGTGGGCGACGTGCCGGAGCTGGCCGATACGCGCCGCGAGCTGGCTATCAAGCTCGTGGCCCTCACGCCGGCCGGGCAGCCGACGCAGGCCGAGGCGCAGGTGCAGGTCGTGCGTTTGCTCTGGGAAACGGTGCTGGAGCGGCAGGGCGGGCGCTACGTCTATAATTCGCAGCAGCGCGAGCAGGTGCTCAGCTCGCGGGTGCTCACGATTGGGGCGGGCGGGGCGGAGACGCGCTTTACGCCGACGTATTCGGGCGAGTACGAGGTGCGGGTGTCGCGGCCGGGGGCGGCGAGCTTCGTGCGGCGCAGCTTTTATGCTTATGGCAGCGGCGACACGGCCGGCAACGCGTTCGAGGTCAATAACGAGGGCGAGGTCAGCATCGAGGCCGACCGGGAAAAGTACGAGCCGGGGCAGACAGCCCAGCTGCTGCTCAAGTCGCCGTTTGCGGGGCGCATCCTGGTAACGGTGGAGCGCGACCGGGTGTTCGACCATTTTTACGTGGACACCGACCAGAAATCGGCGCGGGTGAGCGTACCCATTCGCGGCGAGCACCTGCCGAACGTCTACATCACGGCCACCGCCATCCGGCCCATCACCGACAACTCGCTGCCGCTGACCGTGGCGCGGGGCTTCGTGCCGCTGCGCGTCGAGAAGCCGAGTACGCACCTGACACTCAGTCTGAAAGCGGCCACCCAGAGCCGCTCGCAGGTGTTCCAGACCATCGAGGTGCGAACCGCGCCGCGCGCCCAGGTGACGCTGGCCGTGGTGGACGAGGGCATTTTGCAGCGCCAGAACTACCACACGCCCGACCCCTACGGCTACTTCTACCAGAAGCGGGCGCTGGCCGTGCAGCCCTACGACATCTACCCGTTCCTGCTGCCCGAGCTGGGCACGAGCAGCAGCGGCGGCGACGCGGGCGCGCTGGCCCGGCGCACCTCGCCCGTGCCCAGCCGCCGGGTGAAGCTCGTGGCCAAGTGGAGCGGCATTCTCACGGCCGATGCCAACGGCCTCGTGCGCTACCAGGTGCGGGTGCCGCAGTTCAGCGGGGCCTTGCGCGTGATGGCCGTCGCCTATCAGGACAATGCCTTCGCCAGCGCCGAAAGCACGATGAAAGTGGCCGACCCAGTGGTGATTTCGACCGCGCTGCCCCGGTTTATGAGTCCGGGCGACACGATTGACGTGCCGGTTACGCTGACCAATACGACGGGGAAAACCGCCAGCGGCACAGCTTCGGTAGCGGCCAGCGGAATGGTGGCGGTGCTCGGAGCTACGTCGCAAACGCTGAGCTTGGCCCCCAACGCCGAGCAGCGCGTCTTGTTTCGGGCGGTGGCCCCGCGCGGCATCGGCGAGGGTCAGCTAACCACGACGGTGACGGCAATGGGCGAGAAGTTTACCGAGCAAATTGATATCCCCATCCGCCCCGCCGCGCCGCTCGAAATGCGGACCGGCAGCGGCGAGCTGACGGCCGCCGCGCCGGCCGTGCTCAATTTGCGCAGCGATTTTCTGCCCACGTTTTCGCGCAGCAAGCTGGTGGTGAGCCGCTCGCCGCTCACCAAGTTCTCGAAGGACCTGCGCTACCTGCTGCAATACCCCTACGGCTGCCTGGAGCAAACCGTGTCGGCGGCGTTTCCGCAGCTTTATTTCGGCGATTTGGCGGCCACGCTCAACCAGCAAACTGGCGCGGCGGCTAAAGCCCAGCGGTATAATCCGAACTACAACGTGCAGGAGGCCATCCGCAAAATCGAGTCGATGCAGCTCTACAACGGCAGCCTGAGCTACTGGCCGGGCGGCGACTACGACAACTGGTGGGCCACGGCCTACGCCGCTCACTTCCTGCTCGAAGCCAAGCAGGCGGGCTTCGCCGTCAATCAGCGTATGCTCGACAAGGTGCTGAGCTACTTGCAATTGCGCCTGAAAAAGCGCGAAACCGAGCCGTACCAGTATTTCGACGTGAGCAACATTGCCCGGCAGCGCATCATTGCCAAGCGCGAAATCACCTACTCGCTCTACGTGCTCGCCCTGGCCGGCCGCCAGGATGCGGTGGCCCTGAACTACTACCGCGCCAACCGCCCGCTGCTCACCGCCGACGCGCAGTTTCTGCTGGCCTGCACCTACGCGCTCGGCGGCCAGCAGCGCGCGTTTCAGCAGACGCTGCCCACGAGTTTCTCGTCCGAAAACAGCCGCCGTGAGCTGGCCGGCGCGTTCGCCTCGCCCATCCGCGACGAGGCCCTGGTGCTCAACGCGCTGCTCGAAACCGACCCCGCGAACCCACTCGTCAATCAGCTCGCCCGGCAGCTGAGCCGGCAGCTCGGCCAGGCCAGCTACCTCAACACCCAGGAGCGCGGCTTCGCGCTGCTCGCCCTGGGCAAAATCGCGCGCAAATCCCGCGCCGGCACCGCCACGGCCGTGCTGCTGGCCGACGGCAAAGAAGTCGGCCGCTTCGACGGCAAAGACCTGACGGTGAACAACGTCGCCAACCGCACCATCACCATCAAGGCCAGCGGCGCGGGCGCGCTCTACTATTTCTGGGAGCAGGAGGGCATTTCGGCCGTCGGCAAGGTGCGCGAGGAAGACAGCTTCCTCAAAGTG
>Ga0123336_10002414_pt1 | contig 16199 bp, 14 predicted proteins | sample SSSSmetaG_FD_96466 | JGI IMG/M metagenome (GOLD analysis project Ga0123336, IMG submission 96466) | Glacier valley bacterial and archeal communities from Borup Fiord, Nunavut, Canada, to study Microbial Dark Matter (Phase II) - ​SSSS metaG | ecosystem: Environmental > Aquatic > Freshwater > Ice... | reverse complement strand
GAGATGGCCCGCACATCGGGCGCGAACCCGACCGTCTACCGCGCCCGCCTGTTCGCCCGCCACGTCATCGGCCTGTCCGACGACACCGAAGACATCGCGCCGGCGATGAACCAGCTGGGCAGCAAGTACGCGACGCGACGCATCACCTTGACGGCGGGCAACCTGTCGATACTGGACATCTTCGACGCCAACCAGTTCAACCACGACCCGCGTTCGCAGTTCCTGAACTGGACCGTGATGACGCACGGTGCCTACGACTTCGCCGCCGACGCACGCGGCTACACCTGGGGTGCTGCAGCCGAGTACCAGGGTGAAGGCTGGGCCTTGCGCGCCGGCCGGTTCATCCAGCCCAAGGAGCCGAACCAGCTGGCCCTGGATTCGCGCATCGGCCGCCACTACGGCGACCAGATCGAGGTCGAACGGCGCTACGAGATCGACAAGGACATGCCGGGCGTTGTCCGCGTGCTGGCCTACCGCAACCGGACGATCATGGCGCGCTATGAAGACGCGCTCGCGCTGGCTGCAGCGACGGGTTCGACGCCATCGCTCGATGCAGTGCGGACGGCAGAACAAAGCAAGGTGGGCGTCGGCGTGAACCTGGAACAGACCTTCACGCCCAACTTCGGTGGCTTCCTGCGTGCGATGTGGGCTGACGGCAAGACCGAGACCTACGCCTTCACCGAGGCCGACCGCTCGTTCTCCTTCGGCGGATCGGCAAAAGGCGCGATGTGGGGACGGCCTTCCGACACCTTCGGAATGGCTATCGCCGGCAACATGCTGTCGACGCCGCACCGCCGCGTCCTGGCTGGCGGCGGATTGACCTTCTTCCTCGGCGACGGCGAGTTGAACTACGCCTCGGAACAGATCTTCGAGACCTACTACGCCCTGTCGCCCTTGAAGGGCCTGACGGTCTCGTTCGACTACCAGCGCATCCGGAACCCCGGCTACAACGCGGACCGCGGCCCCGCGTCCTTCTTCGGCGTGCGGCTGCACGTCGAGAACTGATCGGAAGTGGCTAGCCTCACAACAAGAATTTCGGTCCCATGAAGAGCAGCACCTCACCTCAACTCTCCATCGTCCAGGAATCGCGCGTTTTTGGCTGGGTGGACGCTGCGGTGATGCTCGCCCTGCTGGGCCTGCTGTGGAGCGCGCTGCACTTTGGCAAGGGCATGTTGGTGCACTTCGACCCGGCGGCCATGCCGCAGGTCGACCCTTCGCCTAACCAGATTCCGTACTACGCCGGCCGCACGCTGCTGCGCATGTGGATCGCGTTCAGCTTCTCGCTGCTGTTCGCCGTCGGTACCGGCTACCTGGCCGCCAAGAACAAGACGGCCCGCGCTTTCATCCTGCCGGCACTCGATGTGCTGCAGTCGGTGCCCGTGCTCGGGTTCTTGTCCGCCACCGTCACGGGCTTCATGGCGCTGTTCCCGGGCAGTCTGCTCGGTGTCGAGTGCGCGGCGATCTTTGCGATCTTCACCGGCCAAGTCTGGAACATGGCCTTTGGTTTCTATCACTCGATGGTGACCATCCCGACCGACATGCAGGAGGCCGCGTCAACCTACCGGCTGACCCGTTGGCAACGATTCAGGACCGTGGAATTGCCGGCCTCGGCGCACAGCCTGATCTGGAATTCGATGATGTCCTTTGGCGGCGGCTGGTTCTTCGTCGCGCAGAGCGAAGCGATCAGCGTGATGAACAAGGACATCAAGCTGCCGGGCCTGGGCTCTTATATGGCGCAGTCGATCGAACGCGGTGACAACAACGCCGCGCTGTGGGCTGTTGTGGCCATGATCGTGCTGATCCTGGCCAGCGACCAGTTGGTCTGGCGACCGCTGCTGGCCTGGGCCGACAAGTTCAAGATCGAGCTGACCGAGTCGGCGACGCCGGCCACGTCCTGGGCCTACAACCTGCTGCGCGGTGCCTACCTGTTCACCTGGCTCAATGAACGGGTCTGGCAGCCGGTGATGGACAACCTGTTTCAGGCGGCGGAGCCGAAGGCGCGGCTTTCGATCCGGCTGAACGCCACCAGCAAGAAGCTGCTGTGGCGCACGGTGGGCGTCGTGGTCGCACTGTGGATGGGCTACGAGGTGTTGACAGCCCTGGCCGCTGCCGTCAGTGCGCTGCACGGCGCGCTCACGCTGGCGATCTTCGGCAACATCGTCTGGCTCGGCTTCCTGACGGCGCTTCGGGTTGCGGCGATGACAGTGTTGGCCACGCTGATCTGGACACCCATCGGCGTGTGGATCGGCTTCCAGCCCAAGGTCGCGCGCTTCGCCCAGCCACTGGCGCAGATCGGCGCGTCGTTTCCGGTGAACATGACTTTCCCGATCGTGGTCGGCTTCTTCGTGGCCACTCACATCACGCTGAACTGGGGCAGCATCCTGCTGATCGCGATGGGCACCCAGTGGTACATCCTGTTCAACGTGATCGCCGGCGCGATGGCGATCCCGAACGACCTGCAAGAGGCGGCGCGCATCTACGGCCTGCGTCGCTGGGACCTGTGGCGCACCTTGATCCTGCCGGCGATCTTTCCGTTCTGGGTCACCGGCGCCTGCACGGCCGCGGGTGGTGCCTGGAACGCCAGCATCGTGGCCGAACTCGCGACCTGGGGCGACACGACACTGAAGGCCGACGGCCTGGGTGCCTACATCGCCAGCGTCACCAAGACCGGTGACACGCCGCTGATCATCGCCAGCATCGCCGTGATGTCGATCTTCGTCGTGCTGATGAACAAGTTCATTTGGCGCAAGCTGTACGCCTACGCCGAGCGCCGATTCAAACTGGACTGACCATGGACATACCCACGATCGATCATCAGGAAGCCGCTGCGCCCGTGGCGCAACTCGTTGCGGTCACGAAGTCGTTCATGACCGCCGGGGCGCATGAACTCAAGGTGCTCGACAACATCGACCTGGCCGTCAATCAAGGCGAGTTCCTGGCGCTGTTGGGGCAGTCAGGCTCGGGCAAGTCGACCATCCTGCGCTGTCTCACCGGCCTGATCGAGCCGACATCGGGTCGTGCACTGGGAAACGGCAAGTCCTTGCATGGCGTCAACCCGGACGCATCCGTGGTGTTCCAGACCTTTGCGCTGTACCCCTGGCTCACGGTCGAACAGAACGTCGCGGTCGGCCTGATGGCCAAAAAGGTGACCCGGGCCAATCGCGACGCGGCAGTGGATCGCGCGATCGAGCTGATCGGCCTGGGTAACTACCACGCGGCCTATCCGCGTGAATTGTCGGGTGGCATGCGGCAACGGGTCGGCATAGCGCGGGCGCTGGTGTCGCAGCCCAAGCTGCTGTGCCTGGACGAGGCCTTCAGTGCGCTGGACGTGCTGACGGCCGAGAACCTGCGCCAGGAGCTGATCAGCCTGTGGCGCAGCCCGGACAGCGGCCTGAGTTCGGTGTTCATGGTGACCCACAACATCGAAGAGGCGGTGGAGATGGCCACGCGCATCGTGGTCGTCTTCCCGCGGCCTGGGCGCATCGGCCTCGTGCTGGAGAACAAGCTGCCGTTCCCACGCGACAGCAAGGACCCGGAGTTCCAGCGCCTGGTCAGCATCATCCACGAGTCGATCACGACACTGACGCTGCCGGACCTGCCGCCGGAAGTGCAGGTGTCCGGACAGCCGATCTCCCGTGCCCGCACGCGTATGGAATCCATCCCGCTGGTGCCCGTGGGTCAGATCCTGGGCTTGATGAGCATCCTGAACGACACACCCGACCTGTCCAACATCTACGACATCTCCGACGAGATCGGCAAGGAGTTCGGCGAGACGATCGCGATCCTGAAGGCCGCCGAAATCCTCGACCTGATCGATACACCCAAGCAGGATGTCCGGTTCACCGAACTGGGCCGCCGGTTCATGGCCGCCGACCGGCTGGGCAAGCGAGCGATCTTTGCGGAACAGGTGTTCAAGCTGCGGCTCTTCCACATCATCCTGGCGCTGCTCAAGGAATACGAGGAAATCGACGCCGACCAGGTGATCAAGGACATCGCCAGTGCGCTGCCTTACGACAACCCGGAGAAGACCTTCGAAGTCATGATCGCCTGGGGCCGCTATGCAGGGCTGATGGACTACAACGCGAAGACGCGGAAGGTCTTCGTGCCCGAGGAAGAAGAGAGCGCGGAAGACACCCATTCATAGTGGGTTCAGAAGATGCTCCCCACGTTCAACAGCGCCAGCACGCCCAGGACGCCGAAGATCAGCGCAGCAATACCGTGCACCAGGGGCATCGAGACCTTCTTGGCGATCCTGTCGCCCAGGAACACGGCCGGTACGTCGGCCAGCATCATGCCCAGTGTCGTGCCGGCCACGACCGGAATCAGGTCGTGGTACCGCGCAGCCAGGGCCACCGTGGCGATCTGGGTCTTGTCGCCCATCTCGGCCAGGAAGAACGCGACCAACGTCGTGCCGAACACACCGAAGCGCTGCTTGCCGCCGACGGCCTCATCGTCGATCTTGTCGGGGATCAGCATCCAGACCGCCATGCCCAGGAAAGACACGCCGATGACCCAGCGCAGGATGTCAGGGCCGAGCTGTGCGGCAATCCAGGCGCCGACAAGGCCGGCGGTGGCATGGTTGAGCAGGGTGGCGGCGAGGATGCCCAGGATGATGGGCACGGGACGTTTGAACTTTGCAGCCAGCAGGAAGGCCAGCAACTGCGTCTTGTCGCCCATTTCGCCAAGGGCGACGACGCCGGTCGAGATCAGGAATGCTTCCAAGGGGAACTCCAGGGCCGGTACGAACCGATGACCACACGGCATCCCCGGCCCGAGTCGGAGGCTGTGTGGTCAAAGGTCTTGCCAGGCATGGAGCTGTCTGCACCATGGCCCGTGGGCCAAGTGTGTTGCTGCAGACCCCTGTCGGACATCGCCGGACAGGGCGGCTACTCCCCAATGACCCGGCGATCGTAGGTGGCCGGGACGCGCTATTCGACGACGGCGTGCCGCTGCGGAGGTGGCAAGTTCAACAGTTGCGAGCCCAAGCGCTGGGCTATCATATGAACATGTGTTTATTTATTGTTTTGAGTGTTGCCCATGGCCACTGACAGCGACGTGGCCGAACTGGCCGACATGTTCCGCCTGCTCGGCGACACCACCCGGCTGCGCATCGTGCTGGCCTGCCTGGACAATCCGATCTCGGTCGGCGACATCGCCGGCCAGCTCGAACTGAGCCCTTCGCTGGTCAGCCATCACCTGCGCCTGCTGCGTGCGGCGCGCGTGGTCAAGGCGGATCGCCAGGGCAAGCAGGTGTTTTACGCGGCAGCCGATCAACATGTCTCCGGGGTGCTGGCCGACATGCTGGAGCATATCGCCGAACCCCACCCGGATGCCGATTGATGGCCCACGATCATGACCACGGCCATTCCCATGACGACCACGATCAGGGGCATGACCACGATCACCACGATCACCACGCCGGCCACAGCCACGCAGGCGGTTACCACCATCACGGCGACCCGAGCACGCACGGTCGCGCATTCATCGTTGCCATCGCGCTGAATTCGATCTTTGTCGCCGTTGAGTTCGGCTACGGTTATGCCGCCAACTCAACCGCCTTGATGGCCGATGCCGGCCACAACCTGTCAGACGTGCTGGGCCTGTTCCTCGCATGGGCCGCGGTCGTCGTCGGGCGCAGGGCTCCGAATGAGCGTTTCACCTACGGACTGCGCAGCACGTCCATCCTGGCTGCCCTGGCCAATGCCATGCTTCTGCTCGTGGCCTGCGGTGCCATCGGCTGGGAAGCGGTTCAACGCTTTTCGCAGCCACCGGCGGTAGCGAGCGTGACGGTCATGGTGGTGGCCGCGATCGGAATCGTCGTCAATGGCCTGTCGGCCTGGATGTTCGTGAAGGGCAGCGCGGGTGACCTCAACATCCGCGGCGCCTATCTGCACATGGCGGCCGATGCGGCGGTGTCACTCGGGGTGGTGGTCGCCGGCCTGGTCATGCTGTTCACCGGCTGGTACTGGCTGGACCCGCTCGTGAGCCTGGTGATCGTGGCCGTGATCCTGATCGGTACCTGGGGTCTGTTGCGGGAATCGCTGCACCTGGCCCTGAATGCGGTGCCGCCGCACATCGATCTGTCAGCCGTGGCCGACTACCTGCGCAAACTCCCCGGGGTCAGCGACATCCACGACCTGCATATCTGGGGCATGAGCACGACGGAAAGTGCGCTAACCGTTCATCTGGTGATGCCGTCCGGCTATCCGGGCGATGGGGTGATCGACGGCATCACGCGGGCGCTGAACGAGCGCTTCTCGGTCCACCACAGCACGCTGCAGATCGAACAGGGCACGACTCAGCACGCCTGCAGCCTCCACGGCCGATGATGGGGACCGTCGTCGACGGCACTTCAAGCCGCGGCTGGCCGGAGTTGAGCGCCCCGAACATCTGCTGGGACAAATTGCCTCGCGCGACTGGGCTACATTGAATTCCAACCTCGGCAACAGTCTTCCACGCTGGACGATGTGTTGCCGGAAACAGATTCATGAGCATCCCAAGCAGATTTCACTTCGCAGAACGGGGAGCCAAGCGGGCACTTTGCTTCGTGCTGAGCCTGCTGCCGCTCGTGCTCTATCACTGGCTCCTGGCCGCTTCCTTGAACGACTGAATCGTCGAAGACGACCTTGGTATCGCTTGGCGACAAGGAACACGGAATTCATCAGACTCCAAGGTGATATCCGACCATGCAATGCAACGCATCAACCCGCACATGTTGAGCGTCAGATGGTCAGCCAAGCGCTGCCGACTTCGATGCGGACAAGCTGGCACGGATGGGCCCGCACTAACGATTCGGTGACCGATTTCGATCTGTCATTGGGGTAGAGACGACGCGGGCATCGTCGGAACGGGCTTGCTCGCGCTGCTTGGCCGCGCGGGCTGCCAGCCTCGCCGCAGCCTGCCCGCCGGGAGCCACCTCAGCCAAGTATCGAACGGCTTCCACGGCGAGCCGAACATCCTCAGGGTCTTTTGATCTGGCCAGAGCACCTGCAATTTTCTCCCACGCCTTGATCGCATCGGCCCGAACCGCCAGCGCACGCGCACTGGTCCGCTGCGCTGGCCGCTGCCGAGTCAGCTGCCCCCGGCCAGCCGCCCGCTCTTCCCAGAGCTTGCGATAGTTTCGGTTCGCAGCCCGAACTGGCTGCCGGCTGGCCACTGCATTCACACCGCGGTCCTGCAGGTGTCGAGCGAAGACCGCTCGCCAGCGATCCAGGTCAGCCTTGCGGGGCGACAGACGCACGCCGTCGTACCGATCGGCCCGCACCGAGAGGTGGACGTGCGGCGCCCCTTGGTCCCGTTGCGCTCATGGCTGTGTCCTTTGCGGTGGTTGAAAAATCTGCTCTTCGGAGCCGTCCCGACGCATGAACCGCGGCAGCCAGGCAGGACACAAGGGCGCGCCCGCAAGCCGCAGCTCGAAGCGGAGCAAAACGATGTGCAGAGACCGGGTGAGGACGTGGGCGCAGCCTTCACCCTTGGGGCTTGAATCGCTGGCGCTATGCGTCGATCAAGGGACGGACCGACAAGAGCAGATCGACCACCGCGCCCGGCGAGCCACCGGGCGCAACGACCGGCTTTTCACAGCACTGGCAACACGCGCAAACCTGCAAGTTAAGCGATCTACCGCCGCGCAGCGGCGCACTTCAGGTTTGGGTTGGCCTGGTGGGTGCCAGCCCAACGCCCACGCCGCAGGCGAGAGAAAAAGGGGCGACACCGCGGCCGCCCCGATGAGAACGTGTCAGAGCAGACCACGCTCAGCGAAACTGACCACGACGTTCGCGGTGACCACCAGGTGATCGAGCACGCGCACGTCGACCCGCTGCAGCGCAGTCTTCAGCGTCTGCGTCAGGTACTCGTCGGCACGGCTCGGCTCCGCTGCGCCCGACGGATGGTTGTGCGCCAGGATGACGGCCGCCGCGTTGAGCGCGAGGCTCGCCTTGACGACTTCGCGGGGATAGACCGGGGTCTGCGTCACTGTGCCCCGGAACATTTGCTGCAGCTCGATGACGCGATGCTGCGCGTCAAGGAATACGACGCAGAAAACTTCGTGCCCCAGCATGCCAATCGCCAGGCGCAGGTAGTCTTTCACGTCCTGCGGCGACGACAGCGTCGCGCCGGGCTTCACGCGCTCCGCCAGCACGCCCCAGGCCTGCGACAGAACTTCGTCGGCACTGGCCACGCGGTACTGGCCATCGACGTCACGGACCAGCAGCGCGTTCGTGAACCGGGCTTCCGTGGAAGAGACAGCGGAGGAGAAAGAAGACTGCGACATGAGGAACTCCGGTCCGACACGGGCGGGATTGCCCGAGACCGAATCCCTCACGCCGCAGCGCAGCGGTCAGGGTTCGAAGACGACCGAAGGGCGCAAGCGAGCGCCCCGCGCTCACGCAGACCTTGACGGCGAGAACGACGCGATACGGTGGGTCGACACAGCAACCCACACCCCCGCCACACCACCGCACTGGGTCTTGCGACAAGCGAAGCGCCGATCTGACCAGCGTTCGGCTAGGGTGGCCTGGAAGGTGACGGCGTGCCGGCAGTCCCGCAGGGACCAAGCGCGACGGCGCGCGCCTGGAATGGGCATCCCGGTTTTCGCTCCCGCGAAAAAGACGCTGGGTGGATCTGTGCCGACCCAAACCGGGAGATGGCAATAGTCCGCAGGCAATCACCTTGACGACCAGCTCGAGCTGGCGCCGGGCCCCGTCGAACGATGTCGGTCCGACGACCTGAGTACCCGCCTTTCGACACGCTGCCGTAGTTCGACAGTAAGGACGAGCGGCTGCAATGCAGCGGTTGCTGCCTGTCGCTTGGATCAATCGAACGACGGCTATCCGACCTCTACCTGACACTGGATATCTGGTGGATCACGAAAGCAGCCGCTGCTTTCAGAGCACAGCAGTCGCTCATGAGTGGTTAGCCGTCCGTCCGACCACCATACGACCCACAAAGAGCGGCAGCGGCAGTGACGCGGAACACTCCAGCTCCGCCGTCTGGTTGAGCGTGCCGGCGAACACTAGATCGGCTAGCGCCTTGTCCACGGGAATGCTTTCGCCCGTAACAGGAGACTTGGTCGATGGCGTTGTTGACTGCAGTGACGATGCCGTCGAGCGGTACGCGCACGCCGGGACGTATGGGTACAACGGCATGCAGAGACACGTCGGCGGATGGGGTAACCGCCCAGCTGCCATCCGGTTGACGCCCGTCGGCCTGCTCTGGCGAAAAGAGCATTCAGGCTTCTTGATGGCGTTGCGAGCTCGGGCGATACCCCGCCGGGAAAACCAGTAGAACTAACCCCTTGCGGCAGCGCGCAGTGCCCGGCAGAATTGAAACGTTCTATTTCCGCTTTGCTGCTCCTCCATATGGTCCCCACAACAGTCACGCTGCGCGAGGTTGCCAACGCTGCCGGCGTTTCCATCGGCACCGCATCGAAGGTGCTCAGCGGCCAGGCCGGCGTGTCGCTGCGCCGGACAGAAAGTGTTCGTGCCGCGGCCAAGCACTTGGGCTATCGGCCCAACGGCATCGCTGCCGATCTGCGACGCAACCGATCCACTTCCATCGGACTTGTCATTCCCGATTTGCTCAACTCGTTCTTTCTCGAGTTGGTGCATGCGCTGGAAAAGTCCGCGTCCGCAAATGGCTACTTCCTGGTACTGGCGCACGCCGATGAAGATCCGAAGATTGAGATGGAGCGCATCCGCTTCGTCCTGTCGAGGCAGGTTGCCGGCATGATTCTGATTCCCTGCCAAGGCTATGACCATGCGCTCGAGGAGTTGCAGCAATGCAATGTGCCCGTGGTTATGGCCGACCGGGTGAACGACAGTTTTCCCGTCAACACGGTCACAACCGACAGTCTGCATGCCGCGTATACGGGGACGAAATACCTTCTGTCGCTGGGCCACCAGCGCATCGCATTCGCCGTCAACACGCTGGATCTGGTGAACAGCCGCGACCGCGCCGATGGCTACCTCAAAGCGATGCACGAGGCGGGCTTAGAGAACCGGATTCAGATCGTCGTTTGCGGCATGAACGCAGCCCAGGCGCACCCCGTGATGCTCGATATGTTGCTGAAACCCAGCCGCCCCACTGCTCTGTTCACAGCGGGCAACGTCCTCACGCTCGCCGCGCTGCGTGCGATCGGTGACGCCAATCTGCAACTTCCGGCCGACCTTTCGCTGCTCAGCTTCGACGACGCACCGTGGATGTCCGTGCTCAAGCCCCGCATCAGCTCGATTCGCCAGCCGGTTGAAGCGATCGGTCACGCGATCTGGCAACTCATGCTCACCGGATTGAGGGGCGAAAGCACCAAACCGTTTTCGCACCTGAGCTTCAAGGCCGAATTGCTGCCACGCGAGACGACTGCCGCGTTGGCGACTCGGAAGTCGCCCCGTTCTTCAATTTGACCTCTCACAGGAGACTTGCCGAATGCCGTATTTCGATTAAAAAATGAAACGTTTTACACGAAAAACTTAACAAACTGCCAAGACAGGAGACATCATCATGACCCATTCCAGAAGACTTGCCGTCGCCAGCATTCTGTCGGTTGCCGCACTGGCCATCGGCGTCCACGCGCACGCGCAGAGCAAGAAATATCGCTTCGGCTTTTCGCAAGTGACCACGCTTGAGCCGTGGCGAGTCCAATTCAACAAGGACATGAAGGCCGAGGCCGCCAAGCACCCGGAAGTCGAACTCGTGATTGCCGATGCCGGCGACCGGACCGACAAGCAGGTGGCCGACATGGACAACTTCATCGCGCAGAAGATGGACGTTATCTTCATTTCACCCAAGGAGTCGGCCGGCCTGACCGGCGTGGTCGAGAAGGCCACCAAGGCCGGGGTGCCCGTGTTCGTGCTCGACCGAAACGTAAACGGCGACAGCTTCGTCCAGTACATCGGTGGCGACAACGTCGCGATTGGCCGTGCCGCGGGCAAGTTCATCGTGCAAGCACTCGGCGGGCAGGGCAAGGCGCAAGGCAACCTGATCGAGATCTGGGGCAACCAGGGCGTGCAAGCCGCGCACGATCGTCACGACGGCGTCTTCGAGTCAGTCGCGAAGGAGCCGGGTATCAAGCTGCTCAACGAGCGGGTCGATATCGACTGGAAACAGGACAAGGCCTATGAATACATGAAGACGATGCTGCGGCGCTTTCCGAAGATCGACGTCGTGTATGCGCAGAACGACCCGATGGCTTACGGCGCGTACCTCGCGGCTAAGGACCTCGGCCGCGAAAAGCAGATCAAGTTCGTCGGCGCTGATGCGTTGCCTCAGGAAGGCGCGACCTGGGTCCAGAACGGCGAGTTGGCGGCAACCTTCCTCTATCCGACTCCCGGAGCCGAAGGCATACGCCAGGCGCTCAAGATGCTGAAGGGCGAGAAGATTGAGAAGAAGGTCATCCTCGACACCGAAGGCGTCTTCCCAGCGAACGCCAAGGCCTTCATCGCAGCGCATTGATCTCGTACCGATGGCAGCGCCTGTGGCCTCCTCAGCGACCACCTCAACCGCGAACCGCGAGCTCGTTCGCATGCAGGGCGTCTGCCTGTCGTTCGGGGGCACGCAGGCCCTGGAGAACGTCGACTTTGATCTCGCTGCTGGCGAGATTCATGCCATCGCCGGCGAGAACGGCGCTGGCAAGTCGACCCTGATGAAGATCTTGGCTGGAATCTATCAGCCTGAGCAGGGGAGGGTCGCACTGCAGGGCGAGCCCGTAGAGCTGGCCAGCGTTGCCGCCGCAACGGCAGCGGGAATTTCTGTGATTCACCAGGAACTGAACTTGGTGGACTCCTTGAGCGCCGTCGAAAATGTGTTCCTTGGCAAGGAATTGCGCACCCGCTGGGGCCTGCCAGACCGACCGGGAATGCGGCGCCGCGCGGCCGTCGTGCTCGACTCGCTGGGCTTCCCGGCGGACCCTGCTTCGCCCGTGGGCAGCTTGCGTATGGGCGAAAAGCAGCTGGTCGAGATCGCCAAGGCGTTACTTGCCGACGCGACTGTGCTCATTATGGATGAGCCCACATCGGCGTTGTCACCTGCTGAGACCGAAGCGCTGCATGACGTCTGTCGGCGATTGCGAGACCGTGGCATGGGTGTGATCCTGATCACCCATCGGCTGCAAGAGATGTTCCTGTTGGCCGACCGCATCAGCGTACTGCGCGACGGTAAAAAGATCGGAACCTGGGTCACGCACGAGATCGAGTCGCCTGCGGCATTGGTATCGCTGATGATCGGAAGAGAGTTTTCCGCGATCGGCGCGAAGGCGCCTTCGCCACCGCGTACTGAAGCGGTGGTCCTCAGTGTCCGGAACCTGACCCTGACGACGCCGGCGCGGCGGCTCGTCGAAGACATTTCGTTCGACGTGAGCGCGGGCGAAGTGCTCGGTCTGTCGGGCTTGCTGGGTGCCGGCAAGACGGAGGTGCTGGAGGCCGTGTTCGGCATAACGCCGCACCGCAGGACGGGCACGATCAGCTACTGCGGGCTCGAGGTTCACTTCAGGCAACCGCACGAATCGGTGGAGGCCGGCATCGCGATGGTCACAGAAGATCGCAAACGCGACGGGCTGCTGCTCGACCAGGATCTGGAGGCGAACTTCCTGCTTCCGAACCTTGCGCACCTGCCGCACTATCCGCTGTACCGCCCGGGCTCGGCACGCGCTCGAACTGCCGCCCATGCCACCGAGTTCAATGTGCGCTACAAGTTCATCGAGCAGGCCAGCAGGACTCTGAGCGGCGGCAACCAGCAAAAGCTCATCATCGGCAAATGGCTGCTGCGCAAGCCGAGGCTGCTGCTGCTGGATGAGCCGACGCGCGGCGTGGACACCGCTGCCAAGGCTGAAATCTACGGGTTGATACGCGCCGCCACGCTTGCCGGCCTGACTGTCGTTATCGCGAGTTCAGAAATCGACGAACTGATGCTGCTGTCCGATCGCATTGTGGTGCTGTGCGCCGGCCGTGCGGCGGGCACGCTGCAACGCAGCGAGTTCTCCGCAGACGCATTGATCCGGCTTGCTGCGGCACATTCTTAAGGAGCCTTCTTCTTCATGCAATCAACCGCCATCAATGAGCTGTTCGTCAACGCGAAATACTACCTCGGCCTGATCGTGCTGCTGGCGATCGGCGTGCTCGTGTCCCCGCACGATGCGGAAGGCGGCAACATCTTCCTGAGCGGCGCCAACCTGTCGGACGTGTTCCGGCAGGTGTCGAATATCGGCGTGATCTCGATCGGCATGACGCTGGTGATCATTGCAGGCGGCATCGATCTGTCGGTTGGTTCGATCATGAGCCTCGGCAGCGTCTTGACCGCGATGCTGCTGACCAAAGCGGGTTGGAACGGCGCGTCCGGTTTCGGGCTGATTGCGAGCACGTTAGTGATTTTCCTATTGGTGCTGACAGTCGCGCGGTTTGGTTCGCCAAGGATTGCGGGCGCGTCTGGCGACCGCGCGGTCCGGGCGCGCACCATCGTCATTGCGCTCGTCGCGGCGCTCGGTTTCGCGACACTGGTCGTGACGCGACTGCCCGGAAAGTTGCCGCTGTGGCTGGTGCTGTTCGTCGTGGCCTTTACGGGTTGTGCCCTTGGCGTCCTGAACGGCTGGATCATCACGCGCGGGAAGATGCAGCCCTTCATCGTCACGCTGGCGAGCATGGTCGGCATCATGGGTACCGCGCGCCTGATCTCGGGTCAAGACACGGCGGTGCATGCGATCTACAGCGGCACCAATGCGACGCGCGACATCGAAGGTCTGCGTGCCCTGCTCCTTGACATCGTGCCGGTGCCGGCGCTGTTTTTTCTTGGCGCGGCGCTGATCTTCGGCTTCGTGTTGAGCCGCACCGTGTTCGGCGCCTACCTGTACGCGATCGGCGGCAACGAGAAATGCGCCCGGCTCTCGGGCCTGCGGGTCGACAGACACAAGATCGGAACCTATGCGATCTCGGGCCTGCTTTCGGCGCTGGTCGGGGTCTTGTTCGCTGCGCAGTTTCGTCAGGGCAAGGCGGATGCGGGGCAGGGCTGGGAGCTTGATGCGATCGCCGCCGTGGTGATCGGAGGGACGACGCTCGTGGGCGGCGCCGGTCGGATCTCCGGCACCATCGCCGGCGTGCTCATATTCGGCTTTCTGGGCAACATCTTGCTGCTCAACAACATCGACAGCAACACGCAGCTACTGCTTAAGGGAATCATCATCATCGTGGCCGTGTTCCTGCAGCAGACGCCGTTGGCGCGCGTCGGCTGGTGGCAGAAATCGAGTGGAGGCTGACATGCTGAAGAACGTGGACCCTTTGCTCACCCCCGCGTTGTTGCGCGAACTCGCCGCCATGGGACATGGTGACTTCATTGCCATCTGCGACGCCAACTTTCCGGCTTACTCGGTTGCGGGCGACCGGCCGTTGATCCATTTGCCAGGCTGTGGAACGATTGCCGTGCTGCGTGCCATTGTCTCGGTGCTTCCACTGGACACTTTCGATGGCAGCCCGGTGCAGCGGATGCAGCAGGTTGACGCCGCCGACATACTCGCCGAGATCCAGCAGGAAGCCGTCGACACCGTCTTTTCAAAGCTCGATCCGGCCCCCGAAGTGAGCAGCCTGGAGCGTTTTGCCTATTACGCGCAGGCGCGTCTGGCCTTTGCTGTGGTGGTCACGGGGGAGACCCGGCCGTACGGCAACTTCCTGTTGAGAAAGGGCGTCTTGTGACGCCCGCCGCCGATGACCCCCTTCTTGCATCGACGGTGATGAAGGGCGCGCTGCCGCGCCGCCATATCGGCACGACGGGAATCGAAGTGAGTGTGCTTGGATTCGGCGCCGCGCCACTGGGAAATCTCTTCGATCATCTCGACGAAGCGACCAGCGTTGCAACGGTTCTCGGGGCCCTGGCATGCGGCATCAATCTCCTGGACATGGCGCCGCTCTACGGTCATGGGCTGGCCGAGTTGCGCGTCGGTGCGGCCCTGCGACAGGCGCTGCAGCAACGTTCGCGCGCCAGCGTCGTTGTGTCCACCAAGGTCGGCCGCTGGTTCGATCCAGTGACGCGCCAGCGGGCGAGGCCGACGGGTGATGCCGACAGCCCGGGCTATGTCGGAGCCCTAGGCCATCGCCCCGTGTTCGACTACTCGTACGAGGGCACGCTGCGCTCGATCGAGCAGTCGTTGCTGCGCACGGGACTTGATCATTTCGACATTGCGCTGATCCACGATGTCGATGTGTGGACGCATGGCACTGACGGCATCGAAGCGCGTTTCGGCGAGGCTATGAACGGCGCATATCGGGCCCTGCACCGGCTGCGCGAAGAGGGGGTGGTACGGGCCATCGGCATCGGCGTCAACGAAAGCGAAATTTGCGAACGTTTCGCGCGCGCAGGAGACTTCGACACGATGCTGCTGGCTGGTCGCTATTCGCTGCTGGAACAACCTGCACGCGTGTCCTTCCTGCCGCTGGCGCAGCGCCGGGGCATCGCGGTGCTGCTCGGTGGTGTCTTTAATTCCGGGATCCTGGCCACCGGCGCTGTTCCGGGTGCGCGCTACAACTACCGCGAAGCGCCGCCCGACGTCATGGCGCGCGTCAGCGCCATCGAAGCGGTCTGCACCTCGCATGACGTGGGGTTGGCGGATGCGTCGCTTCAGTTCGCGCTGAGCCATCCGGCCGTAACTTCGGTGGTCCTTGGTGCGGTGACACCAAATCAGGTGCAGCGCAATCTGGAATCACTGAGCGCACCGATTCCGGCGGCGCTGTGGCTCGACCTGCGTGCCGTCGGCCTGCTGCCGGCCGACGCACCGACACCAGAAACTATCGCGTGAGAATCGACGCGCACCAGCACTTTTGGCGCATCTCTGAGTCCGCCGACTATCCATGGATGTCACCTGCGCAGACATTGCTCTACCGCGACCATCTGCCGGTCGATCTGCAGCCTTTCCTCGCACGGCACGGCATAGACGGCACGCTGCTGGTTCAAGCATCTCCGACGTCTCACGAGACGCATGCCCTATTGGCCCTGGCGCAACAGACACCCTTTGTGAAAGGGGTCGTCGGGTGGTGCGAATTCACCGACGCCGCGGCTCCCGAGACCATCTCCTCGCTGGCACGGTCGCCGTTGCTGCGCGGCCTGCGCCCGATGGTGCAAGATATTGCCGACGACGCCTGGCTGCTGCGGGACGACCTGCGTCCCGCGTTCGAAGCCCTGATACGTCATCACCTAGTGTTTGATGCACTAATCCATCCGCGTCATTT
>Ga0123336_10002412_pt1 | contig 16205 bp, 10 predicted proteins | sample SSSSmetaG_FD_96466 | JGI IMG/M metagenome (GOLD analysis project Ga0123336, IMG submission 96466) | Glacier valley bacterial and archeal communities from Borup Fiord, Nunavut, Canada, to study Microbial Dark Matter (Phase II) - ​SSSS metaG | ecosystem: Environmental > Aquatic > Freshwater > Ice... | reverse complement strand
CGGATTTTTAACAAGCGCTGACTGGACAGCATTTAATAATAAGTTGTCAACAGTCGATACCACTAATATCACCAGCTTTGCTTTAAAAGTAAGATCACTTTTTTCTGCAACAGCACCTATAACTTATTCTAACGGGCTTATTGGAATCAACCAGGCGACGACATTTGCAAACGGTTATCTTTCAAGTACCGATTTTAACACTTTCAACAATAAAGCAGGAAGTATTTCCCTTACGGGTACCCCGCTTTTCAGTCCAACTAATTTTACAGTAACCGCAGGATCAGCTACCGGTTCCCTGGTGTTAAATAGCCAGTCAGCAAACCAGATATTTGCCGGTCCTCCTTCAGGAGTCGCGGCAGCGCCTGGATTCAGGTTATTAACCACAGCGGATTTACCAGCCGGTACAGGTACCACTTCAAACACCTGGACCACAACCGGAAACAGCGGAATAACATCAGGTACTAACTTTATCGGCACTACAGACATTAAAAGTTTTGTGATGCGCACAAATAATTCGCAGGGCTTAATTTTAGATAGTCTGGGGAATGTTGGTGTTGGGTTTTCTCCTTTATTTACTGCAAGTCCAAACAGGGAAAAACTACTGGTAGATGCCGGTATAAATGCTGCTAATGATTATATTAATGTGGTCAGCGGTAAAGGAAATACTAACAATTATTTACAGGTAAATATACAAAACCGGTCCGGTGGAACTGCTGCCAGCTCAGATATTGTTGCAACCAATAATCTTGGAAGTGAAAGTAGCAATTATATAGATATGGGTATAAACTCTTCCGGATTCGCTACGGGAACAATAAGCGGCGCGCCAAATACCGCTTACCTCTTCGCTACAGGCAATGATTTTGTTATAGGTAATTCTACTTCCGGAAAGCCACTGCGCTTTTACACTACGGCCAGCGGTACAAGCGCTAATGCTGTTCTTGTTGACTCTGCGGGTAAGGTAGGTATTGGTTTATTAACACCGGCTGAAAAATTGGATGTAACTGGTAATTTGAAATTGACGGGGGCTTTTATGCCAGGGGGAAATGCCGGTACTTCAGGCTATTTTCTTACTTCAAACGGTGCTGGTACATCCCCATCCTGGAGTAGTCTCTCATCTTCTCAGCAGTGGGCTTTAAATGGCAATACTGTTACAACAGAAAAATCATTAGGTACCCTCTCGAATTTTGACCTTCCTTTTATCACAAATAGTACAGAAAAAATGCGGATCAGTGCATCTGGAAACGTAGGAATAGGAAGTGCGGCGTTTGATGCGACTAATCCGGAAAAATTACTTGTTGACGCAGGAACAACTAACTCAAGTACATTGATTAATGCTACCGGCTCAAAAAACGGTTATTTGCAATTAAATGTTCAAAACATTTCAAATGGGAACTTTGCGAGCACCGACATTGTGGCCACGGCAAATAATGGGACAGATAATTCAGTATATATTGATATGGGTGTCAATAGCCAGGGCTATACCACCGGGAACAGCAATTTACTTAACGGCTCTAACACTGCCTACCTTTACGCAAGTGCCGGAGATTTTTATGTAGGAAACGGGGCAACGAATAAACCGCTGATATTTTTTACTAACACAGGTATTCAGGGAGATGCATATGCGAATGGAACTGAAAATATGAGGATTCAACCCGGAGGCAATGTAGGGATAGGGACATCTGCTCCTTCCCAAAAGCTAACTGTGAATGGTAACATAGGTGCTTCAGCATATGTTACTAACTCCGATAAAAGGCTTAAAACCAATATCCAAAACTTGAGTTATGGTTTAAAAGAAGTATTAGCATTACAACCTGTAAAATATAACTGGAGAAAAACACCTAACGGAGATAAGCAAATCGGTTTGATTGCGCAGGATGTGAGGAAAGTAATTCCTGAGGTAGTGGTTGGTGATGCAACAAAGGAGAAACTTGGATTAAATTATACTGAATTAGTGCCGGTTTTAATCAACGCCATCAAAGAGCAGCAGAAACAGATCGATGATTTGAAGCAGCAAATCCTCAAACTTCAGAAATAATCCTTTGCCGTTTGAACCTTTGTCGAATATTTATAAAGTATTTTCGTTTTAATGAATACAATGCTCAGGTTTAGTAGTGACGTGTAATCGAAGAAGTCCAATCATTCAGGCATGGTTAAAAGCCTTCGATAGAAAAATCTCCTAAATCCGGAAACATTTTTTACAGGAATTATTTATATCATCCTAAATATAAAGTGATTGAGTATTGGTATGATTGGATATCATCACAAATAATAATTCTACCCTAATTATTGAAAACTATTTCCAGACATATAATTATACTCTCAGGCCTTCTTATTTTGTGCTTCTTTACTGCAAATGCACAATCAGGCTTCTTTGTTCCACCCGGCGGTAAAATATTTTTTAACGGAGACAGTGCAACAGTATTCTCAGATGTCATCAACCAGGGAAAACTGGGCGTTGGAAAAAATGCGACAATTAATTTTAAGGGTCACAAATGGGAAAATGATAATCAATCATTTATCACAGATGAAAGTATCGGCGGCGGTGGTTCAACCGGTGTTGGTGGTTTGGTTCGTTTTGTTTCTAACGATACTGTTCCACAGAAATTAACCGGGGGTTACAATGCCGCCACAGCTACTGGTCCTTCGTTCTATAATTTACAAATCGAAAATTTTGCAGGAGTTGAATTATTGGGAAGCAGCGCGAAGGTAAGGAACGAACTTCAATTCGTTGAGGGGGTAGTTTATGTAAAAAACAATATACTTGTTGTAGGTGATGGAAACCCTGGTAAGATCAGTGGTTATGACTCGCTTCATTATATTATTACGGATAATGGCGGAACGGAAGGTTTTTTACTGCGTCAGGGAATTACTGATGCGAATGGCATGGTGGTGTTTCCGGTAGGAAGCAAAAGGAATGCTTATACGCCTGTAGGTATCCGCAGCAAATCCACGCAACCGGATAATTATTATGTAAATGTAGAAGACGGTATTAAAAGGGAGCTCTTCAGGCCGGATCTTTCTAAAGAAGGCGTTAATAAAACCTGGCAGATTGGAAAGCAGTTAAGGCCTGATAAAGATGCCGTAGAAATTACTTTGCAACATCTGAATGAAGACGAAGGAACGACATTCGCTTCAAACAAAAAAAACGCTTATGTATCGCATTACCTGCAAAAAACATGGGATGCCGGTTCTCCACAAAGTCAACCAACTCCTGGTACCCTTACAACCGGTCCTGTATTGGTTAAAAGCGGGGTTAATAGCAGAACCTTTAGCGGAATTGTTTCCTCTAATTCATATTTCACTAAGCATACCGGCAAAGGTGATACCAGCAGTAAAAAAACAATCCTCTGGTTAAATGGTTATCGTCTTGATGCCAATTATGCAAGGGTTTACTGGAGAACCAATCCTGAAATAAATAACCAATATTTTGTGGTACAAAGAAGACTCAGCTCTGAAACCAGCTTCAGGAACATCGATACCGTACAGACATTGTCCGTAAACGGTATAAGCCTTGCCGATTTAAATTACGAAATAAAAGATCCTAACAGTTATACCGGCGTTAGCTTTTACCGCCTCATGTTGGTTGACGCAGGTAATACATCAACCTTCTCAAACATTATAGCTATAGCTCCCGCCCCTGGTAAATATAAATTACTGCTATGGCCTAACCCGACACCTGATAAATTTTTCATAGGACTGAATGGAGAAGTGCATGTTAAAACAATTATCATCTGGACAGTGATCGGTCAGAAAATAAGACAGATAGAAGTGAACGGAAGAAGTATCATCGAAGTAACCGGACTGATACCAGGTACTTATATGGTAAGCTTCGTGTCAACGGAAAAACAGATCATCGAAACAAAGAAAGTAATAGTGAACGGGTATTAGCGTTAGGTTGAAATGCAGGAGCTATCAGCTATAAAAATTGTCTGAATTGCAGATTAAAATTATTAAAGGATTACGCAGATGGAATCTAAATATTCAGTTTTTCAGAACCTCTTAGACACTTGTATTATCAGCGAAATCCCCTAATCCTCTTAATCTGCGATTCAGACAAATGGGTTTCAGAAAGTTTAGAGACCTGTACTATCAGTAAATTTAATATTGTCTGAATCGCGGATTAAAATGATTAGAAAATACGCAGAAAGAATCTATTCATTTCTCTAATTCTTCCAATGCTTTCTTCACCACCGGATCGGTAAGGTTTAATACTTCGTAGAACCCTTCATTGCGCCAGGGCTGTCGCGCTAAAAGAGCTTTGATACGGCGTTGGGCGATGCTTTTATCCGAGGGAGAAATTTTAGTGAGGTCTATACTATCTTTGGCAGCAAAGGAAACGAGGTCTTTCCAGACCGTTTCTTCCTCTTTGAATTCATGCGCGAATGCTGTAGCTGAACGGTATGCTTTAAATTCATTTTTGTGCTGGATGAAATAGCGGTAAACAAAATTATTCAGCGTGCTTGATATATATAAGCGGGATAACACCGGTGATACGGTGCTTGTATCGAAGGGCACAAAAATATCTGGCATGATGCCACCGCCACCATAAACGGTTCTGCCTTTTTCAGTTTTATATGCTTTACCGGTTTGTATTTTGTTGCTGTCTGCATTTACAAATTCGCCATGATTAAATCTGGTCATTAATTCCTGCCGGTAATTGTCTTTACCGGAGTAAGGCTTTTGAATGCTTCTTCCCGAAGGTGTGTAGTATCTTGCAATCGTCAGACGCAATGCTGATCCGTCTGAAAGATCATATTGTTCCTGTACCAATCCTTTTCCAAATGTCCGGCGACCTATTATGGTGGCACGGTCCCAGTCCTGCAATGCCCCGCTTAATACTTCACTGGCGCTGGCTGAACCTTCATCTGTTAAAACAACCAACGGCCCTTTCTCAAATAAACCCGGACGTTTGGATTTGTATTCTTCCCTGGGCGTTTTATTGCCCTGGGTGTACACAATCAACTTGCCATCTTCTAAAAGTTCATCTGCAATATCTACCGCTTCATTGAGTATGCCGCCACCATTACCGCGCAGGTCTATGATAAGTTTTTTCATGCCGGCAGACTGAAGTGTTTCCAGTGACTTCATAAACTCTTCATAAGTAGTCTGCGAAAATTTGCTCATACGTATGAACCCGGTTTCTTTATTCATCATGTATGATGCCTCTATGGAAGGCAACGGAATGAATCCCCTTTCTACTAAAAATTTTTTTTGCTCCCTGCCACGCATTACCACTATTGCTATTTTTGAAGAACCAGTTCCGCGGAGCAATTTCTTAATTTTTTCAGGACTGATTTTTTTTCCGGTCACTGTTGAATCGGCTACTTTTAAAAATTGATCACCTACCAGAAGTCCGGCTTTTTCACTGGGCCCTTTCGCAAGTACATTTACAATGTTGACAGTATCTTTAAAAATATAAAATTCAACACCTATACCCTGGAACTCACCTTGAAGGTCTTCGTTTATTTCGCTCAACTCTACCGGTGGAATGTAAACGGAGTGTGGATCGAGTTTGCTTAAAACCTGCAGGATAGCGACATCAGCCAGCGTATCGGGATTAACCGCATCAACATATTTTAGATTAATAAGGTCAAGTACCTGTTGAAGCGGGGAACGCCTGTCGATATTAAAAAAGCTTTTAGCAGTACGGGTATTCTCTCTAATTTTATAGCCTATCAGCATTCCCATTATCATAACTATCGAAAACATCAGTGGAAGCCAGATTTGTAATTTCTTTGTTTGCATAATTATATTAAACCGGTTCGATGCAGCAAATTAATCAATTCCGATAAGAAAATTTTAATGATATGATAAAGAAAAAATTGCTACGGAGCCCGGAGGGCAAACAGTAACAAAAAGAAAACACCTGATGTTTCATTGTTTGATAAATGATTCTATCTTATGGTTGGCAGGTTTTGTTTGACGGTTAACATTCTTTGTGCTTATTTATAACACAGTAGGTTTAATTTCGTTTTCCAGCGTTTTCTAAATTTAAAAGTTATGGCAATATTGATCGCCGATAGTGGTAGTACCAAATGTGAATGGTGTTTGTTTTACGACGGGAAAAAGAAACGTTTCTATTCGCAGGGAATAAGTCCGTATTTTCTTAGCGGCATCCAGGTAGCTGAATTGTTGCAAAAAGAAGTTTACCCAAAAGTTAAGAATCAAAAAATAGAGATCATCTATTATTATGGTACCGGTTGCAAAAGCCCCGCTAACAGTCAGCTTGTAAGCAAAGCTTTAAAAAGAATTTTTACCGGCGCCGAAATATTAGTTGATCATGATCTCATGGGTGCGGCAAGGGCACTATGCGGGCGGGAAAAAGGCATAGCCTGTATATTGGGTACCGGAAGTAATTCCTGTTACTTCAATGGCAGGAAAATTATAAAAAATAGTCCGGGTATTGGTTATGTATTGGGTGACGAAGGAAGTGGCGCTTACCTGGGTAAAAAAGTGTTGCAGTATTTTTTGTATAATACATTTGATGAGGAGTTGACTGTCCGTTTTAAAGATAAATTCAATATTGATAATGTAGAGATACTCGAAAATGTTTACAAGAGACCGCTGCCTAATCGTTACATGGCTTCATTTGTTATTTTCCTGGCGGAGAACCGCGGACATTATATGGTTGAAAACATTATTGAAGACGGGTTAAACGATTTCTTCTTTCAACATATATGTAAGTATGGTGAAAGCTGGAACCTGCCTATTCATTTTACAGGTGGTATAGCTTTTGGATTTAAAGATGTTATAAAAGATCTGTGTAAAAATTATGAGCTCGAACTAGGTCACGTAATTAAAAATCCAATGGATGGACTGATTGCTTATCATTGTGAACAGGTGTGAGGTATGAGGTATTGAGGTGTGAGGTATTGAGATATGAGGTGTAAAGCCAATGTGTATTATTAATATTTTTACGTAGGGACTATGCTGATAGCTGATTGCTCACACCTCAATACCTCAAACCTCACAGCTGGTAGCCCACACCTGAATACCTCAATACCTCAATACTCAAACCTCATACCTCACAGCTGCCCGCCAGTATTTAACAACAACATTATGAATAATTTTATCCGCATTACGGAAGAACCCGGTGAATACCGCAACCTCGAAAAAATGAGCGTTCTCGATATCCTCACTAATATTAATAAGGAAGATAAGACGGTTCCTGATGCAGTGGCGCTGGCCTTACCCGGGATAGAAAAATTGGTTACAGCAATCGCTGACAAGATGTTGGCCGGAGGCCGGTTGTTCTATATCGGCGCCGGCACAAGTGGCCGGTTGGGAATACTCGATGCCAGTGAAATTCCACCTACTTATGGATTGCCTCACGGATTAGTGATCGGATTGATAGCAGGCGGCGAGACAGCTATCCAAAAAGCAGTGGAGAACGCGGAAGATAATACAGACCAGGGCTGGCGCGACCTTGATAAATATTTTGTCAGTGATAAAGACGTCGTGGTAGGCATTGCCGCAAGCGGAACAACACCTTATGTAATAGGCGCGCTAAAAGAATGCAGGAATCGCAAAATTATAACCGGTTCCATCTCCTGCAATCCTGGCGCACCTTTAAGTGAACAGGCTGATTACCCGATTGAAATAGTAGTAGGACCGGAATTTGTTACCGGTAGTACAAGAATGAAAAGCGGCACCGCCCAAAAGCTGGTTCTTAATATGATTTCTACGGCTGTGATGATTCAGATCGGCAGGGTAGAAGATAATAAAATGGTAAACATGCAACTTAGCAATGAAAAAATTGTTGATCGTGGAACCAGGATGGTCATGGAAAAATTAACAATACTTGATTATGAAAAGGCAAAAAGATTATTGTTAAAGCATGGAAGTGTAAAGAAAGCGATTCAATCAATCCAATAAAATCTTATTCATAATCATACAGGATGATTTGTATCGGTAACCTTTGGAATGTAAATTGCCAGACTACAATAATTTGCCTTCTACATATTCCTTACCCCGGTGGTTGTTAACTGAACATTTGAATATTAAAGTATGCATGAGATCGAACCATTTTATAACTGGAGACATATTTATGTAAGTGAAGAAGATGACCGTTCTCCATTTTTTGGAAGGGTGTATTCTGAGTTTGAATTTACACAAACAATTTACAATTATTATATCCATCCGCAATGGGATGAATTCGGTTCCAGAACAATGTACCTCAAAGTGATTATGGCGGATTATGAGGAAAAATTTGCAGTAATAGAATTGATAGGTGAATGGAACGATGCTATTGAAAATGACATCATGACATTAAAGCGGGATGTTATAGATAGTATGTTATCCAATGGCATTACTAAATATATTCTCATCGCGGAAAACGTACTAAACTTCCATAGTGGTGATAAAGATTATTACGAAGAATGGTATGAAGAAGTGAGTGATAAGGATGGCTGGATTGTTTGTCTTAACATGCCTGAACAAACCCAATATGATTTTAAGAAAGCCAGGCTTAATTATTTGATCGAAAGAATGGATATTGAAAACTGGAGAATCTACAAACCATTTCACCTCTTTAAATTAATCGATGAGCAGATATTGAAGCGGTTGGCGTAGATTAGTTTTGTTATCAACTAGACAGATCGCTCATACCTCACAGCTCATACCTCAATTATTTATCGATCGTAAAAATTCTATTAAAATAATTGTCACTTGTCTGATTAGTTGTTACATTTGATTTATATCATGAAACAAACAAACGTACTTAACCGGTTTTATTATTTTTATAATTTTACCGCCAAACCGGGGGCGCCTTTGTTAACCAATCTATAAATTAAAAATTTATTCAACATACAGAGCCCCCGGTTATATCGGGGGCTTTTTTATAAATGTCCGTTATGCGACAATCGAAAAAAGGCAACATGAATAAAATTATAAAATCTTCATCGCCGAAAAGTGATATAGCCGTCGGCGCTGGCAATATAAAAGTCGCTATTCAGGGATATGAAGGTAGTTTTCACCAGATGGCGGCAAGGTATTTTTTTGGAAAAGAAGTTGAAGTGCTTCCCTGCGCTACTTTCAGGGATGTTGTAAAAATCGCTGCTGATAAAAAAGAAAGCGACGGCGGAGTGATGGCTATCGAGAATTCTATTGCCGGCAGTATATTACCGAATTACAATCTTTTACAGAAGAGCAATTTAAAAATCGGGGGGGAAATATATTTACAGATAAGACAGAACCTGCTTGTTAATCCCGGTGTAAGATTGGAAGATATTCGTGAGGTTCATTCTCACTCAATGGCCATACAGCAATGTTTTGGTTTTCTTGATAAGTACAACTGGAAACTCGTTGAAACAGAAGACACGGCATTAAGCGCTAAGCTTGTACACCAGCACAAAAGCAAACATATTGCGGCTATTGCAAGCCGTTTGGCTGCGGAGATTTTTGAACTGGATATTATCGCCCCAAACATTCATACATTAAAAAATAACTACACACGTTTTTTAATTATTCACCGGGAAGAACTTAACATAAAGATAGAAGGCGCTGACAAAGCTTCTGTAAATTTTCATACGGATCATTCAAGAGGTAGCCTGGCGCGGGTGCTTACAAAAATTGCCGAAGGGGGTATCAACCTTAGTAAACTTCAATCTTTCCCTATTCCCGGCAGCGACTGGCAATATTCTTTTCATGCAGACATGGAGTTCGATGCAATTGATCAGTTTGAAAATGTTATGCAGGAAATAAAAGAAATTACCGACAGCTTAAAAGTTTATGGCGTTTATAAAAAAGGAATAACGATATAATGTACGTGTTATTGAGTTGTAATGCTCCGTTCAAATAACATCATACACATAACAATCATAGTGTCTTAATACAATGAAAACAGCATATTAAAATGCAGACTTCAAAAAGATTACATGGAGTAGGTGAATATTACTTCTCCAAAAAATTAAGGGAAATTGATGCCTTAAATAAGGCAGGCAGGCAAATCATCAATCTTGGTATAGGAAGCCCGGATATGCCCCCTCATCCTGATGTGATCAATGTTTTAAATAAGGAAAGTCTGAAAAATAACCAGCATGGTTATCAGAATTATAAGGGTTCGCCTGTATTCAGGAATGCCATTAGTACCTTTTATAAAAAATGGTATGGAGTTGATTTAAATCCTGAATCGGAAATTTTACCTCTGATCGGATCTAAAGAAGGGATCATGCATATCTGTATGACCTATCTTGAGGAAGGTGATGAAGCGTTGATTCCAAACCCTGGTTATCCAACCTATAAAAGCGCTGTTCAACTGGCAGGGGGAAAAAGTGTGGCTTATGATCTCAAAGAAGAAAAAAGCTGGGAACCTGATTTTGAAGAGATAGAAAAAAATAATCTTGAGAAAGTTAAACTCATGTGGGTCAATTACACGCACATGCCTACAGGCAGGCTACCATCGACAGCATTGTTTGAAAAGATAATCGCCTTTGGTAAGAAACACGGTATTCTTATCTGTCATGATAATCCTTATAGTTTTATTTTAAATGATAGTCCCATGAGTTTACTTAGTATCAACGGCTCTAAAGATATTGCCGTTGAATTAAATTCGTTGAGTAAAACCGGTAACATGGCCGGATGGAGAGTCGGTTGGTTAGCTGGTGATAAAACAATTATCGAAGAAGTACTCAGGTTTAAAAGTAACATGGACAGTGGTATGTTCCTTCCAGTGCAACTTGCCGCTGTGAAGGCTTTAGAGTTAGGGAAGGAATGGTATGATGACCTTAACAACATGTATAAGCAACGCAGGGAACTAGTATATAAAATTCTAAAAATACTTGATTGTACTTACGATCCTAAACAGTCAGGTCTTTTTATCTGGGCGAAGATCTCTTCTGATTATGAAGATGGATATGAATTAAGTGATGAGATTTTGTATGGTAAAAATGTTTTCATAACTCCTGGTGGCATCTTTGGAAGCAATGGAAATAATTTTGTAAGAATTAGTTTATGTCAGAAGGTGGAAGTTTTAAAAAAAGCGTTGGACAGAATTGCTGAGAGGCATTAGTGCCATGTAAACTTAATGGACACTTTTGCTATCAGCCGTCGGCTTTCAGTTATCAGGACGAAAGTCTAAAACACATCGAACTGCTGAATCTGATAGCAGTTTTTAAATAAGTTTAATCGGTTAAACATGACAGTTACAATTATTGGCGTTGGCTTGATGGGCGGATCGCTGGCGATATCGCTGAGAGAGAAGCAACTGGCAAAGCACATCATCGGAGTAGACCGAAGTGAGGCACATTTGAAGAAGGCTATGAGTCTCGGTTTGATAGACGAATATTGCTCTCTATCGGAAGCTATTAAGAAATCTACATTGGTTGTTATTGCTGTGCCGGTAGATGAGATGATGTTGTTGCTGCCTGAAATTATGAATTCGATTACTGATCATGTGGTGATGGATATGGGTTCTACGAAAGAAACCCTTCAGAACGCTATTGCCGGTAACCCCAAAAGAGGCCGCTTTGTACCAACCCATCCAATGTGGGGAACGGAATACAGTGGTCCGGAGGCGGCGGTGAGCGGCGCTTTTATAAACAAAGCCGTAGTCATTTGCAATGCTGCTGAAGCAGATAATGATGCGTTAGCTCTTGTGAAAAATTTATACCAGAAGATAGGTATGCACATTGTTTATATGGAAGCACCCGCGCATGACCTGCACGCGGCCTATGTTAGTCATATTTCACATATAACTTCTTTTGCATTGGCGAACACGGTACTTGAAAAAGAAAAAGAGGATGATGCCATCTTCGCTATTGCCAGTGCGGGTTTCGAAAGTACCGTCAGGCTTGCTAAAAGCAATCCGGAGATGTGGGTTCCTATCTTCAAACAAAACAGGGAAAATGTGTTGGATGTGTTAAATGAACATATCGCTCAATTAAAAAAATTCAGGAGCTGCCTTGAAAAGGAAAATTATATTTATTTAAAAGAACTGATAGAACATGCAAACGGGATCAGCAGAATTATAGAGTGAAGTATTGCTTCTGCAATAAGTAGTCACCCGTATAGAAATTTTACTCGTTAATTATAAGCTGGTTGTACAATTTAGCATGTGATCCTCAGATCACTAAGTATAAACAGCGGGGAGTTTTTACTGGCAAAACGGCATAACAGTATTACCTTTGCGGAAATTTTTATTAAATATGATGACATTTGAAGGGTTGGGCATTGATGCGAAATTAGTGCAGGCAACTATCGAGTTGGGATATGTAAACCCGACGCCAATACAGGAAAAAGCAATACCGATTTTATTAGGTGGCACAACGGATTTCGTAGGATTAGCTCAAACAGGTACAGGAAAAACAGCAGCATTTGGTTTACCGCTGTTACATCTGATAGACTCAAAAGAAAAATACCCACAGGCACTGGTGGTTTGTCCTACCCGTGAACTATGCATGCAGATAGTAAAAGAACTTGACCTTTTTAAAAAACATATTCCGGGAATGCATGTGGTAGCTGTTTATGGAGGCACTTCTATAAGCATGCAGATACGGGATCTTAAACGTGGTATCCAGATAGTGGTGGCTACACCAGGCAGGTTGATAGATCTTATAGAACGCAAGGCCATCGATCTGGCTCGCATAAGATATATTGTACTGGATGAAGCAGATGAGATGTTGAACATGGGTTTCAGGGATGACATTGAATTTATTTTAAAGAATACCCCTGTAAAAGAATCAACATGGCTATTCAGCGCAACGATGCCACCTGAAGTAAAACAGGTGAGTAAACGGTATATGAAAAATCCCGTTGAAATAACGGTAGGCAAGATGAATACCGCTAATGTAAACATCGATCATCAATATTATGTAACACAGGCGCAACATCGTTATGATACTTTGAAAAGGATCATTGATTTCAACCCCGGCATTTATGGCATTGTATTCACCCGCACCAAACTTGATGCGCAGGCCCTCGCAGAGAAACTTACCAGGGAAGGTTATGATATCGACGCGTTGCATGGCGATCTTACCCAGCAACAGCGTGACAAGGTGATGGGACAGTTTCGTGATAAAACCTTACAACTATTAATAGCTACAGATGTGGCTGCAAGAGGTATTGATGTACAGGGTATCACACATGTGATTAATTTTGAATTGCCCGATGACATGGAAGTATATACCCACAGAAGTGGCCGGACAGGACGCGCGGGCTTGAGCGGTATCAGTATTTCCATTGTACATGCCCGTGAAACTTTCAAACTACGCCAGATAGAAAAATTAATTCAGGCTCCTATCAATCGCATGGATATCCCCAGTGGCAAGGATGTTTGCAGAAAACAATTTTTTAGTTTCATGGAGAAATTACTACAGGCTGATATCAGCCATGGTGACTATGAAACCTATGTGCCGATGCTGGAAGAACAATTCGCTGATATAAGCAAGGAAGACGTGCTGAAAAGAGTAGCGGCAATGGAGTTCGACCGCTTCTTAAAATATTATGAGAACGCGGAAGACCTGAATGTTCGAGAAGAAAAAAGGCCGAGAAGGGAATATGTGGGTGATGGACGCGACCAGGGTAGAAGGGTTGATACCAGGCATAGAGAGTCTAACGGAAACGATGGTGGCGGAGACTATATGAGGTTGTTTGTAAATCTAGGAACTAAGGATGGTTTTTACAAAGCCAGCTTTCTCCAGTTTATCCTCGATATGAGCGACCTGAAAAAAGAAGTACTCGGAAGGGTTGATATAAAGGATATGAATACATGGATTGAAATAGACAGGTCGGTAGCTTCAAAGATGATTAAATCCATCGATGGTAAAACATATAAAGGCAGACGGATAAGGATGAATGATGCAAATAGCAGATAGATGTGAGGGATGAGGGATGAGGTATGGGGCTGTGAGGTATGAGGCTATCAGCTATCAGCTATCAGCTTTCAGGAAGAACCAAGGTAAGTTAGCTACTTTAACTTTATACGACCTTTTTGAAGACAGGATGAAACAATAAATTTTTTTTATAGCTGACAGCTTTTATATAACTGGGAATTTGACCGTTGATAATCAACTTATTTATTTCCAGTTATTTTAAATGAAACATAACGCCCGCGTTATTCTATGGCTGATCTGACAGCTGACGGCTGATGGATGATAGCTGATAGCTGATAGCTCACCTGACAGCTTCTCTAACGATTGAACTTATTTATGAAATTTGAATTTTAACTATATGCAAGCAATTCAGACAAAGGCTGTAACTATTAATGAGACGCTTGAAAAGCGTCCGCTTATAATCGCTGGTCCCTGCAGCGCCGAGACAGAAGAGCAGGTGATACAAACTGCTACCCGCTTAGCTAATACCGGTAGAGTAGATATGCTGAGAGCAGGTATCTGGAAACCCCGCACCCGCCCGGGAAGTTTTGAAGGGATCGGGACGAAAGGGTTACCGTGGCTTCAACAGGCAAAAAAAATTAGTGGCTTACCAGTAGCCATAGAAGTGGCAACCGCCAAGCAGGTAGAAGATGCTTTGCATTTTGATATCGATGTGCTATGGCTGGGCGCCCGTACTACTGTTAACCCTTTTAGTGTTCAGGAAGTTGCCGACGCGCTTAGGGGTGTTGATATTCCCGTTCTTATAAAAAATCCAATTAATCCCGACCTTGAATTATGGATAGGCGCCGTGGAGCGCATAGCCAAGGCCGGCATAAAAAATATCGGCCTTATACATCGCGGCTTTTCGTCTTACGGCAACACGGAATACCGTAACGCTCCCATGTGGCATCTTGCCATCGAGATGAAGCGTCGTAATCCCGGGATGCTTCTTATCAATGATCCTTCGCATATTTGCGGCCGGCGGGATATCTTACTCGAGGTGGCGCAACACGCTATCAACCTTGATTTCGATGGATTAATTATCGAAAGTCATATTGATCCGGACAACGCATGGAGCGATGCCAAGCAACAGGTTACTCCCGAAAAACTCGCTGAACTGTTAGGCAGCATCATATGGCGTAAAGAAGATTCTACCTCCGAAGAATTTCATGCTGATATGGAGAAATTGCGCCAGCAGATCAATCATCTTGATGATGAGCTGATGCAACTCATTGGTCAGCGAATGAAGATAGCCGACAAAATAGGTCAGTATAAAAAGGATAACAGTATCACTATCCTGCAAACAAATCGCTGGAACGAGATATTGGAAAGAGCATTTAAAAAAGGCGAAAAACTTGGCTTGAGTAAAGAGTTTATCACAAAATATTTTGATGCTGTGCACATGGAAAGTATAACGCACCAGAATAAAATTATGAATGATTAGCATAGCTGTCAGCATTCAGCCCGTCAGCTACCAGGAGATCATTCCCTGATAGGTATTCTGAAGTGAAATGATCTGTAAAAACTAAAGCTACGGCAGGTTAGATAGCTGAAGGCGGATAACAAAGTATTGAAGGGCCGGCGGTCAATGCCGGCGCTTTACATTAAAGAATAAACTTCAGGTACGAATGACTTCACTTGATTATACTTTTTCCGGTAAGAAGGTTCAATATTTTTTCGATGCCTCGTATGTTCAATTAGAGCGACATGTTGCTAAAAATAAACTCGTTATTATTACAGATGAAAACGTTTATCGCCGGCATCCCGGGCTTTCAGCATACAAAGCAATTGTTATGGCTGCCGGTGAACAATATAAAAATCAATCGACGGTTGATTTTCTTATTAATGAACTGATAAGGCTTGAAGCCGATCGTAAAACATTTATTGTAGGTATTGGTGGCGGTGTTGTTACAGACGTTACCGGCTTTACGGCTTCTGTGTATATGCGTGGATTAAGGTTTGGATTTGTCCCGACAACAATTCTATCCCAGGTTGATGCTTCTATTGGTGGAAAGAATGGCATAGACACCGGCGTATATAAAAACCTTGTCGGACTGATAAGGCAACCTGATTTTATACTGTTTGATTTTTCTTTGCTGGAAACATTGCCCGAAGAACAATGGATAAATGGATTTGCGGAAATTATAAAACATGCCTGTATTAAAGATGCAGAATTATTTAATTTTTTAGAACAGCACCAATTAAATGATTTCCGTGAAAATCGTACACTGCTTGCTGAGTTGATACAACGCAACGTTGTTATTAAATCAAGGGTAGTAGAGAAGGATGAGTTTGAACAGGGGGATAGGAAGCTATTGAATTTCGGTCATACTGTTGGACATGCGATAGAAAATATTTATAACCTGCCTCATGGTTACGCGATAAGTATCGGGATGG